>Ga0307375_10004830_pt1 | contig 12782 bp, 28 predicted proteins | sample TR1MG_FD_202531 | JGI IMG/M metagenome (GOLD analysis project Ga0307375, IMG submission 202531) | Soil microbial communities from Risofladan, Vaasa, Finland - TR-1 | ecosystem: Environmental > Terrestrial > Soil > Coastal area > Acid sulfate soil | place: Finland: Risofladan, Vaasa | collected... | reverse complement strand
GTAGGCTGTCCGTTCCAGTAGCTTGACCGGCGGGCAAGAGCCCAGTTCCTCGATGACCTCTCTGCGGGCGTGTTTGTGGAAGTCCCGCAACGAGAACCCGGGAATCTGGGGACTGTGATCGTCATAGTAGCCTTCGGCTAGTGCCCCGCCTGGGATACCCCAGGTGCCTCCTTGACCCACCCAATTTGCTCGTCGGAGGAGCAAGATGGTGTTGTCCTCCAAACAGATGAGGAAATACCCGGCCCCACTAGGACCCCAATAACGCATGTGAAACTCCTAACCATAAATTCAGTAGCCGCCCCATGTCGCGAGCCTCTCGCCGTTCGCGACGAGAGCGGTGTAGTCCTCACCGGGATCCTTGAAGCCCGACTCCTCGAATTCGAGGGTGCCTTCTTCCAGAGCTTTGCGGGCTTTGGCCTCACGCTCGGGGGTCGTGGAAAATCGCCCCATGAAACTGAACATCTCCAGGTCGCCCTGGGTCGCCTTGCGTCGTCGCATCACTTCTCCCCGCCGCATGGCTCGCAGAGCCCTTCGTCGTAGTCCTCGGCTCGGGCAAGCATCTCCTCGCCCTCGGCCTCCAGGGACCGCTCGACGTGGGTCTCGGCGATCAGCTTCGCAAGCTCGATGAGAGCCAGGTCGAAGGTGTCGTGGTCGGAGTGTACCTCGGGAGCCGACCCGTACATCCCCACGGAGGGGTCGGAGTCGTCGACCAGACGGTCGATCGCCCACCGGGTGACCTCGACGGTCCCGGCGATGGACTGGCGGGTTCCCGCGATCGGGTAGATGTCGAACTCTCCGCCCACCTCGACGTAGGCGACGGGCTCGCCATCGCGACCGTCGTGGTCGCCCGCCGAGAAAACTCGGGTCTCGACCTTGAAGAGGGAGCCTAGATGCCGCTCGATGGCGGCGATGGTGGCGGCGGTGTCGTGGTCGATCATCTTGCTTCTCCTACCCGGAAGGGGTGACTTGTTAGCCCTCGTTTCCGTCACGGCAGGCAGCCTTGGCAGCCGCACGGGCCTTCTTGGCGAAGTGGCGGCGGGTGGCGGCCTTGTTACGGACACGGCCACCGGCCTTACGGGTGGGTGCCCCCTGAGTGTAGACGCCAGCGACGTCACAGTCGTCGAGAATGTGTTTGGTGGGGTAGTAGCCGTAGGCACGCATCTGAGTTCCCCTCTCGGCCTTAGGAGGCCGGGACCTCGGAGGCCCGTCGGACCTCGATGTTGAGGCTCTGGGCAGCCTCATTTCGGACCGCTATCTCCTCGGCGGAGACGACCTGGACCGGGCCGACCCCGCTGGGGCCAGCGATCCAGAATCGGTACTCCTCCGCCTCGTAGTCCTCTACGAAGTAGAGCACGGGGACGACGGGGGCCCGGTTGAAGTCCATCATCTTGTCCTCCCCACTCGGAAAAGGTGGCAGGTTAGCCTGGAAAAAAGAAGTCGTTTTCGGGCTAACCTGGGCCGGTTCTTGAGTAGAGGAACCAGATGTTCAGCGGCAGCCACAGCGACCGCGACCCGATGCTCCCCTACGAGGGGGCCTTCATCCCCGTCCCGGTCGAGGAATGGGCCATCGCCCGGATGCTCGACGGCGGGTGCTGGGTCTGCGGAACCAAGGATTGCTCCGAGCACATCACAACCCCCGAGCAGTATGACGAGAAGTTCAGCGTGTAGGTTGATCGCCCACACGTTCGATAAGGAGCAGCGCCATGGCCCTATGGAAAACGAAGTCTGGGGAAGTCATCGAGATGAAGGAGATGGCCGACCTGCATCTGAGCAACGCAATCAACATGGTGGAGCGCCAGATCCCAGAGCTGAAAGAGAAGTGGGAGGCAACGTGGATGGGGGCCGCCGGATGCTCCGGCGACATGGCATCCTACTACGCCACCGGGGAGTGCGACGACGCTGATCAGGCGTTGGCTCAAGCCCGCCTGGCCCTGGGTGCCCTGTGTCAGGAGCGGGACCGACGGGCCAAAGGAGAGTAAAATGAGGTTCGCCAAGGAAACCCTCGAAAAGATCACCGCCTACGAGGCTCTCGGATACGAGGTCATCGTCGGCAACGACTGGCGGCTCGGCCAGCGTCCGAAATACCGGGACTTCGACTGCGTGAAGCTCGCCCAGACGAACCACCGACAGCACGGCAAGTCCGTCCGGACGGTGTGGGCGATCAAGCTCAAGCCCGAGTTTCAGCCAAAACCTGTGTTCGAGGGATACGACGATTTCCCCCTAGGAGATATGACATGAGCCGAGAAAAAATGACCAAGCACTTTGGACACGCGGGCCCCTACTTCCTGCCCGTCATCCACGTCGAGAACAAAAAGGCGGAGCTTTCACTCCGGCGATCGGTCGATGCCGGTGCTGATGGGGCTTTCCTCATCAGTCACTCGATGGGGCACAGGGCGTTCGTAGAATACGCCAAGGTGCTCGCCGACGAGTTCCACGACCACCTCTGGTTGGGGATCAATTGCCTCGGGCTCCCTTCTTACGGGGTCCGGGAAGCCATTCCGTCGGATCACATTCGGGGCATCTGGGCCGACAACGGCAATATCTACGAAAACGGCCCGACACCGGCCGCCGCCATGACCACGGAGTCCTTGAGGGGCTGGAATGGTCTGTACTTCGGGGGCACCGCGTTCAAGACGCAAAGGAGGGTCGACACGAATCTTCTGAGGGACTTGGCAACCCTCGCGGCGGTGAACATGGACGTGGTGTGTACCTCGGGGCCTGGTACGGGCTCCCCGCCCAACGTCGAGAAGATCCGGTTGTTGCGGGAGGGCTGCGGGAACCATCCGCTCGCCATTGCCAGCGGGATCGACCCGGAGAACGTCGGGCCGTTCCTCCCCCTGGCTGATGCGTTCCTGGTCGCGACCGGGATCTCGGAGAGCTTCGATCTCTTGGATGCCGCCAAGACGAAGGAACTGGCGGCGCTAATCCGGGCGGCTCGGAAAGCGGGCTAAAATCGTCAGCCCTCCGAGTAGTCTCCTCGGAGAGGAGGCTGCCATGGAGCGTAGTAAATATCCCCGCAGTTTTCATTTCCCCTTTTCGCCGGGCGCAACCTCCGACGACAAGATGCTCTCCAGCGTCGAACACTTCGTCGGTAGGGAGATCGTCGTTAGTGAAAAACTCGACGGGGAAAACACCACCATCTACCCCGGCGGCTACACGCACGCCCGGAGCCTCGATAGCCGGAGCCACCCTTCCCGCGATTGGATGCGGGCGGAAGCGGCTCGGATCGGCCGAGACATCCCCGAGGGGATCAAGGTCACTGGAGAAAATTGCTTCGCCGTCCACTCAATTTCGTATTCGGCGCTCCCGGCCTACTTCATGGTTTTCGGGATGGTCGAACACACTCCAGTTCGGGTAGAAGGATCAAAGCCCGCTCGGCGGCTTAGTGGCCGAGACGGGATGGTCGAGGCGGAGACGGTCCTCGATTGGGACACCACGGTCGCCTACGCCGAGATGTTGGGCCTCCACATGGTCCCTGTGCTCTACAGGGGGCCCTGGGACGAGGCTGCGGTCAAGGCTTGCTACACGGGCACCTCCCGCTGCGGCGGCATCCAGGAGGGCTACGTGGCTCGTCTGGCGGGGTCCTTCCCCGTGTCCGAGTTCGGGATGTCCCTAGCTAAGTACGTGAGGGAAAATCATGTACTAGAAGGCGACGACCACTGGATGCACCGGGCGGTCGTCCGAAACGGTTTGGCGGGCTAACCACCGCCCCTTGCCGGGTAGGTCAGGCATGGGGCACTACGCCGACGACATCTACGACGGGCTCGACGACTGGTCGGGATTCAAGGTCTGGTCAACCGTCGTGAACCGGAAGACGGGGCTCGTCCTCAAGTACGCCCTCGGCCCCCGCAAGGCTGTCCTGCACGCCTATGCTCAGTATCAGGTCCGGGATCAGAGCCTCCGTGACTACTGGGAGAAGTACGGGCATCTCCTAGTCGAGACCGAGACCGAATGGCAGATGGGCGACTTCTACGTCTTGCGGTCCCGCAAGGCGACCAAAGAAGCCGAGCTGAAACGGAAGAGGAAGCCGAAGCCGGTTCCGCCGGGCCAGGGGAGCCTCTTCTAGCCCGGGGCCGGGTGCGGTAGTCTTCCTATCCGAGTCCTTCGGTAGGACTCGCAATGTCAGAAAAGCAACTCCATCGAGCATTGATTCGCCTTGCCCACCGGAAGCCCGAGCTTCGTCGCCATCTCGTTCCGATCCTACGGAACGCGGCGACCACTCCCGAGGGTGCTAAGGCTGAGTTCGGGCGCTACAAGCAGAAGCACCCAGAAACGAAAAAGACCCCTGCGGATTTCCTCGACAAGTCCGAGCCCAAGCCGGAAGGCAAGCCCAAGCCCTCGACAAAGGCGGTCGAGGACGCCTGGTTCGAGAAGGGCGAGAAAGACGAGAAGGGCGGGAAGGCGCAGAAGGCCAAGAAAGCCCTTGGTGCGTTCCTGAAAACAGTCAAGGGGCTTTCCCCCCAGATCAAAGGGAAGCTGGAAAAGGCCCCCTCTCAGGTGCAGCGGCTCGTCTCGGATTCCGAATTCCGCTCCCAGACGCTCAAAAAGTCTGCGAAGATGATCGCCAAGGGTGCCAAGGGCACCGCAAAGAGGCTCGCTGGCTCCGCCAAATCAGAGGTGAAGGAGCTGAAGCACGCAGCCAAGGCGTCGAAGAAGCTCTTCAAGGTTCCGCCGCCTCCTGGGCCGTTCACGAAAGAGGACAAAAAAGCGTTCTACGCGGCGGGTGCCTATGTCGCTGGTGCGCTCCTATCCACAACTCCGATGGGTGCGCTCACCAACGTAGGGATCTCTTTCGCCAAACACGTCTCGATCAAAGCCGTCCACGAGGTCCTGGACCAAGGCTTCTTGCATTTCGAGTGGGGCGAGAGCCTGTTGCACGCGGCCCATATGATCACGGGCGCTGAGGGGAGCGCCGAGGATCGAGATGTCGAGACCCTCATCGAGGGTCTTACCCTGATGATTTCCGAGACATTGAAGAAGGGTATTTCGGACGAGGAGATGAAAGAACTCCTCGCCGGGAAAGACTGAGACGCCCGGAAACCCTGCTGTCACTAATCTGTTTATCGCCACATCTTCGGTAGACGCCTCAAAGGAGCACCCATGTCAAAGTTGAAGTCCGCCCTCATTCGGCTAGCCCACGCCCACCCCGAGCTTCGAGGGGATCTACTCCCCCTCCTCGCTCCCGGAGGGAGCCTCCAGAAGACCGCCATCACGAAGGACACCGAGGACTTCACCACATGGGCGATCATGCGGGACGATCGGATCAACCCCAATGAGGCCGAGAAGTTCTTGGAGAAGCTCGGACTCAAGAGGAGGGACTATGACCCCAACGCCCCGAAGCAGCCGTCGAAGAGGGGCCAGCCCCTCCTGAAGGGGGAGCGGGTCGAGGTCAAGGCTCAGGAGAACAGCAATCCCCTGAACGTGGATGTGTGCAAGCAGTTCGACAAGCAGGACGGATACGTCACGGATGTCGGGTCGGACTTCGTCGTCGTCGATTTCCGGGGCCCCCGGGGCGGTCTCGGTCGATTCGAGGGCAGCAACGGCACGGGCAAGAAGAACGGCCTCTATCGGTACACGGACCCCCTGGAGAACGCCCCGACCAGGAAGATGATCGAGGTGGTCTACATCAGCGACAAGGACAAGCCCAAGAGCAAGAACAACCTCCGGATCGTCCAGGAGTACGTCGAAGAGGGCCTCCAGAAGGGCGAGTCTCGGTCGAGCCAATACTACAGCGGGCTTCCCCGCTCGATGGGGAAAGGCAAGGACGGGACGTTCTTCTTCGCCATGATGTCCCAGCAACGGGGCGGCTACCGGGCTTTCAACCCCCAGAAGGGCCAGCTCCTCTACATCGGCCAGCTCAACCAGCGGCCCGGTGCATGGAAGGGTGAATTCGCCGCTCTCCAGGCGAAGGCGGGCGAAGGCGAAGAGTAGCCCTTCCGGGGGAACACTCCCTGAGCCATGTCCAAGAAACAGGGGCCGTCTTTCCAATGGGGAGGTTCCCGAGGGGGAGACACGGCTTTTGAGCAGCAACTCAAGCGTGGGGCTGAGAAGATCGTAGCCGCTGCCGAAGGCAAAATTTGTGGCGACTGTGCATGGTACACCGGCACTTCCTGTCTGACGAATACGAGCACATCGACGGGCCTGAGCCTGGAGATCACGGATCCCGGGGCTCCGGCTTGCTGCTCGTGGGAAGAGGCCAAACCCCGAAAGGGTGAGATCGCACTACATCGGTACGGTCGCGGGTAAACGGATCGTCGTCCATGCAATAGCGGGCGCACCAGCCTTCGGAATCTAGCTCCCCGCCACACTTCGAGCAGAAACCCGGTTCGGTCATTTCTTCCCCTTCTTCGACCAGTCGTAGGACCGGAAACCGTGGATGGTGTAGTTCGCCTCCCGCTCCTTTTCCTCCCGATACTCCACCATGGACTGTTCATCCCGTTCCCCGTGCGCCTTCTGGCACTTGGCAAACTCGGCTTCGAGCACCTTGATCCGGGGCCGGGGCTTCATCCCCTTGGCGGCCTTGAGCAGATCCTTGAACTCGTGGTCGTAGTGGAATCTCCGCCCACTGATCCGGAGGGCCAGGATGAGCCGGTTCTCGGGGGTCATCTTGTGGGTCAACCGCCACTTGTCCCACTCGATGACCTCGGCCAGGGTGTTGTCCCGCATGGGCCGGGTGAGCCGGTGGTGCAGGCCGTCCTTGAGGAACCAGTCCCGAACAGGGTCAGTCCCCTCACGGGCGTACCTGCCGCCGTACAGGGCCTCCAAGAGGCGGTTCAGGACGTAGGCCCGCCCGTACACCTCGTTGTGGACGAACACGCCGTAGCACGCTCCCAGGAGGTCTGAGACGATCTTGCTCAACCCCTGGAGTGATGCCGACAGCTTGTCGTTGTACCTGCGCAGGGCATACACGATGGCCTCGGCCCATCCGTAGATGTCGAAAACCGCCTTGAGCGCATCACCGCCTTCGGCTTGCCCGATGAGCCCCCGGGCATCGAGGAAGGAATCGAACGGGTTGAAGGGGTCATCTCTGCCCAAGTCGTCCAGGTTGACACGGCTGGGGTCGTCTCGATGCGAGTCGCACAGGCCGACGATCGCCGCACTCCAGGCCCCTTCCGGTCCCTTGACCGGGGAATCGGCATCCCCGCCCAGCATCCAGAAGACGGGGTTGCTTTGGTTCCCGAGGAAGGCGTGCCAGAGCTGGTCGGCCAGAGCCTTGATCCGGGCAACCCCGGTGCCCGTGTAGGTGAACTTGTCCCCTTCGGGCATCTCGGCGGCGACCGCTGTCAGCCGGTGGATCGACCAGTAGAGCTTCGAGATCCGTTCTTCGTTTGAGAGTCCCATTAGAGGTTTCCGTTCATCTTCATCCTGAGGTAATCCCAGGGGGTGCAGTTCATGTCCGAGGACCACCCAGCTTCCCGGGCGACCTTCTCGAATTCGGTGAGGGAATCGGCTCCGCCGTCGTCTACCGAGACGGAAAGGGTGCCTTCTGGATCCGACTGGATCTCGGCCACCCACTCCTTGTCCCCATCCCAGACGTGTCGGGTGAGGATGAGGGGATCCTGAAAGAGCGATTTCAGGACGGCCTTGGTATCCCCCTTGATGATGGCGTCGAAGGTGATCGTCACTTTCGTTTCGGGCTGGGGCATGACTTCTCCTACTCCGTTGGGGTCTTTTTTCGTAGGCGGGATCAGCACTCCGAGGTGATGCCCCGCTCACGGCCGACGATCAGGGCGATTTGGTAGCATGTCCAACGGTCGGATCCCCCGAACTGGGCGGCGACCCGCTCCTTCTCGATGATGGCGAACAGTTGATGGTTCGTCGCCTGCTCACAGAATCGGCGGAAGTCTTGTTCTTCGTCTTGGGTCATGGTTACTCTAGATCGAGTACTTGGCCTTGAGCCGCTCGTACTCGGCTTTCTCCTGCCTTTGCCTGGCTTCGGCATGGGCCTTCATTTCGTCGAGCCTGGCCTGCCTCTCGCGTTCGATCTCTCGCTGGGCCTTCCGAGCGGCTTCGACCCGCTCGTACAGCTCATCGGAGATGTCCCCGCCACGGATGGACCGGCAAACGTGGGCGTCGGGGATGTTGCCGTTGCCCATTTTGTGCCCCTTCACGAGGTGGTCGAGGGCCTGCTCCCGGGCCTCGGCATCGTCGGAGGCGTCGAACTCGTAGCTCTCGAAGATCCCCGACTCCCACAAGTCCCCACCCCGGTACTCGTCATCGGTGTGGTAGACGACGATGTACTCGTACCCGATCTCGTCGCCGGTCAGGGCTTCCTCGACCTTTCGGAGCACGGCCCCGAGCTGGGTAACGAGGCACTCGGGCTTGTGATCCTCATCGTCCCAGCGGGAAAGACCGCAGTCGGGGCAGTCGGCGGACTCGGGACGCCACCGCTCGATGTCCTGTAGGAGGAGTTCGGCGGTCTGTAGGATCTTGACTTTGTCGTCGGTAGACATGTCTAAGTTCCTTTACTCCGCCCGGCCCGAAAGCCACTCGGAGACACGCTGTTTGGAGCCCCAGCACCCTCGATCGACAAACCCGTCGAGGAAGCACACGATCCGGGAGAGTCCCGCCCTGGAGTCGTTGTCGCCCCGTCGAACGGCGTCCACCAAATCGTTACTCAGGACGGCGGTCAGGAAATGCCCTGCCGGGTAACGGTGGATCAGGTAGTTGATCAGGCCGTTGTGGAGGTGCGGAGGCACCTCGCACGCGACCATTTTCTCTCGGAGGATTGCTTCGTCCATGATGTTCTCCTAGCCCTCGGCCCGCTTGATGATGGCCTTCCGGGTCTCCATCCATCGGGGGCCGTCCTTGAAGTACCCGCCCGAAACGTACTTGCGGTAGCGGTCGCCCTTTCGGACCTTGCCGTCCGCGTGGTCGCGGCGGGCGACGTGGACCGAGGACGTGGAAAACGTCTCGATTCGGGGCTCGCTCCCGCAGAGAGAGCATGTTCCGTCCCTCATAAACAGGTTGTGCCCGCACATGCAGTCCCCGTGGGGCTCCTCTTCCATCCGATCATCGAAATCGTGGAGGTAGGCCCGTTCGCAGCGGAAGTCAGGCTCGTCGTATGCCTTGTCAATGTCGAACATCTTGCTTCTCCTACTCCGTCCTCGGGGCTGTTTAGCCCTTTTTATCGCCAAACGGCCCGGCCGTTTTCGTCGAGCTTGACCTTGTGGACCGTCAGGGTCCGGGGGCCACCCTCGAAGTACCCAGCCGTCACGGTCCGGCGGTAGCGGTCGCCCACCTTGATGTCTCGGCCGTGGTCCTTGCGGGCCACCTGAACCGTAGTCCTGGTGAAAGACTCCACGTACTCCCCGGTGCCGCAGCACCGGCAGGTGTAGTTCGAATCCCAGTCGCACTCCCCGCACTTGCAGGGCTCGGTGGGACCCTCGTAGCAATCGGCGAGGGAGGGCATGTCGTATTCGCTGCGTCCGAACATCTTGCCTTCCCGACCCGGAAAGGGGGTTAGTTTAGCCCCAAAAAACCGGAAAATCTCTTTCGTGGGCTAAACGGGGCTGGCTTCCGGGTGGGGTGTGCAGATGACGAACACCGACACCACCACAGCCGCCCTCGTCAAGCTCCGGGGTTGCCTCGTCGAGGCCGAGGGCCGCCTTGAGGCGGCCCTGGAAGACCTCCCCGACGCCCCGAGCGGCGCTTGCCGCCACGCATGGGCCGAGCACTGCGACCGGCTGGAGGCCGATGTGAGGTTCCTCAGGACACTCCTGGCCTAGCACCAGGGGCGCACGGGTCGGCCGAAAGGCCAGAAAGAGAGACGGGACAATGGCTAAGACACGAGTGGTTCGATATCGAGACGGTGAAAAGTGGGCCGTCGCACGTCATCGTACTCAGTCAGCGACATCTGCAGACGCTCAGGAACGTGCAATCGAACGTCGCGTTCGACAGGCGGCTCGTCGAGTTATTCGCGAAGCCTTGGCGGATCTGGGCTAAACGGGCTCAAGCCCAAAGTGGAGAAGGAGATGACGATGATGATGCGAATCCTGCGAGGCGTTTCTGGTTCCGGCAAGTCCATCATGGCGGCGGAGATGCCGCAGGCGGTGGTCGTCTCCGCCGACGACTTCTTCATGGTCGACGGCAAGTACCAGTTCGACGTGACCAAGCTGGGTGACGCCCATGGCTCGTGTTTCCGCCGAGCCATCGAGGCCCTCCAGGCGGGCAAGGATCTGGTGGTAGACAACACCAACTGCTCGGTGGTCGAGGTCGCTCCCTACATGCTTCTGGCGCAGGCTTTCGGAGCCGAGACGGAGATCGTTCGGATCAACTGCGATCCGGTGGTTGCCCTCGCTCGGAACACTCACGGCGTCCCCGCCAAGGCCATCGCGGCCATGGCAAAGGCTCTCGAAGAGCCCCTCCCCCTGTGGTATCCCCCGGAGCGGGTGGTCGAGGCGAAGTAACCCGCTTTCGGAGTAGGAGAGACAATCATGGCACGCAAACGCAAGACCGTAGATGTCCAGGCCATCAGGGCCAAGATCAATGCCCGACTGGCCGACGAAGCCACGGGCACCGTCCCCCGCATGGCCCTGGCGACTCTCCTGGAGTCCGTCCTGATGGACACCGGAAACTACCGTGGGTTCAACTACCTCGGGTGGTTGAACGGCGGGTACGCTGCGTGGGAGGCCGCTGGAGAGCCCGAGGACAAGGTCCCCTTCATCGGGGACGAGACCCGTCGGGTCTACTTCTGAGGGAAATCATGCGACGATCGAAGTCTCACACCCCGGCGGCCCTTGTGGCCGCCCTCAATCAGGGCGGCTCCATCTGGGAGCTGGACACCAACGATGACGGCGAAGATGACATCCTGATCGGCTCGGCCGAAGAGGTGCTGGCGGACGTGTTCCACCACTTCGAGATCGACGCCCTGCCCGAGCGGTGGGCGCTCCGGAAGCTCGACTCGGCAGAAGTTGGGAGCCTCCGAGCCGATATGCTCGAAGAGATGGGGGGTAACCCATGAACACCGCAACACCCTTCGACAAAACCAGCATCGCTCTACTCGGGGGCCACACCTTCGAGGGAGTCAACTTCACTCTGGACCAGGCCAAGCGCCTGCGAGACTTCTACGGCCTCGACCCCAACTTCGAGAAAAGGTCGGTTCAGTGGTCCGTCGAGGCCCGGGAGAAGGAGCGGGAGCGCATCGAGGCGGAGAACGAGGCCAAAGCCCCCTTCCAGACAAAGCAAATCCCCCCTCCCCTCTCCGAGGACGACAAGAGGGGTATGCTCCGCTTCTACGAGGCCGGACGCGATGTCGGGTGCTTCCGGCGAGCCCGGACGGATGGGCTCCGGGTCATGGCCTACCTCTCGAAGTTCATGGAGAAGGGGGAAGACCCGGTCCGGTTCATCCAGGGGCTCTGCGCCGACGCGGGCTACGACGCCCCCGACGAGTGGGGCGACGATGAGGACGAGGGGTAGCCGTTTTCCGGACTAACCGAAGCCTTTGCTGGGGTAGGAGAACACCATGTATCGAGGCTACACGAAGGGGATCAAGGCCAATTTCCCAAAGGGAACCAAAGTCCGGATCCGGAAGGGGACGCCCGTCCATGGGACAGCACCCGGCAAAGAGGGTACTCGCCCGGCGGGCCGAACCTACACGGTCACCGTCGATCACGTCCTGGACGGCTTCTCCCAGCGGATCGGCGTCCTCTACCGCGATGGGTCATGGCACTGGATGATCCGGGAGAAGGATCTCTACGGGGTCATGGAGCGCCGAGGGCTGCCCTACGGGACAGCCGCCGACACCGAAGCCTCCATGGAAGTCCTCAAGGAAGAGGCCCTCCGCAACTGGCGGGAGTCGCTCCAACCCGAGGCAGGCACCGAGCACGACATCTACCTGCACGTCACCAACCCGACCGTGCGTTGGGGTGGCTCCGGGGGGTACTGGTCAGACTGCGACGTCAACCTCGTCGAGATCGTGGAAGAGGACAAACCATGAAGTTCTATGTCAAGCTGGCGAGGCTCACCCGAGAGGGGAAGCTCGTTGTGGTCGAGGCTCCGGACAAGGAAGCCGTCGAGCAGAACCTCGCAGAGGTGTATTTCAAGGACGACGCCACCGAGGGCTGGCAGCCTGACACGGATTGGGCTCCCGAGGAAGGGGATCACGAGATTTCCGACGCCCCCGTGCTGGACGCGGACAAGGTGGGAGTCGTCCTGTCCAGCGAGGGCGAAGATGTCCCTTGGGACATCACCACCAAGCGGTATCCGTAGGAGCGAAGTGCTCATCGCCTGTCGAATGCTCAACGCATAACGGGTGATCTCGGGTAGAACCTACTCGATGACCAAGCCCACATGGCAAACCGTCCCTCCACCCATGAGAGGTTTCGTAGCACAGACGCTCGTGCGCCAGATCCTCCGGCTCGAAGCCGAGATCGAGGAGTGTCGCCCCTTCGTCCCGACCGAATACCAGGATTCCCTCGTGGAGAAGCTCTCGGCGTTCTCCTCGGCGTTGGCGTACCTCGGCATTCGTGTGCCCGGTCCTGGTTTGCCCTCTGAGGAGGAGCCGGGGATGCCTTGGGAGGAAATGTCTCCAGAACTTGCCCAAGAGGTTCAAGAGGCTTTGCTGGTCGAGGATGAGCGGTGGGAAGAGAGGGCGTTTGCATCCCGGCGGCGGTTCCTGCTGGCCCGGCGCGACTACTGCTCCGAGGTCAGCAACGCTTTCAAGCTGGCGGTGACGAGACTAGGATACGAGAATGCGGTCCTGCACAGGTTCCGTTGACAGGAGAGTGAGCATGGCTGGCCCCGATGACTACGACGACGATGACTACGACGACTACTACATG
>Ga0307375_10004828_pt1 | contig 12783 bp, 13 predicted proteins | sample TR1MG_FD_202531 | JGI IMG/M metagenome (GOLD analysis project Ga0307375, IMG submission 202531) | Soil microbial communities from Risofladan, Vaasa, Finland - TR-1 | ecosystem: Environmental > Terrestrial > Soil > Coastal area > Acid sulfate soil | place: Finland: Risofladan, Vaasa | collected... | reverse complement strand
CAGAATCGACACAAAGGATTCAGGGGCCCGCGCCCGGGGCCACGTGCGCACGCTGGATCACGGCAAAGTCGAAGCAGGCAACGAAACCGGCCGGGCGCATTGCCGGGCCGCGCGCGCATTGCCGGCAGTTCCCGGCTCACAACCTCGCGAAACCTACCTCCCGCGATAACGGCATCCCGAGCTGCAGGTCTCGTGCACGACAACCTCCGACAGCAACGGAAGCCTCGGCTTCAGACGATCCCAGATCCAGATCGACAGCCATTCGCTGGTCGGATTGTCCAGCCCCTCGATGTCATTGAGATAGTGGTGATCCAGTTGATCGTACAGCGGCTGGAAGGCCGCCTTGACGTCGGAAAAATCCATCACCCAGCCGGTGTCCGTTCCCGGCTCGCCGCTGAGGTGGATTTCCACCCGGAAGGAATGCCCATGCAGCCGGGCGCACTTGTGCCCCGCCGGCACATTCGGCAGACGATGCGCCGCCTCGAGCGTGAAAACCTTGAAGATATCCATGCCGGCATTGTACTGCGGGGCCAGGACCGCCTGAGACCGCCATCGTTGTGCGCTCCGTCAGAGACCGCCCATGGCAGTCGCCAAGGCGCCAAGACCATCCGTATAGACGGTTCGCAAGGCCTCCTCGACCTCGCCTTCGCCGTCACCGAGGGCCTCGAAATCGGAGGACCAGGTAACCATGCATTGCGCTCCGGCGGTCTGCACTTCAAGCCTGGATCGACAGGCCTGCACCGGCAACGAGCTATCGACCAGCACGTACGTGTATCGGTAGATCGTATCGTTGCGCGCCTCCAGGCGTTCCACCGCGCGGCCGCCATCGACGTAATGCAGGGTGCGGATTCGCCCCTGCCACGACAGATCCAGCCGACGTATCTGCGGGTGCCAGCGATGCAGTCCGCCGAAGTCGCCGATCAATGCCCATACCACTTCGGCGGAGTGGGGGAGCCGCTGAGTAACCTGGATGTTCGTCATGTCCACCTTCCGGGTCGACCGCGCACAGCCTCACCAGGGTTGCAAGCAATACATGCGCCAACTGCCGTTCGACGGCCGGTCTCCCACAGGACGGGACGGACGGATCGTAGCATCCGGGTCACTGTTGCTTTTCTGACGCAGCACGGCCGTTACACAGCGTGTCAAATGCCGCACCGGCGCGGGCACGCTAGCAGCGTGACGGTGTTTGCCGTGCCGGCTATCCGGTCTTCGCCGGTCGCTGCATGGTCGGCATCTCTTTCAGCGCGCTGCCATGGCAAGCGCATGGATCGCGCGCAGTACAGGGACATCCATGTTTTCACCGATCGTGCCGGACAGTTCGACTGGCGCGTCCAGGTTGCCGCAGACCCAGGCCGCACCGATGAAATCGGCAGCGGCGAAATAGCTGCTGCGGGTGATCAGGCACGCCACGCCGGCGGCTCGTGCCGCGGCCAGCCCAGCGGGAGAATCCTCCACGGCAAGCGCTTCGCCGGGTGTGCACCCAAGCCGCTCAAGCGCCAGGTTGTAAACCAGCGGATCGGGCTTCTTGCGCGGCGCATCCTCGGCACAGACCACGGCGCGAAACAGTTCGCGCCACCGCGTCCCGAACAGCTGGGGGAACAATGCCTCGACGTTGCCGCGGCTGGTGGTCGTGGCCACGGCCAGCACGATGCCTTGACTCAGGCATTGCCCGATCAGCCGACGCACGCCTGACCGCGGTTCGAGGCCGCCGTGCTCGACCAGCATCGCGTAATGACGGTTTTTGCAGGCGTGAATGGACCGTGCCAATCGCTCGCGTGCCGCCGACTCCAGCGGAGCATCCTGGCGTTCGCCCATGTACGCCAGCAGGCGCTCGACGCCGCCGGCGACGCGCAACAGGCGACCATACTCCGGCACGTCCCAGAGCCATGGTAATCCGCACTCGGCAAATGCCCGGTTGAACGCGACCCGATGCCCATCGCGCTCGGTTTCGGCCAGCGTGCCGTCCACATCCCAGAGCAGCGCCTCGAGCATCACTCAGGAGTAGCGCTCGGCCATCGCCTCGATCGCCACCGGCTTGATCCGGGGCGCCTGGCCGGCGGATCCGAAAGCCTCGAAGCGCGCCTTGCAGATGCCGCGCGCGGCCCGCCTGGCCGCGATCAGCGCCTTGCGCGGATCGAACTCGCCGGGTTGCTCGGCCAGCAGCTTGCGCATCGCCCCGGTCATCGACAGCCGGATGTCGGTATCGATGTTGACCTTGCGCACGCCGCTGCGAATGCCGCGCACGATCTCCTCCACCGGCACGCCATAGGTTTGCTTGATCTCGCCGCCGTACTGGCGAATGATCGCCAGCCATTCCTGCGGCACGCTCGACGAGCCGTGCATCACCAGATGCGTGTCCGGCACTGCGGCGTGGATCGCGGCGATGCGTTCGATTGCCAGAATGTCGCCGGTGGGCTGGCGGGTGAACTTGTAGGCACCATGGCTGGTGCCAATCGCTATCGCCAGCGCGTCGACGCCGGTCCGGGCGACAAAATCACGCGCCTGCTCGGGGTCGGTCAGCATCATATCGTGGCTCAGCTTGCCCACCGCACCGACACCGTCCTCCTCGCCAGCCTCACCGGTTTCGAGCGAGCCAAGGCAGCCCAATTCCCCCTCGACTGATACACCGACCCAGTGCGCCATCTCGCAGACCTTGCGGGTGACTTCGAGGTTGTAGCCGTAGGACGCCGGGGTCTTGGCGTCCTCCAGCAGCGAGCCGTCCATCATCACACTGCTGAAGCCCGATCGGATCGACTGCTGGCACACCGCAGGGGAGGCACCGTGATCCTGATGCAACACGATCGGGATCTGCGGGTGCGACTCGATCGCCGCCAGCACCATGTGCCGAAGATAGGCTTCGCCGGCGTATTTGCGCGCCCCGGCCGAAGCCTGCAGGATGACCGGCGACTGGGTCTCCTGAGCCGCCTCCATGATCGCCTGGATCTGCTCGAGGTTGTTGACGTTGAATGCGGGCACGCCGTAGTCATGTTCGGCAGCGTGGTCCAGCACCTGGCGTAGCGAAACGAGGGCCATGCGGTTCTCCGGGTCAGTGTGAAAATACAGATGCCGCGTGCAGCGCACGCACCAGTTGGGCAATCTCGGGAAGGCTTTGGAAAATCCGTTCCGGCACTGCGGCAGCAATCGGGCGGCCGGCGTTGTAGCCCCAAGGCACCGCCCAGGCGGCGACTCCCGCATTGCGTGCGGCGGCAAGGTCGGTCTCCGAATCACCCACGTGCGCGGCATGCGCCGGGCTGCTGCCGAACGCCGACAGCACATGCCGAAGCACGCTGGCGTCGGGTTTTTTACGCGGCAACGTGTCGCCACCGATCACCAGCTCGAAATTTTCCGCGAGCCCATTCGTCTCAAGCACGCGACAGGCATGGCGCCAGTCCTTATTTGTCACGCACGCCAGTTTCACCCCGGCATCGCGCAACGATTGCAAGGTTTCGCGGCAGTCCGCATAGGGCTGCCCAAGGGTGCCGGCGGTGTCCGCATAATGTCGATCGAACTGTGCCAGCACCCGCGCGATATCAAGCTCGCCGTCGGCGTCGAGCTGACGCAGCAACCGGCGCATCAACGCATGCGACCCGTTGCCGATCAACTTCTCGATCTCGGCCTGCGGACGCGGCGCACGATCGAAGTCCGCCAGCGTACGATTGACCGCCAAGGTGATCTCGCCAGCGGTATCGACCAGCGTGCCATCGAGGTCGAAACTGAGCATATCGATCATCATGCGAGTGTCTCCCCTACCAGCTCGGCCAGATCTGCCGCGGTCAGCCCGAAGTGCTCGAACACCGCTGCCGCGGGTGCCGATTCGCCGAAGCTGTCCACGCCCAGCGCGGCCACGCAACCGTACTGACCCCACCAGCGGGTAACGCCCGCCTCGACGCCGATGCGCGGCAACGTGCCCAGCACGCCCTCGCGATAGGCACGCGGCTGCCGATCGAAGCGCGTCGAGCTGGGCATCGAAACCACCCGCACCGGAATTCCCTTGTCATCGAGAATCCGCTGCGCCTGCATCGCCAGCCCCACCTCGGAGCCGGTGGCCAGCAGCGTGGCTTGCGCAGCATCACGATCGCTCAGCACGTAGCCGCCGCGCGAGATGGCTGCACGCTGTGCGGCATCGCGCCGCTGCACCGGCAGGTTCTGGCGCGAGAGCAGCAATGCGCTGGGGCGGTTCCGTGCGGCCAGCGCCTCGATCCAGGCCACCACCGTTTCGGCCGCGTCACAAGGACGCCAGACCTCAAGATTGGGGATCAGCCGCAGGCTGGCGGCATGCTCGACCGACTGGTGCGTGGGACCATCTTCCCCCAGGCCGATCGAGTCGTGGGTAAACACATGCACCACCCGCAGCTTCATCAATGCCGCCATGCGGATTGCGTTGCGGCTGTAGTCGCTGAAGGTCAGGAAGGTGCCGCCGTAGGGAATCAGTCCGCCGTGCAGCGCCACGCCATTCATGACTGCGGCCATGCCGAACTCGCGCACGCCATAGTGGATGTGGCGCGGGCCGGCGTCGGGAAAGTCGGTGAGGTTGGAACCGGTCAGGTCGGCGCTGCCACCCAGCAACTCCGGCGCGCGTGGTGCCAGCAGCGCCAGTACCTGTTGCGATGCCTTGCGCGTAGCCACGCTGTCGCCATCCTGATCGAACGCGGCCAGCGTGGCTGCGGATATCGCGTCCCAGTCGGCCGGAAGCTCGCCGGCCATGCGCCGAGTCAACTCGGCGGCGTCTTCGGGAAAGGCTGCCCGGTAGGCGTCGAAACACTCCTGCCAGGCGGCCTCGAAGCGTGCGCCTTCGGCGCGCGCGTCCCACTCGGCATAGATTGCGGCGGGTATTTCGAAAGGCGCATGCGACCAGCCGATAGCCTCGCGCGTAGCCGCTATCTCGTCAGCACCCAACGGCTCTCCGTGAGCCTTGGCGGTGCCGGCACGGCCTGGCGAACCGGCACCGATCGTGGTGCGGCAGACGATCAAGGTGGGACGCCCGGCGCCGATCCTGGCGCGCTCGATGGCTGCCGTCACGGCATCCGTGTCGTGGCCATCGAGCGGGCCGATCACGTTCCAGCCACACGCACGAAAACGTGCCGGGGTATCGTCGCGGAACCAGCCTTCGACGGGCCCGTCGATGCTGATGCCATTGTCGTCGTACAGTGCGACCAGCCTGTCGAGCTGCCACACCCCGGCCAGCGAGATCGCCTCGTGGCTGATCCCTTCCATCAGGCAGCCATCGCCCAGGAACACATACGTGTGGTGATCCACGATGTCGTGGCCGGGACGATTGAACTCGCGTGCCAGGAGCTTTTCCGCCAGCGCCATCCCCACCGCATTGGTCAGCCCCTGCCCCAGCGGCCCGGTGGTGGTCTCCACCCCGGGCGTGAGGCCGCGCTCCGGATGACCCGGCGTACGACTGTGCAACTGGCGAAAATTCTTCAGTTCGTCGATCGGCAGGTCGTAGCCGGTCAGGTGCAGCAACGCATACAGCAGCATCGAGGCGTGACCATTGCTGAGCACGAAGCGGTCACGGTTCGCCCAGTGCGGATTGCCCGGGTTATGCCGCAGGTGGTGACCCCACAGTGCCACCGCCATCTCGGCCATGCCCATCGGCGCACCGGGGTGTCCCGATCTGGCTTGCTGCACCGCATCCATCGCCAGCGCACGCAACGCACTGGCGCGCCGATCGCGCGAAGCCACACCGCGAAGCACGCGGACACTCGAGTGAGAGGCCATCACAGTGCTCCGATGGCGCGCTTGCGGCGCTCCATCATGCGCCAGATGAAAGGCGTGAAGATCAGCTGCATCGCAATCTCCATTTTGCCGCCCGGCACCACGATGGTGTTGGCACGGGACATCGACGAGTTGTGGATCATGTTCAGCAGGTAGGGAAAGTCAATGCCCTTGGGGTCGCGGAAACGGATCACGCAGATGCTCTCGTCGGCACTGGGAATGTCGCGCGCGATGAACGGGTTGGACGTATCGACCACCGGCACGCGCTGGAAATTGACGTCGGTGCGCGAGAACTGCGGACAGATGTAGTTCACGTAGTCGGGCATGCGGCGCAGAATCGTGTCGGTCACCGCCTCGGCCGTATAGCCGCGCACGTTCTTGTCGCGCCAGATTTTCTGGATCCATTCCAGATTGATCACCGGCACCACCCCGATCAGCAGATCGGGATGCTGTGCGACGTCGACCCCAGGTGTGACCACGGCACCATGCAGGCCCTCATAGAACAGCAGGTCGGTATCCCCTGACAGGTCTTCCCAAGGCGTGAAGGTGCCGGGTTCCTGCTGATAGGGCGCAGCCTCGCCGGCATCGTGCAGGTATTTGCGGCACTTGCCGCCGCCGGTTTCGGCGTAGCTGCGGAACATCTGCTCGAGTTCGGCGAACAGGTTGTTCTCCGGTCCGAAATGACTGAAGTGCGCATCGCCGGCCTGCTCGGCCTCGGCCTGCCGCTGCCGCATCTCCTTGCGGTCGTAGCGATGGAAACTGTCGCCCTCGACGACGGCGGCAGTAACCTGCTCGCGCCGGAAGATATTCTGGAACGTGCGCGTCACCGAAGTGGTGCCGGCGCCGGACGAACCAGTGATGGCGATGATCGGGTGGCGTTCGGACATGGTTTTTCCTCAGTCGCGGAACAGGCCGCGCTCGGCGAACAACGGGTTGGGCGCCTCGCGCCTGGCGGTATCGTGGTGATAGTGCTCGATGCGTTCGACCTCGTTGCGGGAGCCGAATACCAGGCCGATACGCTGATGCAGCGAACCGGGTGTCAACCCCAGCACCGGCTGGCGTCCTGTACTGGCGCGGCCGCCGGCCTGCTCCATCACGAAGCCGATCGGATTGGCTTCATACAGCAGCCGCAGGCGCCCGGCCTTGGCTGGATCCTTGCTGTCGCGCGGATACAGGAACACCCCGCCGTGCATCAGGATGCGATGTGCCTCGGCCACCATGCTGGCGATCCAGCGCATGTTGAAATCCTTGCCGCGCGTGCCGGTCCTGCCGGCCAGGCATTCGTCCACGTAGCGCGTGACCGGCTGTTCCCAGAAGCGGCTGTTGGAACTGTTGATGGCGAACTCGTGGGTGTCCTCGGGCACCCGGATATCCGCATGGGTAAGCTTGAACTCGCCCAGGTTCGGATCGAGCGTGAAGCCGGCCACGCCGTTGCCGACCGTCAGCACCAGCATCGTGGTCGGGCCGTAAAGCGCATAGCCGGCAGCCACCTGGGTCGAACCCGGCTGCAGGAAATCGGCCTCGACCACATCGCGACCCGAATCGATGACGTCCTGGGGCGCGCGCAGGATCGAGAAGATGCTGCCGACCGAGACGTTCACGTCGATGTTGCTGGAGCCGTCCAGCGGATCGAACGCCAGCAGGTACTTGCCGCGCGGATAGCTCTCGGGAATCTGGTACGGCTGCTCCATCTCCTCCGACGCCATGCCGGCCAGATGACCGGACCATTCGGCCGTGCGCACGAACATCTCGTTGCTGATCACGTCGAGCTTCTTCTGCACCTCGCCCTGCACGTTGACCTCGCCGCCGTCGGCGACTACACCCATGGTGTCGCCAAGCTCGCCGAATGCCACCGCGCGGGCAATCGCCTTGCAGGCAATAGATACGTCGAGGATCAGCGCATTTAGCTCGCCGCTGGCCTGCGGAAAGCGGCGGCGCTGCTCGATCAGGTATTGGGTCAGGGTCGAACGCTTGGACAGTGGCATGGCGACCTCAGTGGCTGGGACTCTGGAACACGCGGCTGGCCAGCAGATCGGCCGGGATGAGGGTGGTGAGATCGGCTTCGCTCAGAACGCGGTCACGTTCCGTGAACAGGCGACTGGCTTGGCGCAGGCGCGCGCGATCCAGCGCATTGCGCACACTGCGTGCATTGGCAAAATGCGGCTGCGCGATGCGCAACCCGAGATAGTCGCGAAACACCTCCGCGGCGCCTTCGCCGAAGCGGTAGTGCTGCTGCGCCAGCATGCGCTGGGCGATCTCGCTCAGCTCATCTACTGCGTAGTCGGGGAAATCGAGATGGTGGGCGATGCGCGAACTCAGGCCCGGATTGGACTTGAAAAAGGTGTCCATGCGGTCCTTGTAGCCGGCCAGGATCACCACCAGGTCGTCGCGCTGGTTCTCCATCACCTGCAGCAGGATCTCGATCGCTTCCTGGCCGTAGTCGCGCTCGTTCTCGGGCCGGTACAGGTAGTACGCCTCGTCGATGAACAGCACGCCGCCCATCGCCTTCTTCAATACTTCCCGGGTCTTCGGCGCGGTATGGCCGATGTACTGGCCGACCAGGTCATCACGCGTCACGGCAACCAGGTGACCCTTCCGCACATAGCCCAGCCGATGCAGGATCTCGGCCATGCGCAGTGCCACCGTGGTCTTGCCGGTGCCGGGATTGCCGGTGAAGCTCATGTGCAGGCTGGGTGCCACGGCCGCGAGACCGAGATTCATGCGCAGCTTGTCGATTACCAGCAGCGCGGCGATGTCGCGGATACGCTGCTTGATCGGCGCCAGTCCCACCAGATCGCGATCGAGCTCGTCCAGCACCGCCTCGACCTGGCTCTGCGCCAGCACCTCGTTGACGGTGCGCGCGGCGGTCACCTCCGCTGCCACGCCGGCGGCAGGCGGTGTTGTGGCGGCCTTGCTGCCGGGAATGCTGTAGTTCGGCGCACCCATCTCAGCCGACTCCCGCCAGTTCGGCGCGCATCGCGTCGACCACGGTGCGGTAGTCCGGCTGGCCGAAGATCGCCGAGCCGGCCACGAAGCAGTCGGCACCGGCATCCGCCGCGCGGCGGATATTGTCTACCTTGATGCCGCCGTCGACCTGGAGCCGGATGTCACGGCCGCTGGCGTCGATCAGCTTGCGTGCCTGATCGATCTTGCGCAGTGCGCTGTCGATGAAGCTCTGCCCGCCGAATCCGGGATTGACGCTCATGATCAGCACCAGATCGACCTTGTCGATCACCCATTCCAGGACATCCAGCGGTGTAGCCGGATTGAACGCCAGACCGGCCTGGCAGCCCTCGCCCCTGATCAGTTGCAAGGTGCGATCGACGTGTGCCGAAGCTTCGGGATGAAAGCTGACGATGTTGGCGCCGGCCTTGGCAAACGCGTTCGCCAGCGCATCCACCGGCTGCACCATCAGATGCACGTCCAGCGGCACCTCGCCGCCCTCGGCGCCCACGCACCAGGGCTTGATCGCCTGCGCCACCATCGGCCCCATCGTCAGGTTGGGGACGTAGTGGTTGTCCATGACGTCGAAATGGATCCAGTCGGCGCCGGCAGCGATGACATTGCGCACCTCCTCGCCCAGACGCGCGAAGTCGGCGGAAAGAATCGACGGAGCGATACGATGCATGGCGCGACCTCGTGGATGGATCTGCAGCGGGACCAGCTCAATAGCGCTTGCCTTCCGGGCTGTCGCTGGCGTAGCTGTGCACGGTGCAGCGCATGCTGCGACCGCGCACTTCCTGCCGCAGCAGGCTGAAACCGGGCTCACTCTCGGGCCGGTTGACGATGAAACTCATCGCGATGCTCTCGACGCCACGGGTGGAGTCGAAGGCCATCAGCCGGATGTAATGGCGGGGAAAGGTCTTGCGGCAACTGGCCAGCTCCAGCATCACGCCGGCGGCATCGTGCAGGTCGAACATCGGCATGCCGAACATTTCCCAGTAGGTGTTGCGCGGATGCGGATCGTCGGTGTACTCGATGCTCCAGGCGTAGCCCTTGGCGAGACCGTAGTCGATCTGCAGGCGGATCTCGGCATCGCTCAGGGCGGGCAGGAAACTGAACTGGCCCTGGGTGATCTGGCCGGTGGGGTTGGTCATCATGCTGGCGCGCTCCTCTCAGGCCACGCTGGGCGTGGTGGCGAAATCACTGGTGTCGGTGCTGGCGTAGTTGAAAGAGACGTCCTTCCAGGTTTCCAGCGCCTGCTTGAGCGGGGTGCAGGACTGGGCCGCCTTCTGCAGGATCTCCGGCCCCTCGTTCTTGATGTCGCGACCTTCGTTGCGCGCCTTGACGATCGTCTCCAGCGCAACCCGATTCGCCACAGCTCCGGCCTGGATGCCGGCCGGATGACCGATCGTGCCGCCGCCGAACTGCAGGATCACGTCATCGCCGAACAGGTCGATCAGCTGGTGCATCTGGCCGGCATGGATGCCACCCGAAGCCACCGGCATCACCTTCTTCATGTCGGCCCAGTCCTGGTCGAAGAACAGGCCGCGCGGCAGATCCTGTTTGGTGTAGCTGTCGCGACAGACGTTGTAGTAACCCTGCACCGTCATCGGATCGCCTTCGAGTTTGCCCACCGCGGTGCCCGCATGCAGGTGGTCGACACCGGCCAGGCGCAGCCACTTGGCCATCACGCGAAAACTCACGCCGTGGTTCTTCTGCCGGGTATAGGTGCCATGGCCGGCGCGGTGCATGTGCACGATCATGTCGTGCTTGCGTGCCCAGTTGGACATGCTCTGGATCGCCGACCAGCCGATCACCAGATCGAGCATGATCACCACCGAGCCCAGCTCCTTGGCAAACTCGGCGCGCTCGTAGATGTCCTCCATGGTCGCGCCGGTGACGTTGAGGTAGCTGCCCTTGACCTCGCCGGTCGCGGCGCTGGCCTTGTTGACTGCGTCCATCACGTAGAGGAAGCGGTCGCGCCAGTGCATGAAGGGCTGCGAGTTGATGTTCTCGTCGTCCTTCATGAAATCCAGTCCACCCTTGAGCCCCTCGTAGATCACCCGGCCGTAGTTGCGCGCGGACAGGCCCAGCTTGGGCTTGGTGGTGGCGCCGAGCAGCGGACGACCGAATTTGTCCAGCCGCTCGCGCTCGACCACCAGCCCGGTGGGCGGACCCTTGAAGGTCTTGACCAGCGCCACCGGCATGCGGATGTCTTCGAGTCGGGCCGCCTTCAGCGGCTTGAAGCTGAACACGTTGCCGATCAGGCTGGCGGTGATGTTGGCGATCGAGCCTTCCTCGAACAGGATGATGTCGTAGGCGACCCAGGCGAAGTACTGGCCCGGCGTGCCCGGCACCGGCTCGACACGGTAGGCCTTGGCGCGATAGCTGTCGCAGGCGGTCAGGCGATCGGTCCAGACCACCGTCCAGGTCGCGGTGGAGGATTCACCCGCCACGGCTGCCGCCGCCTCGACCGGATCGACCCCTTCCTGCGGAGTGATCCGGAACAGGCAGATCGTGTCGGTCTCGATGGGCTGGTAGTCGGGCTGCCAGTAGCCCATCTGCCGATATTTCAAGACACCGGCGGTATAGCGCTTCCTGGCATCGCCGGTGAGGTCGGTGACTTCGGTGCTGATGGCATTGTCGGACGGATTCATGAGTCTCCCTGGAGCCACGTGCTGTGCGATTGACGCGGACATGGGTCGACTGTAGGTTAGCTATCAATTAAGTAAAAGTAAGAATATATTTTCTTTTTAATAAAGTAATACTTAACTATGCATATCACCTTTCGCCAGCTTCAGATATTCGCCGAGGTGGTAAAGCAAGGCAGCAGCCAGCGTGCCGCAGCGGCGCTGCACATCACGCCACCGGCAGTATCGATGCAGCTCAGGGAACTGGAGACCCAGGTCGGCCTGCCTCTCTTCGATCGCGAAGGCCGCCAGCTGACGCTCTCCACCGCGGGGGAATATTTCCTGGTACATGCCAAGCGCATGCTGGCCGCGCTGAAGGATGCCGAGGGTTTCATGGCCAGCTTCCAGCATCTGGATCGCGGATTGCTGACCATCGGCATGGTCAGCACCGCCAAGTACTTCGTGCCTCAGTTGCTGGCACGCTTCCACGAGGAGCACCCGGGTATTGATGTGCGGTTGCGCGTCGCGCTGAACCGCGAGCAGTTGGTCACCCTGATGAAAGACGGCGAGGTCGACCTCTCGGTGATGGGTCGGCCACCACGCGAGATCGCCACCCGCGCCGAACCCTTCGCCGCCCATCCGCTGGTATTCGTCTGTCCGGCGAAGCATCCACTGGTCAACATCGGACACATACCGGCGCAAGCGCTGGCGCCCTATTCCTTGATTGCGCGCGAACAGGGTTCAGGCACCCGCGCCGCCATGGACGCATTCTGTGCCGAGCACCATTTCGAACCGAACATCAGCATGGAGGTATCCAGCAACGAGACCATCAAGCAGTCGGTGATCGCCGGACTGGGCCTGAGCCTGCTGTCTCTGCACACCATCGGTCTGGAGTTGCGCAGTCATCTGCTGCATGTACTGGATGTGGAGGACACACCGCTGATGCGCAGCTGGTTCGTCGTACGCACGCAGTCACGGCAACTGTCCCCCGCCGCCGAGGCATTTCGCTATTTCATCATCGAACGTGGGGAAGCGTACCTGCTGGCTCACGATGCTTCCCTGGTGAATATCCCGCCGACAAAACCGATGCCGCAGACACCTCAGTGAGAGGGCCACACCAGGAGCCTGTCGAGCTCTGGTTGGCCGGTCACACGCTGCCGCACCCTCCATGCCACCATCTTGCAGACGGTTTCAGAGGTCAGGTGCAGCGGCGTGCGACCGGTGCGATAGGTGATCCCGCCGGATCGGGGCTTCCCGCTGCCGTCAGGATTTTCCCCAATAGTGAGAGGACCTGCGATGGCGTTTGTCCGTGGACGCGATTACTCCCTCGTGCGATGACATGTCGGTCAGAAAAACAGGATACCGCCCAGGGCCACGCCGTTCATGCGCGCGGTGTTGCCGGCGAAATCCTTCGAGCGGGTCTGGCTGAGCTCCAGGTCCAGCGTCACGCTCCGGGTCAGCGCGTAGTAGGCGCCGGCGGTGACGTTGC
>Ga0307375_10004826_pt1 | contig 12785 bp, 25 predicted proteins | sample TR1MG_FD_202531 | JGI IMG/M metagenome (GOLD analysis project Ga0307375, IMG submission 202531) | Soil microbial communities from Risofladan, Vaasa, Finland - TR-1 | ecosystem: Environmental > Terrestrial > Soil > Coastal area > Acid sulfate soil | place: Finland: Risofladan, Vaasa | collected... | reverse complement strand
CGGGTGTGCATCGATCCAATCAGCCGCTGCTCGGAATAGTTCCCCGTCTCTAGTACTTGAATTATCCTCGACACATAGTTCCACGCAATAGATTAGGCCCTGCCCATATTCTCTAGCCTTGACTACCATTATTCACCTCCACAGTATCAGTCTACTGTATTCTCTAATTCGTAGTAATGCCGCCCTTCAGTACAGCAAGCGATGATTCTATTGCCCCGGATCCTCAGTTCCTTAACATAGTTTTTAACGTTAGTTGCATTAATTCCTACCCGCTCACTGATTTCTTGGGCATTTAGTTGCTCTTCCTTAATAAGCCTCAGAACTTCCAGTAACCTCTTTTCCTTTAGGTCATGCTTTTCTTTGATCATCCCAGCAAGTTCCTTGGTTACAATAGTCGACTGTCCCTCAGCATCCCACTGTTGGTTTCCCCTCTCTTTTAACCTTATTCTTAATCCTATAATGTAACTGACCTCCACTTTCGGAATAAGAATTTCGCGCCCCACTTGCTGATGACTAAATATCCCCTTCTGAACCCAGCGCCATACGGTTGCTCGGCTAACTCCAAACCTAGATGCTGCCTCAGTCAGCGTCATATATAAGTCATTCAAATCCAACATTTGCTCTCAACCCCACAGTACACTCATACTATTTACTTAGGCTTCCTTTTGTGCTCTCGTTGCGTGTCGTAGATTATCCGCTCTTTCAGGTAATCCCCCCCTATACTTTCCCAGTGGCCACGTCTGCCGTCTATCCTACGTTGAAGTGTCCGCACCACATCGTTAGGTAAGCGAATTGTAATCCGAGTGCTAATCCTCGATGTTCCGCTCATACCATCTCCATTTGTTATCCTGCGCTCTCTGGTAAGGTTCTAGCGAGGTATTCCTTCCAGTTCCACCGGGAAGAAGCCCAATCGCCCTTTACAAGGGACTGGCCTGTCATACAGATCCCCATCCTCAACCACAAAGCCATATGTCCCGAAAAACCACCGGGAATAAGTACCCGGCTTGCCCCAGTCTTCCATGGTTATCTCATTGGTAATAGTTATCTCCCCAATAATGGCGCCGCGGTACCTCTCCCAGTCCACCGCATCAAATTCCTGCCGGCGCACAGGGTTCAGCTGCGCCCGGATGAAGGCAATATCCGACTTGCCAGCTCGCGTCTTACTGGCATGCAGAAGGACACGGACTGGCAGTTCCTCACGTTTGAAGTACCTGGTAATCGACCAGCTCCTATTCTCGACATCTTTCCAGTTCTTGGCCATAAGCCAGAACCATTCTGCATAACCACTAAGCGCTTTCATATTGCTCCTTGGTAGCGGGGGAGGGATTCGAACCCTCGACCTCCGGCTTATGGGGCCGGTGAGCTGCCACTGCTCTACCCCGCGACACCGCTACCAGTATTAGATTACTTTTCACTCCTCCAAGAAGCCGGCATACTCCCCAGCATCGATTACCTCGGATTGGTGATGACTGCAATTAGCTTGCTCACAGCTCAACGGGTAATGACAATCAGTCATATGGCCATACTGGCAAAACATACAAGCCATGGGGCTTGCATGACCCAGAGGACATTGACCAGTGGAGGTCTTGGCGATCCCCAGGGAGTCAACCTCTTTAGAGGCAACCTGGTTCGCTTCATCCTCTGAAACTCCGGACTCGATAAGTTTGTCGGCCAATTCCTTCTTCAGCTCGACGACATTTATCATTCCAATAGCCTCCTTATGCACAGTATCCAACTACTGTTTGCTATTATGCCCATTTACGCCGCCGGGGACTAGAATATCGAAGACCTGGCAGAGATCAAGGTTGCGACCCACCAGCTCCTGCTGGTACCTCAGAAGGAAGGCTCTCACGTCTGCTTCCGCGATATACCACTGCCCCCCGCCATTCTTTTGAGGCATCTCCTGATACGGCACCGCCTTCAAGTATCCATCGTCCATCCACCGCTGGACCTTCTTGTGGTCTACCCCCAGCATCTCCGCCACATCCTTCTTGGTATACCAGCCCGTCTTGGCCCTCCGGAGCAGCCCCATCTTCTTCATCTTAACAGTTACTGAAACTACTCCTCTCTTGAGTTTCTCTGCTATCAGTGTCGGTGGGTACCGCCCTGTCCATTCTCGAAGTTGATTCATTTCTCTCTCACTCCAGCGACGATTTTCCCTCTGCCCGATTCCCAACTTGATTACCCTTCCCTGCACAGCGTATTGCGTTAATGGTGGACTGGCACCGACAAAATTCAAGTAGTCAGCTATCTCTTTACAGCTCTGATGAGTACCACGGTACTGCTGCCGGACGATATCTTCTTCCTGCAGGGCCCACTTATGCTTGATTGTCCTTCTTGCTGCCATCATCATGATAATCCCTCACGGTATGGTCATACTGTTCATCGGTCGCATCCGGCGCCCATATTAAACACTTCCTCTCTCAGATAGACCGATATCTTCCTAGACCAGTATTTCGCGTTCTCGGTTTCAGCAAACATCGCAGTCTCCGGACAGACGATAATCCCGCACCAGTATTTTCCCTCTTTGTCTTTGGCTAAGGCTGGGCAAGGCGGTTTTGTTGTTCTTAGAAATATCTCCCCGACTGGGCATACTTCCTCGGTGCAACATTTCCCACAATGCTCACATGGTTTTCTTCCTGGTATTAACTCAGCCAATATCCCCTCCACAGTACCTCACTACTCTCTATTCAGCCACACCAAAGAACGATGTGATATTCATACTCGCTGCCCTTCTCTTCCTCGGGCATCAGCCTGAACTCCATAGTGCTCGGGCAAGCTCCCATTTCTTCGGCTTTCTTGAGCAACACTGTTTAATACGATGGTTCCAAGTATCGAGTGCCGAGTGTGCCGACTTAAGATGGTTAAAATCTTCGTTGCCATCGGCGTAGCCAGCGAAACTCTGACCATCTACCTGAGCTCCGCAATTCTGGCACTCCATCCAATAAGCAGAATTGTGCGTGTTACACAGAGCGATATTCCCCGACCCACAAAATGGGCAAGGCTCTACTCGCTCATCTTCCAATTCGACATGTTTCGTGACCTCATCACAGTCAACTCTGATTTTCATACCAACCTCCACAGTAAGCTAATTACTGTATCTCTTTCGCCGACCTGGCCGATGCGGCCGGTGTCGGCGGGTAGGGTCTTGCCCCCACGGCTGCCCCAGCTGCACCAGGGCGATCGGGTTTCTTCTTTATCCTTCGAGCTTCCTTCTCAAGCCACCTGCGCAAATTGCGGATAGTGTAAGAGGGAATCCCTAAGCGCTCAAGATCATCGATATACCCTTCACACTTCTTAACATCCTCGTATGTCTTTACCATTGATACGACCTCCACTGAACCATCTGCGGCATGATTATGTGTATATAGTCCTCGTCGCCAACAGGCTGGAAGAGGACTGGGGTTTGTTCCTCACCTATCTGCATGCTCAGCTGGGAATCACCAATAACGCTCAGCAGCTGATTCAAATACTTGCCGTCAAAGGCAACCCTTCCAGCCCCCTCAACCACCGCATCCACCTCACCCTTATCATCCCCGACTTCCTCGCTGCTCGCCGACAGTGTAACCTTCCCGGGAAGAGTGTCCTCTCCGTGCTCCAAGATAGCCCGAATAGTACCCCTGCCCTCACTGGCAAATATCCAAGCCGTTTTTACCGCTCGCCGAAAGTCGTCAACACTGACAGTCATTTTACTTTTGAAACCCTCGGGGACGAGTTTCAAGTAATCGGGAAAGCTTCCTACGATTAGTTGGGAGACAACCTCCAGATCCTTCGAGCGAAAGAGGATCTGGCTTTTCCCCGCGTTAATGGTAACCTGCACCGGCTCTTCAATATTGGCCAGCAGGCTATTAAGATCCCTGAGCGTCTTAGCCGGTATGATGACTTCTACATCCTCCTCGATAGCCTCTACCAGCGGCACACTGTGAATAGAAAGACGATAACCATCGACCGCAGCCAGGGTCAAGGTATCTCCCTTAAACTTGGCTGAGACGCCAGTGAGCACCGGGCGGCTTTCTTCTGTCGATGCGGTCATAGCTACCCGGGGAATTGCCCGCCTTAACGCTTCTACATCAATTCGGGTATTCAGGCCCTCTCCCACCTCGGGAATTGGTGGGAAGTCCTTGGCATCTACCCCATGGATACGAGCCTCGAAACGAGTGCATTTCAGCTCTACGATTTTCGCTGCCGGCAACAGCTTAATGCTCACGGTATCCTGTGGCATAGAGTGGATAAAGTCTCGAAAGAGACCGGCCGGCAAGGTAATGGTACCTTCTGCCTCTACTTTTGCCCCCAGCCAGCAACTGATGGCAATTTCCAGGTTGGTGGCCGCCAGTTTCAAGCGGCCGTTGTCCGTGGCCAACAAGATGTTCTGAGTAATCGGAAGAGTCGCCCTGGTGGCCACCGCCCGGCTCACGATGTTCAAGCCCCGGTCCAAGTTCTCCTGCAGACAGGTAAGTTTCATAACGCCTCCTTACGACAGTATCTAAGTACTGATTTTCTTGGCTTCCTTATTATAGTTCTTGACGATGTACTCCGCGGTGAACTCCAGGTGCTCCCGATAATTCATGGGCCCGGGGTGGCTGTTAAACCACTTGGTATCCGCCTGGGCCAGGAGCGCGAGAATAACATTCTTATCCAGCTTCTCAGGCATAGTCCTTCTCCATCTGAATTTTTAATATTGCTAGCTCCAGCTCTAGAGAGGTGATCCTTTTCTCAAGAAATGTTACCCGGTCCGCCGGCCTGCCAGTCGGCTTCCGACGAGGATTGTAACTCATCATTAGGGGTAATAGTGGGGTTGTTTCTAACCCGGGTATTGAGAGCTGCTTATCAGGCACCTTCCACCTCCAAAGGTAGTTCCTTTTGCTCGATGTAGACAGTCTCGCCCTTCTTAAACCCATGCTGCTGCAGGAGTTCCTCCGCTCCCCCGACCAAAGCCGCCCTGTTGACAGCGCCAGCACTGCCGTGGAAGAAACCTTGGCAAATACACTTACACTTTGAGCCACGCGCATGATGACACCGATCATCGCATCTCCTAATCCGTTTCCTTTCCATTCCTTCGTCTCCTTCCTTCGAGATAAGCGAACCTTGTGTCTGGGCTTAGTTTTTTCTCTTGTTCTTGTGATATTTCAGGGTGATCAAACCAATAGTGGCAAGAGTGGCATAGCATTAGCCAATCTCCACGCTCCTTTTTATATTGCCAACTTATATTTGCCCAGTCATAGACTGTGGATATATGGCCAGAATTAAGGTCACATCGATGTGCCTTACCATAATGCTGACGTATCCAGAAATGAGCTGACCGCATACTCGGCGAGTAAGGAAGATGGTTTCTACCACCTCGCCAGTTAGAGTGGTGATTTAAACATCGGGCTGTTTTCTTTTGATCGCCAGCAAGTCTCATGGACTGACGATGATTTCTGATAGCAATCCCAATCTGTTGAAGTTTACGAGAAACAGTACTAGCATCACAACGGAATATATTCGCTATTTCTCGTATCGACTTATTTTGCTGGCAGTAAAGATTGACTAATTCTTTTTTAGGCAGAGTAACTGGTGGATTGAGATATATACTTTCAGCGTGTAGCCTGCGCCAAATGGTGGTCTTACTGCATCCAAACTCATTAGAAATGACATCAAGGGAGTTACCCTGAGCAAGTAATTCCTTTATTCTTTGAACCCCACCAGTTTCTAATACACTCTTGAAGGTGCCATTAGAGTTTCTAACTCTACCCACGATGAGACCTCCTTATTGACAGAGGTGCCGGCATGGTGCTATATTTTAGACAAGAGTGTCTGCCCGCCATCGCCAGACCTCCTTTCATTAGAAGGCTACGGATTCGCCGCCGTAGCTTTCTTCTTTACATGTACAATGCGCCATACTCTGCTTTCAGAGATGTTAAAAATCTTCCCGATTTCTTTAAGCGAAAGCTCCGGGTGTGCGTTGACGTGTTCCTGAAGCATCTTGTTTCGCTCTAACTTTCTCATAGTGTCATATTTAGCCATAGTAAGCTGATTATATACCCTAGCAAGAACCTTGTCAAGCCCCTGTAGACACTTTATTTTGAAGCTATTCTGGAGTATGATAACGGCATGGAAGATAAGATACTGGCTGCCCTGCTGGACCTGCGTATCGCCATCGGGGAGCTGCAGGCCGCTATGATAGACGTGGAGAAGGCTGCCCGGTTGCTCACTGCGGTTCAACTCGACGCACTAGCAGCCAAAAATACGCCCTGCCCTCTCTCAGCGCCAGGGGAATAAAAAGAAGAGAGCGGGTTTTAATCGCTCTCTTTTCAACAGTAGTCAAATACTATGCTATCTCTTCCTTTTCCGGAGATTAGCAATCTCTTGGGCATTTGTACTAACTTGACTTTCAATCTTGGTAGATATCTGAGCGCAGTTAAGCCTTTGATTATCGAGGCACTTCTTAATAGACCCCAAGCCGGTATCAGAATCATCCAGCTTTGCCTTTATGCTAGCTATCTCCATCTTGATTTCTGTCTTCAGTTGCTCATCCTGTTGCTTGCCCCGTCTGCCATTGCGTACAATCGCATAGATCACGCCGATGGCGCTGAATATACTAGTTACCCAAATCGGTAGAAGCTGAACATCCATTACTTGCAGTCCTCTAGTAGCGTAATAATCTGATTATATCTAGCTACCACCAAACGATGAAATTCAACGTCTCCTGTGCTTTCGTTTATTTCATCAGGGTGGTCAATATAGTACTGGTGGTTTATCCTGTGCTGTATCAGGTACTCTATAGCTCCGTCTACCGTCAGGGGTTCGGGGTATACATCCCACTGCTTCGAATCTCGCCTGTATATATCTTGGGCATGTCCTCTCCCTAACATATACCCTGCCCCCACTCCACCTATTAACGACATTACAATCAGCGCTGATTTCATCACAGTAACTCCAATACTGGTTCCCTATTTTGCTTAAGTATTTATCAGTAACCTTTCCTTACTTTTTCGTTACCAAGGCATCGTTGGTCAAGAAACGTAGAAGCATGTTGAGGATTACTACGGCCAGTCCGAGAGCCTGCCACGGGATGAAGGTGAATCCGGAGCTGTTGAATATGATATAGTCAACCACTCCCAGAAGCAGGAGTATCACGTTAGTCCACAGGGTCTTGGATGTGATTACCTTTCCCAAGTCAATTTTCATATCGCCTCCGATATTCCAGCCATTCTCTACGGCACATAACGAGGCAGGAATAACGTTCCCTCCTTCATTCCTCTACCCACTACCCCTGCGGGGTCGTAGGCTTGTATCTCAAACCTGTAGGGGTAATAGTTGTTTTCCTGGCAACCATAATCGGTTAAGTATATGTAGTTATAGGTCATGTCTGATGACCGACCTGCTGGGAAGTAATACCACCGGGGTGATTCCGCCTCCCTATAATTTTCGTTGGCATGAAACAGATACATCACCGATACCCACCCCTTGGTTGGAGACAGAACAAACAGCTCTACACGGGTACTGACGCTACCCACACCAGGAACTGTAGGGATTCGATGAGCGGCATTAACCGTCCAGTAAAAATTGACCTGTTGGTAGTTCCAGTCCGCCCACACAAGAGTTTCATTAATCCGCATGTTCTCAAATGTGACCGGATAAGGACTTGCCACCGTAGCCATGGCGCTGCCAATCGTACTCCCATCGGGCGCCTTGAGCAAAACCCCTATCCCCCCCTCCTGCCCAATCGACTTCTGGGGTACAGTGAAGGGATATTCAAAACTGAGACTCTCATTAGCAAGGAAGTCTCGAACTTCATCAGCGGATACAAGGTCGATACTACCGATTTGTAGCCTGCTGACGACCCGTAATCTTGCCGCCCAGGGTATGCCAGCCTTAGTGCTGATATTCTTTGCATTCGCCCTGAGGGTATAGGAACCTCCGGGATCCAGATTGAAATCGGCCATGCTTAGACTCCTTTTTACCTATCCAATGCTTATCGTGCCGCCATAAACGATAGGTATTTCAACCACATTAATAACATCTGAGGCAGACCCCAAAATACCACCTTCAGGGTCACCAAGAGACGCCGCGATAGCTCCCGTTTTACCCCCATCCCCCAGTAACAGGCTAAACGGATAATTAAAAGCCTTCTGCTCACCGGCCGCAAAACTCACTAAACTGTTGACCGGAGTGATAAGGTTCGCCCCCCCCAGCTTTACAACAAGACCGATTATCAATGTCGCAGGCCAGGTCTGGCCAGCCTTTGTGCTTGTATTCTTGACACTCAGTCTGACACTATAGTTTTGTCCTTCCGTGAGGTCAAAGGAATTTCCCCTTGGTACAGGATTGCCATTCTCGTCAAGGATCTCGATGACCACATTTCCCTCGCCAGGACCCGGACCCGCTTTTGCCTTGTGATTGAGCAGAAAAACGAGTACCCCGCCTGCAGCCAGGCTACCCAGTACAATTACTCCTTTGTTAACCATAAAGTTTCCTCCTTACGACCTTCTTTGCCTCTCCTCCTTACCTTAAACCCATTACTACGTCTGACCGGTAGACGTGAAAATCATAAGCTCCAAACACCATGATTCCTTCGCCCAGATATGCCGAGGCTTCGAGGCCAGGTAGGGCAGCTGGCGAAACAACACCCAGGTCCTGCCAGGTGAGTCCATAGTCATTAGAACGCCAGGCTGAGCCGCTTCTTCCTGCGATAACTACACCTTGACCGAGGTAAGTTAAACTATAGGTAACATCTCCGCTGCTCCAACCGAGGTCTACCCAGGTGAGTCCATAGTCCGGAGAACGGTAAATGTGACCGTTTACACCAGCCGCGATTATGATGCCTCTATCCAGATAAACCATACGAATGGTTTGCAACGTAGGGATATTGCAGATATTTGTCCAAGTGAGTCCGTAGTCTTTTGAACGATAAATATACCCATTCACGTCTCCCGCCACCACGACCCCGTCGCCCAGATAAACCAAACCGTGTTTACCACCTGTACAGATAGCGCCAAGGTTTGTCCAGGTAAGACCATAATCAATTGAGCGGTAAATGGTAACGCCACTGGTTCCCATTAAAACGATGCCGCTACCCAGGTAAACAAAACTAGAAGCAGAAGTGGCGCTAGGGGTGCCCAGGTCTGCCCATGTAGCACCATCGTCCAGGGAACGCCAGACATGGCGGGCTGAATCTGCAAGAAGAACTATCCCCTCTGATAGGCTGATTATCGCATTTATAATAGCCGTAGTAATAACACCCAGGTCTATCCATGTAATGCCTTCGTCCAGAGAACGCCAGACATGAAAAGCCTCATCTCCCATGAGAACTACTCCGCCGGATACACACATAGATCGGATTCTAGCGGTTGTTATCACTCCCAGGTCTGACCATTTCGAGCCATAAATGTCACGGGGAACAGCGTAATCTCCTATCCAGCCGTATTCACCAATCTGCGCCACTCCATTTATAGAAACGGTCATGTTAATCTACCACTTTCTTGGACAGCATTATACTCAATATCTACCTGGAAATCTACAGGAGTTGCCCCTGTACCAGCAAGCGTAATTGTAATGGTCCCATTGACGGGAAGAGAGGCTACCCCTGTCCATGCTACCTGCTGGTCCTGAGCCGCGATATTAGCGCGAGATCCTACTACCGGACCTATAAAGGTGATAACGTTGCCGGCTCCTCCATAAATAGCGGCAGATGCCAGGTCAATAGTGGTAGATTTATTCGCCCGAAGGGTAATGCTTTTGATGGAACATAAGGTATTTGTTCCGGTGGCAATAACCAAATTACCTGCATTAGCAGGGCTGGTTATTTGCTTGGAAAAAATCCTGAATACCCTTACTACACCAGCACCTGAACCACCAGCCATTTCAAGTCGCCTTTCTTATTACTATCTCTGTCCATATTCCACTTGCTTAGGCTATCCTGGTTTATGCCGCCAATGCGGCCTCTTCTTTCCATGTCCCCGGAGTCCCTGGGGTAGTAACTATGGCACCTGGGGCTCCCCCGGCAGCAGGGGCGGTATACCGAATTTTACACCCTAACGGCCAGGTACCGGCAACAGGTATTGCCGCACCAAAAAACTCGCTTACCCTATCAACTACCTTGAGGGACTTCAACCCGGTTAGAGTGTTATAGGTAACACCTGCTTCATTATGCGAGCACATAATATCGCAATCATAAGTGCCAGCCCCTATCACTATAGGATGACCTGAGAAGTTACCCTTGATAGATACCCCTCTTGCGCCATAGATATTGATGAAGTTCGTGGTATTTACGTTGGCAGCTTCGTAATTCCCTTCAATGACAGCACCGCCGACAGACTGAGAAGCACTATAAGCGCAAATCGCATTAGCCACTACAGCAGCCGACTCAAAGTAATTGCCTTTAATAGTTACCCCGTAGTAATTCCCATTGCTGCTAAACAGGATAGCATTGGTCAGGTAGCTTTCAAAGGCGCAATTCTCAATATTGATAGCTGTCCCCAGTAGAACCTCAAGGCAAATATCCGCGCCATTACCGTTAAAATAGGATAGACCGTCAATAGTAACTACGTTATCAACCTTGACTCTCTTACCGAGGAATAAACACCTGTTGGTGATAAGATTATCATTGCCACAAACATAGAGGTTGAAGCTGCTATGCCCTACACTGGCGAAGTGGCTGAAGCAGGTGTAACCGACTGAGCAATATGCCTGCACAGCCTTTGAGTTCCCGTTTATGAGAATATCCTGAATCCTGCAATGGTAGCCACTGACATTGAGTGAGTTGGTAACAACATCTTGAACTTCAATAACTGTCCCGCTTTTTGCACCCGTAAACGGGTCATAGTCCCAACCTGCCCCTTTGAGAATCACCCCATTTTTATTCAGGAGTATCGAGCCCTTGGTCAGATATCGCCCTTTGGTGAGGTATACTTCTCCCGCACTCATCTTTCATCACCAAATATTCGTTGCCAATCACCAGATTTTAAAGTAAAAAGACAGCCCTTAGGGCAACTACCTATAGCATCCTGTATATCCTGGTCGTCTTTTTCACCTTTGCATTGTAAATAAAAAGAACTCCCAGCTTTATATCTACGAAGTTCCCCACCATCCGAATCAGCAGATATTACATCTATTCGTCTTCCCATCAATCACATTTAGGTTAAGTTATCAATCATCGCCTGCATTTCTACCTCATCAGCCACACCATCACAGACTCCGATGCAACTACCTAGAATTCCATGCAAGAAGTAACTGGCTACTTTTAGCAGACAGGGAGCATCCCTAGATATGACTATCGCCGAGCTGCTGAATAGAGCAACCCTTAATACACCAGCACCAGAACCACCAGCCATTTCAAGTCGCCTTTCTTTTCTCGGATATTAAAGTCACCGAATCACCGGCGGCTAAGGCCGAAACCCAAATTAGCTTAGCATTATAGATGGCTAAAGTACGCAGACCTCCTGCCGCTAATGCATCAACCCTGTTGGCATTGGTGGCAGCCGCCTGATCTTCGCCGATATAAATCAGGTTCACATTCAACGGCCAAGCTGCAATTACAAGAGAAAACCCTTCCGGAATTGGCATATCGGGTAATTGATAAGCTCGATTGGCAACGGGGCAGATTACCCTGATAGTCTGTACCGAGTCGGCATTTGGTGGCCATCCCTGGAAATTGATTGATGAACCCTCCAGCGCATTGATAACTTTGTCTGTGTCGATGTCTATATTGTCTAACGACTGAGCAATACTGATAAGAAGATTCCACAACTCCTGCGGAAGCTCTACAATCCCACTGCCACCACCTTCTTGAGCCTGAGCTGCCTTAATTCTTGCCAGCGCTATCGCACCGGCGATAGTAGCGGTTGAGCCTAATGCGGCCATTCCTCTAGCGCCCGTACCCATTGCACTCTCCTTTCATCTAGCCACATACAGCCACTGTAACCTGTATATCTATGGAGCCTGCCGGCAGAGCCACAGGGTAAGCAGTGATAGTGGCAAAAAACTCATACTCATCCTCATAAAGATACCGGTCATCAAGATTGTTTATCGAGACAAGACCCGGCATTAGGGCTACACAGGGTAAACCGGTGCCGAGAAGAACAGTCTGAGTATTCGCACCATTATTGAATAGTTGGACTGCTCTTAATTTAAGGCTCTTGGTGCCAACGAGCTGACCCGCGAGAACAGGCAGAGTAAACACAGGTTGAGCATTAGCCGCACCCGCTAGTGCCAGGTTAACAAGCGGCCCAACAACAACGATACCTTCTTTATTTGCTAATAACATTTCTCCTCCTTTAGTCCCCTATGGCTCTACCTGAACACCATACATGGGTTGCAGGCGCTTTTCCACTTTTAATTGCGGCAACAAGTTCGGGATCTGCATTCTTCCCGCTTACAAGGTCCACGCTGTGAAAACGATATCCCATAGCGATGATGCGGACAGCATTAAGGACAAACGCATGACCATTAATAGCCTCAACCCCCGGCCTGTTATTCTCCCATACTGCAATCTCGGTAGAAACGAGATTAGGATCCCTGAAGACGATATTCATGTCAACCGGCACCTGAATGTTACGCAGTTGGAATTTAGAGATGCCTGAAGGATGGTAGAGACGAATCTGGGCATCATCTATCGGATACCACCGGAACAGACCAAACTCACCATCGGTCATTTCAAGGTTAGTGATGTTCTGTCTACCGGATACCGAGATGGCAGGAATGGGAACCCCGACCACAGCGGCGATATCGATACACTGGAACGGAGGGATAGCCTCGAGAAAGTCTACCCTGCGGTAATAGGCACTCTGTACATAGTGAACCACCAC
>Ga0307375_10004825_pt1 | contig 12788 bp, 17 predicted proteins | sample TR1MG_FD_202531 | JGI IMG/M metagenome (GOLD analysis project Ga0307375, IMG submission 202531) | Soil microbial communities from Risofladan, Vaasa, Finland - TR-1 | ecosystem: Environmental > Terrestrial > Soil > Coastal area > Acid sulfate soil | place: Finland: Risofladan, Vaasa | collected... | reverse complement strand
TCGGCGCCTATGCAAGCCAGATGGGGATTCTTAACGGCGATAGGTTCGGCTTCTTGATGGAGTTCGACGAGGACGACGACGAAGGCGGAGGAGTGGTCAGAACCAAAATGCTCGAAATGACTCCGGAGGATATCAACATCGTCCGCACCTTCGGAAAACCCCGGGTCGGCTGTCTCGCCCTCGGTGATGATGGCGACGTTTACCAGTGGGAAGAGCCCGAATATGTAGCACCTGGACAGGTCGGAGGATTTTTCCGGAAGATCTTTCGCAAGGTCAAAAAGAAGGTCAAGAAGGTAATTAAAAAAGTCTACAAAAAAGTGAAAAAGACAGCTCGATCACTTGTGAAGGCACTCCCAGGAGGAAAATACCTTCTCAAGTTGCACGATAAAATCCACAAAATAGCGATGAAGATCGTCAAGCCGTTGGCAAAATTCGTCGGGAAGTTTGCGAAAAAATTAGCTCCGATCGCCGCCCTGATCCCGGGATACGGGCCAGCAATCGCGGCCGGACTGTACACGGCCGGAAAAATCGCAAACATCATGAATAAGTTCAACCTGAAAACCGACGTAAAAGGAAAGCCGAAATTCAAGAGCGGCAAACAGGCCGCAGCTTTCAAGCGATCGTTGGAGATGGCCGCGAAGAAAGAGAAGGCCGCCCGGCGAAAGAAAAAAGCAGCTCGAAAAGCGAGACGAGGAGCACAGGTTGTAAAACGGAAAGAGCCCAGGTTGCTAAAAGCCGGAACCCGAGAACATGCCGCAGCCATGCGCGGCATGGGTGTTGATCTCGGTGGCTGGTAGGGGGTAGCCATGAGCAACAGAAGCACAGCATTAAGAAGGCCCCGACATTTTGAATTCCGAGCACCTCGATCGGTGGTTTTGGGTGGCTTCGGACATATGGGTTATTTCGGAGGCTTCGCCGGTACCGGCCGATATTCTCCGCCCTCTTCCGCTGTTCTAATAGCGGCCCCCAGGCCCGGCACATTCTACCGACCACGAACGGGCATTTATCCGGCCACAGTCGCAAAGGTCGCCTACCTGGACAACGGCACGATCGGAACCCATGCGGGACTTCTCGTTATGAACGCCTCAACCTGGAATGACCACATCAGGAAGGCAACCACCGGTTACACGGCATTTTCAGATATAACAAAAGGAATCCAGTTCGAGCCGAAATATGATGAGAATGACCCTACGTCCGCCTATGGCAGTGGGACGGCTTACCCTGTTGTGTGGGTACCTCCGGAGGATGGCCGGGAACCAGAGGAGTTTTTCGGAACCGTACCTCCACCGATAGGGATCGGACCGCCTGGACCAATGGGACCATCCGGACCAATGGGACCATCCGGACCGCTCGGACCGGCCGGACCGCTCGGACCAGGAGGATCGGAAGGACCGCCGGGACCACTTGGACCGGCCGGACCTCTCGGACCATCCGGACCGATGGGACCCGCAGGACCCGCAGGACCACCAGGAGGCGGCGGAGAAGGTACACTTGGACCACCGGGACCGCTCGGACCGGCCGGACCTATGGGACCGGCTGGACCCCTTGGACCGCCCGGACCTATGGGACCGGCTGGACCATCCGGAGGCGGCGGAGAAGGTTCGATCGGACCACGTGGACCAGGTGGACCTCCAGGACCTCCAGGAGCGGCCGGACCAGGCCCGACCCAGGCGGAGATTCAACAGGCCGTCTCAATCTACATGGACGAGCACCCGGAGCTTTTCGCCGGTGGAGCTTCACCAGCTGTCACGGGTGGGAAATCCGGCGGATGGCCGAGCATGTTCGGGGTTGGTTCGATACTGGCGATCGCAGCAAAAGCAACAGGTGGTTAAATGCCCAGCGATCCCATTTCGCCGGCGACGCCGGCGACGTCGCCGGCGACGTCGGCCGAGATGCAAAGACCAGCTTCAACTCAGGAGCAAATGAGCTTTGTAGGCTGGTACAATTCCTATATGGGATCTAGTGTTCCCACTATACAGGGAGCGATCGCGAGTGGTGAGCTCCTCGCCCTGGTTCAACAGTGGGCGAACCGGACAGGCACGCCGATCGCCGTCTGGACTCCGACAGATCAACAAATCGTTGATCGCCTCATAGACTACGGAAACAGATTGAACCGTGTCTCCGCTGGAATTCTCAGCGGCAAGTACGGCTTGCAATTCGCCGCCGGAGACATGGCAGCCGTCGCCCCGTCAAAGATGCCCCGTGAACAGTACGATCCCGATCTGTTTCCAAGTGAGAGTTTCGGAATCGTTATCCCCGTGATTGTGTGGGTCATTGTCGGCGGTGTGATCCTGGTCGGCTCTTTGTTTTCAGCCTCGGAGATTCTAAAACACGAGGCGAACCGCCAGATCTCAAAAAATCAGGCTACTATTATTCAGGCAGACAAGGAGATCGCCAAAAGCGATCCGGCGACCCGTCGCGCATGGCAGCAATTCAAAAATCAGAATCAACAGCACCTCATGGAAAAAGCGAAACAAGCCGATGGAGAACAAGATGGAGGAATTTTCGGAGCTATCTTCGGAAAGACTGCATCCAAGGGGATCGGGGTTGCGATTGGCATCGCTGCAGCTGTGATCCTGGTCGGCCTCGCTGGCAGTGTTACCCCGGAAAAAAAAAAGATGATTTACTCTAACCCCTGTAGCCGAGGAGGCAGAAAGATCGCCCGTATGGGACCGCCTGTTAAATGGTCAAAAGACCCGGCAAAGCGAAAAAGACAAGTGGCTCACATCGCCGCCTACTATGAAGGCGCAGCCATGGCCGGACAACTTGAGCATTACCGGAAACAACAGGAGGGTAGGGGGTGGGAACTTGGCGCGGTTTACTCAGGCCCCGTAGATTACAACAAGGTAGCCACGAAGATCGCAAAGCAGACAGGAGCAAAGGAGATCCATTTTGACCAAGTTCCTTTCTGATAGAGGACCCGAGGACGACGACGACCAGGAGGACCTGGAGGACGACGACGACGACCAGGAGGACCTGGAGGACGAGGACGACGACTCGGAGGACCTGGAGGACGTCGAGGACGACGGGGAAGAAATAGTTGATGGTGAGTTTGCTAACCCGGAACCCGGCAGCGTATGGGAAGCCGACGACGGCAACCGGTACATATTAGGTGATAACAATATGTGGCGACCGTTTGACGATGAGGAGGACGACGACGATCCGGACGAAATAGAGGAGTGAAACAATGCCCCTGATAACGGCGATCAATCCACGAAAGAAAAAGACTCCCAAGAAGGGAACGACAAAGAAAGAGAGCGCACCAATGGCAAAGAAGAAGAAGAAGAGGAAAGCAGCGACAAAAACGATCGTCAAGTATCGCACCCGCAAGAACCCATCGAGAGTAAGACGAGCGGGCCGTGCAGCGGGCACCTACGCGAAACAAACGATCATGGGGATCAACGTCACGGGCGCGTTAAAAAGCACGATCCCGCTGCTCCTGGGCGCCCTGGCGTGTAAATTCGCCGCGAAGAAATTCACCGATGGAGGCGCGGACGGCGAAAACTGGACCTGGAAAAACTACGCTTTCGGGCTTCTCGGCGGCATGGTTGCAGCCTTCGGAGCGCAAGCCCTTTTCAAAACCAGATCCGGAACAACTCAAAAGATCCTGGAAGGTGCGCTTCTCCTCACGGGATACAAAATCTTTATCAACGAAATCGCCCCGTCAAACACAACCATGCTCGAATGGTTCGGTGCTGACGATGACGAGGCACTCCCGGAGATGTCCGGATCATACGGAGAGCTCGGAGCCGGTGAAGAAATGGGACCGGCAGCATTCTTACCACAAGGCGCGGCCGCCGGAGTGGGCGATATCTGGCAAGGTGACGATGCCGACTACGTGCGAGGCTATGACGGCGCATGGCGACCCGTGGACGAGGCGCACAGGCTACCGATGGGAGGACTAGGACAAGGGGAAACATTGCAACCCGTGACCGCCCAGATGGGTCAAGAGGAGGGATGGGAATACGTCGAAGGGTTGGAGCCGGTCAATCCGACGATGGGAAACGATTACGAACCGGAAGATCGGCTGTATTCGCCGTTCTAAAATCAAAAAGGTAAAGACCGCCAATCTGTGAGATTGAAGAGTTCAACTCACAAAGGAGAAAAGAAAAATGGCACCAAAAAATGTAGAGGAAAATTACGAGATCTATGACTGCTGTCTGATCGGCGCGGGAGTTGATGCAAAGTATCCGGGAGGCTTCGCCAGCTTCGCGGCTATGGCTCTTGCCGAGGAGATCCCGTTCTGCAACATCCGGAACAGTTCAGAGGCAGGGAAGGCCTACACGAACATCACGAGCAAAGACAAACTCCCCTGGGGCTTCAAGATGGAGTCGATCGGGATGCGGTTTTTGCTCCCGAGTCCGAGCAAAGCTATCGATACGGCAGCGGGCGCAGAACTCGCGAAAACAAAATTCTGGCTGGATGCGGTCATGGAGCACGCCTTTTTCGAGTTCAAGATCCGAGAAGATGTCATTCTCACCGTGAAGCCCGCCATGATCCCGGGTGGAATTGGACCGGTAGGAAACCAGTTCGCCCCGACCACGGCGGAATCAAGCTACATCATCACCAACGGTACCCCCTACGTGAAAAACCGTTTCAGCTACGGCAAGAGGCCGATCGGTATTCCGCGAGACACACCGATTCAAGGAACGTTGAAGTTCAGCGAGATCGGCAAGGAGCTGCTCACGGCCATGGGGGATGTCGGCGTTTTGCATTTCGGCACCACGGCCGTGCCGGTCGTCGTGAATAACACGGCTATCATCGAGCTGACCCTACGCGGTTACAGGCTGGTTCAGCAGCGCGGAGAGTGGCACTTCTCAGCGGGAGAATAGGAAGACCGAGGGAGAAACGGAACAACAGACGATCGGGATCCTGCCGACTTTAAACAGTCGGCAGGATATCCCGTTTTGAAAGCAGGTTTTGAAAGATGGAAAAAGACAAACTACTCGATTTTTCCGACTATCAGTCGATGTATTACGGGTTCAATGTCGAAGTCGGAGCGGACGCAGGAGACGAAAATTCGGGACAAGTGGCCATAAACGATCGTCCTTTTCTCATACAGAGAATCACCCATCGGATCATTGCTGCAGGAGTTCCGTTTTTTCTGATTCTTCAAGACAACCTCTACGGGATCGACTGGAGCTTGTACGAGCAAAAAAGATTCTGGAAAGGCGCATATCCAAACGCGGCGGGCGCGTTCGGTAATGCAATGACCGGGATATTTTTAGATCTGTCTTCTCCTGTTGCGGTCATTGGGAACGAAACGATCCATGCAGGGGTACAGAACCAGGTTGATCGAGGAGCGCCTATCACTGTGCAGATACAATTTCACGGAATCGAACAAGTGCGCGATGCGCGGTAAATTTTCTGACAAGCTACAAAACGTTGATGAGCTAAGGAAGATAGCGATTCGAGAAGGTCGTTTGATTCTCTTCCCTCCCTCACCGCGTCCCTGGAAACAAAAACCGTTGAGGAAATATGATTTCCCCCGGCCACCCAGGGGAACGAAAAAACTTCTCGAACGATTGCCACACCCGCCGGATCGAATCGATCATCCGAGAGATCAACTCGACGATCCGGCACGAGACACACGGGCGCAATATTATCAGGATAAGGCGTTCTGGTGGGATCGTGACCTGGTGACTGGAAACGCTTTCGAAGTAGCCCGTTTCAATGCGAGCCCTGATCAGTCGGGAATCGTAAAACTGATCTGGACGTATCTTGAGATCTACGATGCGTTAGAAACACCTCCTTATATACACCTGGACCCGTGCGATCCTTTCTCACCTCAGAAATACGGAGCTGACATTCTCTGGCACCTCCAACTTTTTCAGGGAACCTTTCAGCCCATCGGGCCGCCCTGGTCGGGCCTGGCGCTTGACATTCCCGGTCAACCGTATCCGAACCTTCCGAGATGGAGAGATCAACGGTTTGTTTGGGGAAGGACGGCAGCGATCGCGTTTTTCCTGGTACCGCCGAATTTTTCTCTGCGACTCATTGCCGAAATCAAATTTCTTGAAGACCGCGTAGGATTGTCCAGGATCGGAGGTCGTCTGATCGGATACACTCAGCCGATCGATGTGCTCGCAACAGGAGAAAACGTCAAATATGGCTGGTAACAGTAGAGGCCGGATCGGAGTCATCATTCTTCATCCGGATTTCGATCAGAGTTCTCACGCTGGAATCCAGGCGGCGAAAGAATACGCCGAGCGCATGGCGATCGGAGCGCGGGAGATAGCGAAACAAGCGATCGAGGCGGGAGACGTGACACAGCAAGAGATTCAAAAATATCTCTCTGGTTTCCAGTATGTCGTGAGACGCATTCCCGAGGATCTCCTATGACCTGGCCCGCCAACGTCGAGCGGTGGCGGCAATATGTTCTATGGGAATGTAAGGACATACCGCCCGACCTGGTGCTTTCAATCATCAATCATGAAAGCGGCGGTTTGCCTGGTTTGAAGTCTACCGGCACGACGGCCGCCAACGTGGAGATCTCCGGGAGCCCGGGCAAGGTCAATCGAGCACTTGGACTGATGCAATGCACAAGCGTGACCGTGCAATGGTACAACGATAAAGGACGCGGAACCGGAGAGCCCGTCACCTATGACGACATGACCGGCAGCTCGGAAAGAGCTTGTCGTCAACAAATCAGGGTGGGTTGTGCTCTGTACGCTGCCCAGGTGGCACAGCTCCACCGATTCGATCCGTCTACCTTCCCCAGCAGGAGCGCGGCTAATGCTACACCGGATCAGCTCAAGTTTGCTCTTGTCGCATATGCGATCGGCGGAGGCTGGCAAGCAGACGGACCAGACGGAAAAGGTCTAAAGCCTAGATTGATCGGACTGCAAAATGCAGGATTGCCTCTCACGTTTCAAAACCTGGCTTCCTACAATCCGTTATGGGGAAAGAGCCCGGATCCGGAACGAGGCTGGATAAATCGGCCGATCCAGATGGCGAGAAACACCTATTCACATTTTGAAGTCAACGCTCGTAATGCTAATGGAGCTCCAGGAGGCCCAGCAGCTCCAGGAAGCCCCGGAAAGCTGGCGAAGGTAGGCACGCCTTCAGCTCCGCAGCCGTGGCACGCAATGACACAGATCGGCGGCGAGAAGGTCAATGGTGAGGGAGTCACCGATTTTCTAAAAAACAATTGGTGGATCTTGCTCGCCCTCGTGGCTGCTCTCTTCATGAATACCCGGAAAGAGCAAGTCGGCGGGCTGTTCGGGAGCGGTGACCAGGTAGGGGGTAGTCAATGATCATCGGCAAGAGGCTGGTTTTGCTCGGTCGGGTTATCGTCATCGAGTGGACGGACAAGGCCGACGAGCATTACCGCGCAGACTTCAACCGGGATCACCTGGCCCTTTGCACGAACGCGACCGGCACAGCTCTGTTTATGGTTCCCTGGAAGAAAGCAAAAAAAATCAGCTTGCCGAAATGGAAGAAAGAAAAAAAGACTTTCGAGGCCTGGTCGGAGCTGGAAGCCGACACGGGCTTTCAAGCGACGATACCACGAGATACGCTTTTTATATGTGGACTGATAACGACGATCATTTATGAAAGCGACAAGTGGACAGGCCGAAAAGAGCTGTACGAACACCACTACAAAGGCAAGGTGAAGTTTTATTCCGACAGACAGAAAAACCCGGTATCATGGGGAGTACTTCACGAGCGAGGAAAAAAGCTCGTTAGCTCAAGGGGGTTGATCGGATGAAAAATCTTTTCTTAGAAATTCTGTTTTGCATGTTCGTGTGTTCATGTGGTGATGCGATCTCACCCTCCTGGACCGGCGAGGACGCAGACGCGGACAGCGACACCGACAGCGACACCGACAGCGACAGCGACACGGACACCGACACGGACACCGACACGGACAGCGACACGGACAGCGACACGAACACAGGCATTCCATGTGCTGGCGTTCTCGTAGGTGGTCACTGTTGGTATTTGGGCGCGTTGGGCTTGCCATGCGGTCCGGGATCAACTGTTTCAGTTTGCGGCACGCATGGCGGATACCATCAAGCCACCGACACCTTTGCCGGTTACAATGGAACATTCGAAGGATGCGAGGACGTCCTCGACGCCCTGAGTGCTCCGGCTGGAGAGTTGCTTGTCAGCACAACCGATCTGGCTGTAGGGTGTCATTACGCGGTTTTCTCGTCGTCCTCCTCCCGACTTTGGGCCAATATCACACCTACTGAGGAAACAACGAGCTATGAGTATTACCAGCGCGTTTGCGCCTGCAACGAGTGAATCTGAGGGAAAAATGTCAAAAAAGAAAAAAGGGAAATCGGAAGTATTAGATCTACCGACAGAAACGAAAAAAGTTGAACCGAGGCGAGATCTAGACGAAAAGAAAACCGAGGAATCCTCTAATTGGAGACTGAGGCTACTACAAAAAAAGAGGTGATACCGTGGCGACAATAATAACGACAACTCACAAAGAGATCTGTTGGGAATGCAACTGGTTTCGACCCGATGATCCAGATAATTCAAACGCTGGGGCTTGCCATTGGCGGCCGCAACTTCAAATCAGCGCCGATCCGGTAACTCCGGTCATCATGGTATGGCCGCCGATAGCAGACGGAAAAGATCAGTTCTGCGGGCAATGGTTGAGAACGCTCTACAAGATAGCGTGACCGATCGGTACTAGATCGACCGCAGCAACGCCGCGATCGCACTCTTTAGCAATGCTCGTTGAACGGGATCGATCGTGGTTTTGAATTGCTCCAGGTAATCCGCCAGCCGCAACCCTTTTTCATTTTTCGAAATTTTTTTATCCTCGGCCGACATGCCAAACAAACGCCCCTCGACGGTGCTTGACCTGGCAGCCCGAGCAGCTCGCCCACGTTCCACCCGATCGCGCAGCTCACCGGCAACCCCTTGCATTTTTCGAGATAATTTTTCCGCTCGTTCGATATCGGGAGGTGCAGCAAAAGCCGAGGACCGCAAACCCGGCAGGATTTCCAATCTCCAGATCTTCCACCGCTCGCCCCGGGAAAGATTCAGCCAGCACGAGATCCACCGGCCCCAGTCAACGCACAAAGGCAATCCTCGACGGCTGGCACCTGGTCGCGTTTCCTCGCGAGCGATCGCAAACAGGCAATCCGCTTGACGGGTCGGAAAGTGTCTCAAAAATTGGTAGAGATTCGCGAGGAGTTGCAAGCGCACGTTTCCGGCCGTCCGGACGTATCCACGAGGAAGGCGAACAGGTGGAGGAACGGAGCATCCAGTTTTGAAACCGGGAACCGCCATCAAAGCGGTTCGTGCCTTGCTCGATGGTTCATGTCCGACCGTCACCGCGGCCGTCACCAGATCCGGACGCGGTGGAGGAGTCGATTCGTTGTCGCTTGGCGACAACTCCACATGATCCACGGTAGGGGATACCGTGATCGATCCATCATCTCGTATCAGTGGTTTACCAACCAAAGGTTGGGAAAGCCTGTTATCGTGGTAGTTCTTTTTGAGCTGTGTAGGACAAGGTACGCATGGATCGGTTTTGCCTACGGAGGCGACCGCCGGGATCTCCGCGACCTTCTTCCTTTTGCCCTTGGACCAGAGAGACAAGGCAAACGGGGTCAGAGAGTAGATCCGGATCTTCGAGGTTTCCCATTCGCCCGCCGATCGCTCGTAGTGTACAAGCTCACCTTTCCGATCGTACAGATTCCACCAGGTGGCGACCAGCAACCCATTTTGGATCAAATCGTTGATCCCTCGCTTCAACGTGGACACGCTACAGCCCGCAGACGTGGCCCGGGCCACTGCGTGAGCAAGTGCGCCCTGTGTCGCCCTGGTCCCACGGTAGCCGACCTTGAGAGAGCGATTTAACGCAATGAAGAACATCAGCACACGCCGACCGGCCGGAGTCAGACCGCACACGAGCGCAAGCGCCCAGGTGGTCAACACGAGCCCGGCAAACGTCACGACAAAAGAGATCTTCAAGATCTCGTCGTCGTCTGCATACTGAAAGGATCTGTTGATACGTGGTGATGGATTTCGCCTGCCCTGCATGGCCTGATCTTTCTAGGTGGCGAAACTTGCAGACAGCGCCGGAAGTAACTATACTTCCGAAGAGAGAGCGAAAAAGCCCCCCCTTGATCGCTCAGAGGGAATCCAGTCGCCACCAAGCACTTGGATTCCCTTTTTTTTGTCTTGGGGATCTATCTCGAACCCCGAAAGATCTGGTATTGGTGGTTTGATTCCTGAAAGATTACACGGATCATAATATCGGATCAACTATTTGGGCGATCTCGAGATCCCTCGTATTTTCTGCGGCAAGCTCGATCGCGAGGAACCAGGCTATTCTCCCGCTCTTTTCCTGCCGGTTTTCTGCCATTTTTACGCCATTTTTCACGGGCTTATGTTACCATCTCTATAGGTGGCGACAACAAAAGGGAGGCTTTCAATGCCAAAATATGAAAAAGCACTCGCGGCGATCTGGGATCACGATGACGAGGAATGGTTCTTTCGAGTGAGAGTCGGGAACCGCTCAGAAGAGGGAACCACGAGCGGTCACGACTGGACGAAAGATCACAGCGTACCCGATGAGGAGTTAAGAACCGAAGCGTTGACACATGCTCGCCTGGAAGGCATCGACGCGGAGACATACCCTTTCAAGGTGTTCAGATGAACCCATACATCACTATTTTAATCGGTTTCTACACGGGAGTGTTGACCCTTCATTTGGTGCAGCTCCTCAAAAAGAAAAACCCCAAGCAAAAGAAGAAGAAGAAAATTACGAGGAAAAAATTTGACGATCATATGTATTTTGCAAGCCGATCAATCATGGAGAGATATGAGGAATTGCAAAAAGATCCCCGCTACCATTAGGAAGGACCAAAGAAAAAATGACTGAAAAAGCAATCATCATTGAATCTAAATCTTTCGATCTGGACAAGGTTTTAAAAGAAGTAGGATCCGGATTCAAGGCAGTGATCAAGCGTATCGAACCTTCTTGGTGCGATGGTCACATAGACACGATCGAACTCGATCCGGATGAACCGATCAGCATGGAAACTCTCAGGCAAGAATATGGAGGCCGAAAGCTCCAGATCGTTATTCAAAAACCTGATGGTGATTACGTCACAGCTCGAACGGTCAAGTTTCCAGATCCCCCCCGGCGAGAGGGGCGCGTACTCAACCGATACGAAGAGGAAGGATCAAGGCCTCAATCGACGGCCGCCCCGAACATGCTCGGAGAAATGAAGAGCATCTTCGAGCTGATGTTGAACAGCCAAGAACGACAGATGACCGGCTTGACTACTGCAATGGAAAAGAGACTTGACAGCCTGGAGAGAGGCTCAGGCCAGGGACTCGGATCCGCTGGACCCATGAAACCGACAGATCACGTAAAACAGTCCCTTGCGATGATCAAGCAGATCGAAGACCTCAAGTCGGAGATGGGTTTCAATAAAGCACCTGACCAGGAACAGGAAAATTCAGTCACCCGAGCGATCGACAAATTCACCGATCTAATGATCGAAAAAGAACAGGCAAAGATCAAAGCCTCGATTGAGGCTCAGAGCAAACAGCAGACCTCGCCAGCCTTGCCCGCAGCGAGCACCTACACACCCCCAGCAGAAGCACAGAGTAACGAACCTGCAACCCCAGCAGACGCAGCCAGGACGATCGAAGGACTCAGTGATATCGAATTAGCGGCACACGTGAAAAACCGTCTCGAAAAAATGGACCCGGAGGACCGGGAAAAAGCGTTCTCCAGTTTTGCGGACCTGTTTGACCTGGAGGAAGAGGAAGAAGACGACGAAGAAGATTTAAGTGGTGAGGAAAATTCTTCTAATATAGAATCATTAGGTAGGGTCAAAGTCATTCAGGATGAAGACGAGGATCTACCAAGTGATTCAGAATCAGCCAGCTCACCAAGCCCCACCCCTTAAAATAACGACTTTCACAACATCCACACCCGGCGAATCGTTGCGTAAAACTATTGAATTGATTGGATCGGCGATCGAAGACGGATCCGTCTATCCTCCGATCCGGATGCACGCCGCCGGACTGGCAAGCACAGCAGCTCCCAAAGACTACCTTGGACAAGTCAAGGCAATCTACGACGATTTTATTAAACGGTGGCGATACGTGAAAGACCCGATGGCGTCCGAAACCGTCACGACCACCGGCAACGCGATCTATGGTTTGACGTTGGGAGGCAGCGCGAAACCCGGTCAACGCGGGTATGGTGATTGCGACGACGCCACAACGGCGATCGGAGCACAGCTCGCAGCGATCGGGATGCCTGTCAGAATCAAAACGATCACTGGACCGAAGGCACTACCCGATCAGCTTTTCACGCACGTATATCCAGAGGTTCATGTTCCAAAGGTCGGTTGGGTCAGCGTTGACGCGGTAGGACATCCCCAACGCGGTTTTGGGTGGACTCCTCCATGCAGACGGGAGGCGACCTGGAGCACCTCGGGTCAATTCATTGGCGCGCGCGGACATTTCCCGCGACACCTGGCAACGGTTCTTCGACGAATGAGACACAGAACACGCCCGGCGCAAAAGCTCACGGGCTTTAACCTGGAGGGTATCGACACCATGAACCAGAACGAAGCATATCCGGATCTAGGGCTTCAGAATTACGGACTGGCCGGACGGGTGGACGACGGCGAGGAGCTGGAAGACTGGGCAAAGGTCGGCCTGGTCGGCTTCGGCGCCTATGCAAGCCAGATGGGGATTCTTAACGGCGATAGGTTCGGCTTCTTGATGGAGTTCGACGAGGACGACGACGAAGGCGGAGGAGTGGTCAGAACCAAAATGCTCGAAATGACTCCGGA
>Ga0307375_10004824_pt1 | contig 12790 bp, 7 predicted proteins | sample TR1MG_FD_202531 | JGI IMG/M metagenome (GOLD analysis project Ga0307375, IMG submission 202531) | Soil microbial communities from Risofladan, Vaasa, Finland - TR-1 | ecosystem: Environmental > Terrestrial > Soil > Coastal area > Acid sulfate soil | place: Finland: Risofladan, Vaasa | collected... | reverse complement strand
GCACGATATTGTTAAAGGGCGCGTGCAGGCCTACGTCACGCACATAGGATTGAAGATAGGGCAAGCTGTATTGCACGGAGATCCCCCATGTGAGGCTTTTGGGGACGCTGGCAGTCGATGGGATATTCGGGGCGAGGATGCCGGTTATCGCCAAGGGGCGCAGATCGCGCAGGCTGCCCGGAAGATCCCCAAAACCGCGACCAAAAAGCAAGGTGGGCGAAAAGACCGAATACGTCGTGCCTACGCCTGCGCCCCCGGTATTCCCGAGAGACTCATTCAGTGCCCCTGTCAGAAGGGTCTCCTGGCGGTCGCTTTTTAAGAGTAGGTAATCGATGCCGAGATTCAGGTTCTCGATCCCCCGGGGCGATCCCGGCCCGGCCGTGTTTTGGTAAGCGGTGCCGACCGAAAGGCCCAGGCGCCGAGTGATTGTCTTTGAGTCACTGAGCGCGAACGTCGACGTATGAGGGGAGCTGCCACCGGGTGTGTCGGCGAGTGCTGCGCCGGCATAAGTGAGATCGAGTTCGTCGGTTACGCCGGGGTCTGCGAACGTGAGCGTTCCGGGGAAGACGCGCATGCCGGCAATAGCGTGCGCCATCGCGACTTCAAAGACGCATCGCATAAGAAGTCCCATAAAAAGGACTGCTCGCATTCGCATTGGCCCCCCTTAAGGCTGTTGGATGGGTTAACGGGATACTGACTATGGAAGTCGGCCCTATAGATCCGAACTCTGCTGTTTTGTTCCTGAGCTACAAAAAAATCGGGGGCAAACCCTAGGCGCGCCGGGGACAAAAGGGGTGGTGGAGCCAGGCGGGATCGAACCGCCGACCTCCTGCATGCCATGCAGGCGCTCTCCCAGCTGAGCTATGGCCCCTTAACGGGTCGCTACTCTAAGGCGTCGAGTCCTCAAAAGCAAGGGCAGTTTCCAGGCGCGCAAGGCAGCGCTCGCGTCCCAAGAGTAAGCATGTCACATCGATTGGCGGTGACACGGCCGTGCCCGTGACCGCAATCCGCACCGGTTGCGCCAGTTTACCAAAAGTGAGTCCGTGGGTCGCAGCGATCCTTTCAATATGGGCGTGGATCGCCTCGCGGTCCCATGCGGGGAGCGCTTGCAGGGCGTCTTTAAGGGCCGCCAGCGCCGCCTTCGGGGCGTTGGCAAGCAAGGCTCGATTTTTGGCATCCGTGACCGTCACATGGTCTTTAAAAAAGAATAGGCTCAATTCTGCCATCTCCACTAAAGTCTTCGCCCGCTCGCGTTGGGCACTGACGACTGCGACGAGATCGGGACCGGATGCAGTGTCGATTCCCTGTTTTTCCAGAAAGGGTCGCAAGCGGCGGGCGATATCGGCCTCAGGCAGCGTCTTTATATAATGCTGGTTCAACCACAAAAGCTTCTTCTGGTTCACGGCCGCGGGTGCGCTATGGACATCTTTAATATCAAAGAGCGCGACCATTTCCTCACGGCTAAAGATTTCCTGATCCCCGTGCGCCCAGCCCAAGCGCACGAGATAATTGATGAGCGCCTCGGGGAGTATCCCGTCGTCATGGTATTGCATCACGCTGACTGCGCCGTGGCGCTTGGAGAGTCGCGCGCCATCCTCGCCTAGAATCATAGGGATATGGGCATAGCTCGGAGGCGTGGCATCGAGTGCGCGCAGCATGTTGATCTGACGCGGTGTATTGTTGAGATGGTCGTCGCCCCGGATCACGTGCGTGATCCGCATATCCATATCGTCTACGACGACCGTGAAATTATAGGTGGGCGTGCCGTCGCCGCGGGCAATGACGAGGTCGTCGAGCTCTGTATTCTGGAATACGACGCGCCCTTTGACCGCGTCGTCTACCACAACCTCGCCTTGGAGAGGATTTTTGAAACGGATGACGGCCTGCGGGGATTTGTCGTGATGGCTATCACGACAGCGCCTGTCATAACGCGGTTTCTCTTTACAGGCGATTTGTGCGGTACGCCGGTCTTCGAGGTCTTCTTTGGTGCAGGTGCAGTAATAGGCGTGGCCGTGCGCTAAGAGTTCGCCCAGGACCTCGCGATAACGGTCAAACCGCTGGGTTTGGTAGAATGGGCCCTCGTCATAGTCCAGATCCAGAAACGCCATGCCCTCAAGGATCGCGGTGACGGATTCGGGCGTCGAGCGCTCAATATCGGTGTCCTCAATACGCAGAATAAACTGGCCATGGTGGTGGCGGGCATATAACCACGAGTAGAGCGCGGTACGGGCGCCACCAATATGGAGGTAACCTGTGGGGCTTGGAGCAAAACGGGTGCGTATAGTCATAATGGATCGCTATGGTACTTAAAACCGCGGACGAATTCACGAAGGATTCTTATCAGGAGCTGTTTTCGGCGCTCGCGGCCGGGGCGACGGTTGTGACTGCCAACAACCGTTTGGCCCGTCATATCGCGCTTTTGTGGGGCGAGGCCGAGCGTGCGCGTGGCCTCGCGGTCTGGGAAACCCCGGACGTATTGCCGTGGACGGCCTATATTCGGCGCGCCGCAGACGTCGTGCGTGCGGGCTTGGCGACGCCTGCCGCCCCGCTATCGGATACGCAGGAGCGTTGGCTGTGGGCGGATTTGGTGCGGGCACAAGAGGCGGGATTTTTGTGTACCGATCAGGCCTTTGGGGATCTTGCGGCCGATGCCTGGCGGCTGCTTGCCGATTATGCCCAGCCTGTGCCGGCCGGGGACGGAAGCCCCGAGACCGAGGCCTTCGTGGCGCTGGCGCGGGCCTTTAAGGATCGTCTGCGCGTAAACCAAAGAGAGGACCGGGCGCGTGACGGCGCGCGGGTCGTGACGGCCTTGCAGCGGGGCGCTTTGGCGCCCCCCGCTATTCTGGTATGGGCGGGATTTCAGCGCCTGACGCCTATCCAGAATCAGGTGAACGATGCCGGTCTTGCCGCTGGGGGTGCCGTCAAGATTTTAGGGCTGCCGCAGGTCCAGGGGTCGATGCAGGCCCTTGTTTTCCCGAGCGTGGATAACGAACTGACGGCGACGTTGTTGTGGGCGCAGGATAGGTTTTTGCATAACCCTCAGGGTCGCTATGCGATCGTAGTCCCCGATCTGGAACGCCATCGTTTACCGATGGCGCGCTTGGCAGACGAGATCTTTGCGGTCACGACCCATACCGAGGAACGTCCCTACGGGTTTTCGCTCGGGGCGCCACTGGTGGATGCCCCCGTGATCGCTGCGGCCTTGCGGGCATGGCGGCTGATACAAGGCCCTCTGGGCCCCATGGATGCGGCTTTGCTTATGCAGTCGCCCTTTGTGGCGGGGGCGCAGACCCCGCGTGCGGTGCGCGCCCAGGCCGCCTATGCGGTCTTGGAAGGCGGCATAGCCCTGGGATTACCGGATATGGCAGGCCTTGCCCAATCCCTGGGCGCCCGTGATTGGTCGGCACGCTTGATGCGTTTGGCAAGCCGTGTCCGGGCCTGGCCCAAGCGCGCCCGCGCCAGCGTTTGGGCGGGTCTTATGATGGATGCGCTCGGGGTTTTGGGTTGGCCGGGGTTTGCCGCACAAGCGGAATACCAGGCGGCGGCGGCCTTGCGTGATGTCCTGGAATCGATCGCCGGGCTTGATGCCGTGGCCGCACCCATGTCCTACGGACTTGCCCTTGCCACCGTTCAAGAGGCCTTGGCCGAACGTGTTTTCCAGGCCGGCGATTCCGAGGCGCGTGTGCAGATCATGGGCCCGCTTGAGGCCGTGGGATTGTCATTCGATGGGCTCTGGGTGGTCAATCTTCATGATGGCGTGTGGCCGGCGATGCGCCAGCCTCACCCCTTACTGCCTTTGGCTTTTCAGCGTGAACACCATTTTCCGCACGCCGATATCGAAGACGATGTGCGTTATGCCGAGGCCCTGACCCAATATTTCTCGAGAGCCGCGCCCGAGGTGTATTTGAGTGCCGCCCTTCATGACGGTCGGGATCCACAGCGGCCCAGCCGATTGCTGGAAAACTTTGCCCCTAAGGTCGCCGCCGCACCGCCCTTTACGGGACGCGCCGCGCGCGTGTTTGCGGCTCGATCATCTTTGGAGGAAATACGAGAGAGCCCGGCGCCGTTAGTTGCGCTACGCCCAACGGGTTATGGCGTTGGGCTCTTTGCCGCGCAAGCCGGATGCCCCTTTAAAGCGGCCGCACAGTACCGTTTTCGGGCCGATCCTTTATCACCACTTTCCTACGGGTTGGCCCCGTCGGTTCGAGGCGCTGTGTTACACGCGGCCTTGGAGCAATTGTTTCGTGCGCTCCCGGATCAGGCTGCGCTCATGAGCCTTTCTTTAATCGCTAAAGAGCAACAGATCGCTGCGGCCGTAGCCCATGCCTTGGCGGGCGCCCACGAGGCCTATCGCGCCTTCCCGCACGCCTTCTTGGCCCTTGAGGCGCAGCGTTATCAAGACTTGGTGCGAGATTTTCTGGCCTTGGAGGAGGGTCGGCCGGCGTTTCGCGTGCAGGCCTGCGAAAAGGAGGTGGACTTTCTGTGTGGGGAAATCAAGGCCCGGGTGCGTATCGACCGTGTGGATGAGGTGGGCGGAAGGCTTGTGCTGATCGATTACAAGACGGGTAAGGTGCCCACTCTTGATCTAGCATCGGAGCGACCGTTATACCCCCAGTTGCTTCTTTATGCCGCAGCTTTAGGGGAAGACGTGGCCGGTTTTGCGTATGCGGCTCTTTCGGCCCGCGGCTCGAGCTATAAAGCCTGGGTGCGGGACGCCGATCTTCTGCCCGGGGCCACGGTTGTCCCCGAGTGGGAGCAGAGGGCGGCCTCGTGGCCTGTGCTTTTAAGGCGCCTCGCAGACGAATTTGGTGAGGGGCGCGCAGACGTAAAGCCTGAGCCTGGCGCGTGCGATTACTGCGGTCGGGAGAGCCTCTGCCGCATCGGAGAACGGGGTCAAGATGACGACCGATAGCGAGGCTCGTAGTGCCGCGATCGACCCTGCCCGCTCCTTTGTCGTTCAGGCACCGGCGGGATCTGGGAAGACCGGTCTCTTGATTCAGCGCTACTTGGCGTTGTTGGCGCGCGTGGATGCCCCTGAAGAGATCGTGGCCCTGACCTTTACGCGCAAGGCCGCAGAAGAGATGCGCGCCCGTGTTCTCGGGGCCTTGGCTGGGGCCTTTGGGGGACCTGCCGCGAGTGCGCACGACCAAAAGACGCAAGCCCTGGCCCAGAAGGCGGCGGAACGCGCAAGCGCGCGCGGCTGGTTTTTGGCCGATTGTCCGGGGCGGCTGCGCATCCAGACCTTCGATTCCTTATGCGCCCAACTCGTGAATCAATGGCCGGCCGCGGCGGGTGCCGGGGTGGCGTTTGCGATCACGGACACCCCCGAGGCCCTGTATGCCGAGGCCGCTTGGGGAACCTTCGGTTTGCTAGAACAGGACACCTTGGTCGCTAGCGCCTTGACCGACCTCCTGCCAACGCTGGCCAATGATATAGATAAGTTCGTAGCACTCGTCAGCGCGCTTTTGGAACGCCGCGAGCAATGGTTGCCGATTCTGCTTGGGAGCGTGGCCGCAGATCCCAGCCAATCGCGACAACGGCTGGAGGCGGCGTTCCGCGATCAGGCCCTGGCCGCCATGGCGCGCGCACAAGACCTTTGTCCGGATGGGGTGTTAATAACCGCCTGTTCTTATATGGAGGCGGTCACTGGCGACAGCGAGTGGCACGCCGCGTCCCTTCGTGAGAGCGACCACACGGCCTTGGTACTCTGGCAGCAGTTGGCGGATCGGCTTTTGACTGCCAAGGGCGAGTTTCGTAAGCGCCCGGCAGGCTGGCCCAAGGCGCTCGGTCCCGTGGCCGAATTCTGCGCGCAACTCGAAGGCCTTCCGGACTTGGCGCAGGCCTTGGCGGAGATGCAGGCATGGGGGCCGTGCGTCTATAGCGATGATCAGTGGCGAAGGCTTTCGGCATTGATCCGTATTTTGCCGGCGGCATCTGCCGAGTTACTGCTGGTTTTTGCGCGGCATAGGCAGTGGGATTTTACGGAAGTGGCGCTCAGGGCCTTGCAAACCTTAGGGTCGGATGGTGAGCCCACCGATGCGGCTTTACGGCTCGATAGAAAGTTGCATCACTTATTGGTCGACGAGTTCCAGGACACATCGGTCCTGCAATATCGGCTCTTGGAGCGCCTGACGGCCGAATGGGTTTCGGGCGATGACCGCAGCCTTTTTATTGTGGGCGACCCCATGCAATCTATTTATGCCTTTCGCAAAGCCGAGGTGAGCCTCTTTGTTCGGTTGGCAACAGACGGGCTTGGCGCATGGCCGCTTGAGTCTTTAACGCTCACGGCGAATTTTCGTTCACAAGACGGGTTGGTGGATTGGGTTAACAAGAGTTTTGGAACCATACTTCCGTCTCGCTTCGAGGCCGATACGGGGGCGGTACCCCATGTGGCAGCGACCGCAGTCAGGGGACCTGGCGGAGAGGCGCGGATGCACGCCCTTTCGGATGTCGATATGGCGACCGAGGCCGAGTACGTAGCGCGCCTCGTGCGCGATGTGCGTAGCGATGACGCGCAGGCGCGGGTGGCGATTTTGGTGCGTAGCCGCACGCATGGCCATGCTATCGCGGATGCCTGTAACCGCGCGGGCCTGCGTTTTTCCGCCGTTGAACTGTATAGCTTGGTAGCCCGCCCTGTGATTCTCGATCTTCTGGCGCTTACGGAAACGCTTTTGCTGCCGGGCGCGAGATTGAGCGCTTTAAGCAGTCTACGCGCCCCTTGGTGCGGCCTGGAGCTCGCCGATATCTCGGCTTTATGCGAAGGGGACAAGCGCCCGATTCTCGATCTTCTGGAAGATGAGGCGCGGCTGTCTCTTTTAAGCCCGACAGGCCAGGTGCGGGCGCGGCGATTCCGGGATGTGTTGGCGCACGCTGATGTCAGTCGTGCCCGGGTCGCTTTGGTGACCCGGGTCGAGCAGGCATGGATCGCCTTAAGGGGCCCTGCCACGCTTGATTCCGAGAGCGGCCTTTTGGAAGCGGAGCTTTTTTTCCGCACGCTTGCAGACCTTGAGCGCGCGGCCGAGGTCGATCTTTGGGAGTTGCGTGAGCGTCTCAAGAGGCTGTATGCGCCCCCAGATCCCACCGCCGATGATCTCCAGATCCTGACGATCCATAAAGCCAAGGGGCTTGAGTTCGATGTGGTCATCTGCCCAGGTCTTGGACGCAGGACGGCCTCCGATCATCGCCCTTTGTTGTTGGCGCTCGAAGCGACGGCGTATCGGGAACCGGAATTTTTGTTGGCGCCCCTTAAGGCCGACGGCGAAGACGCAGATGCGCTTTACGACTGCCTCTGGGGGATGTCGGCGCGTAAGCGGCGCCATGAATGGGGTCGGCTTTTGTATGTGGCCTGCACCAGGGCGCGCACAGCCCTCCACCTTGTCGGTCACTGTAAGCGTAAAGACGAGATCTGGCGACCGCAGGGCTTGCTCGCGGTGCTATGGCCCGTGGTCTCGGAAGCATTTGAGAAGCCGGTGGGAGACCTTGGGCGTAGTGTGTCACCCCCACAGATCGACCGCGGGGCTCTTAAGCGCTTACCGCAAAGGGCGCTCTTGGCTGACATGCAAGCGCTCCCCATCGTTTGGGTCCCAGAAGAGGGGCCGCCTGAGAATCTCGTGTTTGATTGGGCTGGGGCCTGCATCCGCGTTGTCGGTGTAGTCGTGCACGCCCTTTTTGCGCAGTTCGCCCGCCAGGAGTTGCCGCCTGTGGGGCCGCTGCCAGAGGCCTTGCGTGTGCGTGCCGGCAGTTTGTTGCGGGGCTACGGTCTTCATGGGCCGGAGTGGGAGGAGGCGCAACGCCACGTAGTGCAGGCCCTAGAGCGTACTTTAAACGACCCCCAGGGCCGATGGATTCTTGAGGCTCATACGGATGCCCGTAGTGAGCAGGCCTTGAGCGCGTTGGTGGATGGTCAGCTCCTGACGGTCCGTGTCGACCGGAGCTTTGTGGATGCCGATGGGGTTCGTTGGATTATTGATTACAAAACGAGTCGTCATGAGGGCTCGGATAGGGCGGCTTTCTTGGATCAGGAACAGCTGCGTTATACGCGCCAGCTTACGACCTATGCACGTCTTTTTACCGACCTCGATCCCAGGCCCGTGGAGCTCGCGCTGTATTTCCCTTTGCTTTCGGCGTTTCGCCACTGGCGTTACGAGGCATCATAAAAAACCCCCCTTCCTTTCGGGAGGGGGGTTTCGCCATCATCCTTGATGGAACAACGCATCCTGCGACGGTTCACACTCTATCTCAGCTGTAGGCCGTATGCCCTCCGACCTAAGTCCCGGTTGTTTCCTGGTACGGCATAAGAGATTGCGGCCATGTAGTGGGAACACATAGACCGCAGGGTCCGGCACTCCTGATTCTCAAGACCAAGGCGCCATGGCAGATTGAATGTCGTGTTTTTGCTATTTATGCGGCATTAATGAGCACTTTTGCGAAGACCTGTAGGGCCACTCGCATTAAGGGCCTGATCTTCCATGACCGGCCGTAGGGTATGGGCGGCTCTGAGGAGCGGATGAATATAAGAAGGGGAGAGTACCGATGGGTTGGCAACAATAGAGAAAATGCAGAGTGTGAGGTGCGAATGCTATTTACATACCGTACTGTGTAAATGTATTATACAAACACAGGGCTGTTAATACTATTTACAGTCTACGATGTGTGTTGCCGCAGGACTCTTGAACGGAGGCAAAAGTGATTTATCCCATCAAGACTCTCAGCCAGCTCCCGCTGATCCTCAAGGGTTTTCGCAAGGAAAAAGGGCTGACTCAAGCAGCCATGGCCGAAAGGCTGGGAATCACTCAGCAAAGTTATGCCTACTTTGAAGCCCATCTGGCGACCGCGACTCTTGAGAGACTTTTTATGGTGCTGCGTATGCTGGATGTTGAAATTTCCCTGTATCCCACTTCTCCTGCTACCAGGAAGGATGCTGTGCCTTCCGTCAAGGTCACCAGTAAGCGCCCCCGCACTGTCAAAGCTATCGGCCAGAAGACCCGTAAGACACCCCGTGCCCTGGCCCTCAGGCAGGTAAAGTCGCCAGCCATTGTCAAAGCGGGCCGTATGGCGGGCCCAAAAAGAAAGATGGAAAACTGGTAACTATGGGTCGCCGCACACAGACAACAAGGCTGAATATCTGGATGAACGGCATCCCTGTTGGCTACTGGGAAATGACTCGACAAGGCGAGCGCCTGGCTTACTTCGACGAATGGCTCACGGACGAACAGTCTCGCCCCTTGTCCTTATCGCTTCCCTTCTTACCGGGTAATGCACCCTACCAAGGGCAGGTCGTTACTGACTATTTCGACAACCTTCTGCCCGATAGCGACGCCATTCGCCGTCGTTTGGCGCGACGCCACCAAGCCGGAGGCACTGGTGCCTTTCAATTGCTGGAAAAACTGGGCCGAGATTGCGTTGGCGCCATACAACTCCTTCCCGAAGATGAGGCGCCGTCAGACATATATGAAATCAACGGCGAGGCGTTGAATGTTGCAGAGGTCGCTCACCGACTACGCAACACCACATCGGATCAAGCCTTGGGGCAACATGATCACGACTACGATCTGAGGCTGTCCATCGCGGGGGCGCAGGAGAAAACCGCCCTATTGCGCCTTGAGGGCCAATGGCTTCGGCCCCATGGAAGTACCCCGACAACGCACATCCTCAAATTGCCATTGGGCTTGGTCGGCCACATGCAGGCCGACATGCGCACCTCGGTGGAGAACGAATGGTTGTGCTCAAAAATCATGGCGGCTTACGAAATTCCCATCGCGCGCTGTGAAATCGCGCGTTTCGAGGACCAGAAAGCCCTCGTCGTCGAACGATTCGACCGTACCCTATCAAGCGATGGAAGCTGGATCATCCGTCTTCCCCAGGAAGACCTGTGTCAGGCAACGGGTATATCGCCACTGCAGAAATACCAGTCAGACGGCGGCCCGGGTATTGCTCAATGCATGAACGTGCTTCTCGGGTCGGACTATGCCGAGCAGGACCGGAATAACTTTTTCAAAACCCAAATCATTTTTTGGGTGCTGGCGGCCACCGATGGTCACGCGAAGAACGTCAGCATCGCGCATCTCCCTGGTGGCCGCTACCGCGCCACGCCGGTCTATGACGTGCTTTCTGCCCATCCCGTCATTGGGAAAGGAAAGAATCAGATTTCCCCGCATAAGGCCAAACTTGCCATGGCCGTGCGGGGAAGTACCCATTACTACCTCATTGATCAAATCCAGCGACGGCACTGGATTGCGCAAGCGCAGAAAGTCGGGCTCGGGGCTGCGGCGGCAGAGCAATGGATTGCAGAAGTGACTGGGTCCACGGAATCCGTGATTGGTGAAGTACGCAAATTATTGCCGGATGACTTTCCTGTGGATATGGCAGAAGCCGTATGGAACGGAATGAGAAGACAGTCTGCCAAGTTGGCCGCCGCTCGTTGACATTGCTAGTAAAGACGCATTTATACCGGACATTTGCGCAGTGAGAGAGCGCCTTCGGACTTTCAATCCGAAGAGGGAACGCTGAATAAAGCGGGACACCGAAACGGGGGGGGATTGTATCGACCAGAAGGCGGGCTCTGACCTTCTTTAGGGCGCCTACACCTCCAGCGTTGAGCGTCCGCTTATGAGTCATCTCTGAACTCCAGTATTCCATCTTGGCAATGACTGCAATGTTATGCAACCGGTCAGTGTTAGGAGCGGTCCGTCAGACTGATTGCCATGGAGGTCCGCATAATCGGCCAAAGCAGACACCGAAGTCTTGCACTAACATGACCGTTATCGGCCAAGAGCGGTTGTTTAGGTCACTGCGGATAACGGTCTGCTCACCTTCCATGAACGGACATCCAGTTTTTCTGCCTAAGTGAGGCCTCTAACTGTCTAGAGAAACAATGGCGTTTCGATAAGGGGATTTAACGCAAATTATGGTGGTTCTTTATAAAAAAATACCCTTTGGTAGGATTTTTAGTGCTAAGTAGGTTCTTTATGCGTATAATCCTTCTATAAGAGGATTATACGGATGCGAAAAGTTGTCCCCTCCCCTATACCCGATCAGCCATTCATTAACGGCGCTGAAGATCTGGGCCTTGCCCTTCGCGCAGTACGCACGCGCTCAGGTATGACGCTTGAAGAAGCGGCGCTGGTCATCGGTGTATCCAAGAACACCATGCAGAACCTTGAGCGCGGCACCGGCACGGTATCGCTCGCGCTGGCGATCAAGGTAGCTAGCGGGCTTGGCCTTCGCCTGACGTGGCAAAAGCCTGCGGATCCTCGCTATGGAGCTTGAAGTCTGGTTGGATACCGCGCGGGCGGGCAGGCTGACACACGACGTGGAAGCTGATCGCTTCGCGTTTGACTACGATGCTTCTTGGCTGGCGCGGCCAGACGCCTACCCGCTGAGCCCGATGCTGCCAATGCAGCAGGCAGCCGGCAACTCGACGAGCGCGCACGCCGTGCAAGTGCGCCGCTTTTTCGAGAACCTGCTACCCGAGGGGCAGGCTCTCGATGACGCCGTGCAGACGCTCAAGATCAGCAAATCGAATCTTGTCGGCCTACTGGTCGGGCTTGGCCGGGAAACGGCCGGCGCAATCCGGCTGGTAGTGGCCGGCGCCCCAACGTCAGACCAGGATGAAAAGCGACTGGTGCCGGCCGCTGAGCTGTCGGAGCGGATTCGTCAGCGAGCCGACCGGCCGTTTTCCGTGTGGGATGGGAGGGTGCGCCTGTCGATCGCAGGCTACCAGGACAAGCTCGCGCTGCTGGTCGAAGGCGATCACTGGTACCTGGCCGAAGGGCCGAACCTAGCCTCGACACACATTCTCAAGCCCGAGCCGGTACGGCTATCGCTCGCCGGGTTGACCAGCAACGAGTTTTTCTGCATGCGGCTCGCTCATGCGGTCGGCCTGCCGGTGGCTCCGGTCGAGTTGCATCATGTTCCAGAGCCGGTGTTACTCATAGAGCGATTCGATCGACGGCGCCAGGATCATGTGATCCGACGTGCGCATACAATCGACGGTTGCCAGTTGCTTGGTCTGCCTGTTGCGCACAAGTATGAGCGCATCTATGGTGATGGACGCGACGTGAGGCATATTCGCGATGGTGCCTCTTTGCCCCGTTTGATCGATGCGGCAGCTCGTGCAGCGAATCCGGCCCGCGACCGGCTCGATCTGTTGCGCTGGACGATCTTCAACGTGTTGATCGGGAATGCCGATGCGCACGCAAAGAATCTGTCATTCTTCATGACATCAAGCGGTCATGTGCTCGCCCCCGCCTACGATTTGGTGTGCAATACGCTCTACATCGAGAACGTCAACCGGGACCTTGCTATGGCCGTGGGTGATGCGTTCCTGATCGAAGAAGTCACTGCGCTCGAATGGGCACGGCTTTGCGTAACCACCCATTTGAATGCCGTTCTGGTCGTGCGCGAAATTCAGCGCATGATCGATCGGACGAAAGGCAGCGTAGCCAAGGTTGAGCAGGACACCTTACCCAGTGGCGTCGATCTCGAAGTGATCGAACGCATCAGAACGGTGATCGAACGCGAGTGCGAACGGCAAGCCACCATTGCTCCCGAGATACGAGGCATGCTGTCGTACGTCTAAAGCCCCAAAACAAGGCATCACGATGGAGTAGACCGGCGTGTCCGCGCCGTGTTGGCATTACGACTGATGCGACCGGGCGAAGCTGTACTCAATGGCATTAGCCAATATAACTAGACAGTGCTAAGTTCTCGCTGTGATTTTAGCTTTTTCTTTGGCGACCCTGAGGTTGGATAATTCCGTCGCCAAATCAATCCAGTGGTCCGCCAGTAG
>Ga0307375_10004820_pt1 | contig 12798 bp, 11 predicted proteins | sample TR1MG_FD_202531 | JGI IMG/M metagenome (GOLD analysis project Ga0307375, IMG submission 202531) | Soil microbial communities from Risofladan, Vaasa, Finland - TR-1 | ecosystem: Environmental > Terrestrial > Soil > Coastal area > Acid sulfate soil | place: Finland: Risofladan, Vaasa | collected... | reverse complement strand
CGATCTAAAATATAAAAGAGTACTCTTAAAATTAAGCGGTGAATCCTTGATGGGAGAAAAAGGATTTGGAATTGATCATAATGTTTTGAATTTCTTTGCTACTGAAGTTAAAAAGGTTTACGACATCGGAATCCAACTTGGAATAGTTATCGGCGGCGGAAATATATACCGCGGTTTAAGCGCAAGCGCTCAAGGTATTGACCGTGTTACCGGTGATCAAATGGGTATGCTTGCAACAATGATTAACTCTCTTGCACTCCAAAATGCAATTGAACATAAAGGAATTTATTCACGCTTGATGAGCGCTATCCATATGGAGCAAATCGCAGAACCTTATATAAGACGTCGAGCTATTAGGCACCTTGAAAAAGGACGAGTAATAATCTTTGGTGCAGGAACAGGGCATCCTTACTTCAGTACCGATACTGCAGCATCTTTAAGGGCAGTTGAAATTGAAGCAGATGTGATAATCAAAGGTACCCGTGTCGACGGAGTTTTTGATTCAGACCCCGAGCAAAACCCCGACGCTTTTAAATTTGATAATATTTCTTACCTAGATGTATTGAAAAAAAATCTTCGTGTTATGGATCTAACTGCTATAAGCTTATGCCGGGAGAACAACCTGCCCGTTGTTGTCTTTAATATGGATGTGCCGGATAATCTATTAAAATTGGTCAAAGGCGAAGCTATCGGTACAGTAATAAATGACCCGAAGCAGTAATAATATTTTGCCCTTTTAGTTTTAGCTTCTTACTTTTCACTATAGAAAAAATTCAAATTGTACAATTAGCACTTTGAATAATCAATTATTAGAGGTTATTTATGGAACAAGTAATAAATGATGCAAGAGCAAGGATGGACAAATCGCTTGAAGCTCTTAGAGCTGAACTTGCAAAAATTAGAACGGGGAAAGCTACAACTGCTCTACTTGACGGTATTAAAGTTGAATATTACGGCAATATGACTGCCCTCAATCAGGTTGCAAATGTTACCGTTTTGGATGCGCATACTTTATCAATTACACCATGGGATAAATCCATAGTAAGCCATGTTGACAAAGCAATTCTTGAAGCTAACCTTGGTTTTAATCCTGTCAATGACGGAACAAATTTGAAGATCCCTGTTCCACCGTTAAATGAAGAGCGCAGGAGAGATTTTGTTAAGCTTGTTAAGAAGTTTGGCGAAGAATCTAAAATTGCTATTCGAAATGTTCGCAGAGATGCAAATGAACATTTGAAACGAGAAGAGAAAAATAAAAAAATTTCTGAGGATCAATTAAAAGAAGCCGAGGATAAGGTTCAAAAGCTTACCGACGAGCATATCCAAAAGATTGATGATATCCTGAAGCATAAAGAAAAAGAAATTATGGAAGTTTAACATTATGCTCTCTTTTTTTGATAAGATTTTCAAAACTAAGATATAAAAACCCAATTTCGCACAAGGAAGTTGGGTTTTTATTTTAATCAGGAATGAGATTTTCTCAATCAATTTTCAAAAAAAGTCAATAAAACTCAAAAAAAGGTGATTAATTTGTACTACTAATTGCCTGAAAAATTGAAATAATTTCATTAAATTTTGATTTGAAAGAAATTATTCCATCCTGTAAGTTATCTTTTTTAAGTTTATAAATGAAAGTTATAAATAAGCTACAGATAAAAAAAACAAAGGAATATCTCTCAACATATTTTAATACAAATATGTTGAGGAGCGTAATTCTGTTTAGCGGAGGCATAATTTTGTTTGTTGCTGGAGTTATAGTTTATGGAATAATTATAAATATGCGCCAGGTTCCCTTGTCGGTAGATATGGCGCGCAAAGGGTTTTCAAAATTGGACGATCCGGTAATAATTGTTGTAAGAAGCTCTTACTCTTTAAAGCTTTACAACGATACTGTTCTTATAAAAACATACATTGCAAACTTTGGAAGAAATGTAACAACACCTAAAAACAAAGCTGGCGACCTTGCTACACCAGTAGGGAACTATGAAATTTGTGAGATCGATACTAATACTAAGTATTATAAATTTTTTAAGATAAATTACCCCAATATCTATGATGCAACGGAAGCATTAAGGAAGGGCTTAATCTCTCAAGAAGAATTTGATAAAATTAAATTTGATTATTATTATGGTATCTGCCCTGATCCGAATACGGAGCTTGGCGGAAATATGGGTATTCATGGAATAGGAAGATTAGATTTTCTTTTTAAGTATCTTCCCTTTGTCTATAATTGGACGGACGGTTCGATTGCAATAAGTAACGAAAATATGGACGAACTTTATTCAGTTGTAAAGAAAGGAACTAAAGTTGTTATCAAATAAACACACTCTTTCGATAGTTTTATTTTTATCTCTCGTCTTTTTTTCTTGCGGGGGAAAAAATCAAAATAAACAAACGCTTTTAAACCAACCGGATTTCAACAACCCTGGTGTTGTTCTGCAGCAAGCTAAGAATATTTTGGGGAACGATGTTAAATTTGCTTACAAAGGTCTGTTCGATGCAGACACTGCAATTGAAATTTCAGCAGGAACGGAAATTGAGGGACCAAAAAACTCTGGCATCCGGTTTTCACTTTTGAAACAAGTAAATAATCAACTTATTTCGGTTTTTCAAACCCCTATGTTAAACGGTTCATTCAGAGAATGTCTGGTTAAAAAAATTAAATTTCCTATGTTCAATTACGAACTTGTTTATTATAATTCCCAAAGCTTTTATCTGGGAAGCGGCGGCGGAGAAGTTTTTTCGTATATCATTAACTTCAAAGAACAAAAGATTTATTATGCTCACTTTATTTCTGTCCCTGATCGCCCGGTTTCTTTATATCTTTCTCCTAACATTGACATACCCGAAATCAAGAATTTTTTCATAGGAAATTTCAAACGTGATTTTTCAACTTTCAAAATTATAGATAAAGATGTTACGTTAAAGTACTAACCGGCTTTCCGGATTTTTCTTCTTTTATTTTTTTAATCTCTTATGTCGAAAAAGTTTCTTATACTTATTTTATTCCTTGTCACAAGCGCTCAACCGTTTGCACAGACAAAAAAAAACTTTGAGATAAATTCAATTCAATTTGAAGGCAATCACTCTTTTTCAACTTCAACTTTAAGCGATGTAATTTATTCCAAAGAAACACCGGGATGGTTTTGGAAGTTCCTTAATACATTCAGCAGTCTCGGCAAAGAGCCTTCCTACTTTGATTCTTCTTTAATCCCTCTTGACCTGACTACTCTTAAAGAATATTATAACTCCAATGGTTTTTTTAACGCACAATTTTCTTGTAACTATAAGGTTGATACCGCGAAAAACTATGTAGACATAACCTATAAAATTATTGAAAATCAACCTGCGACTTATGGGCGACTTTTTTTAGGAGGCTTAAATGATGTTCCCGAAAATGTGATGAATAAAATTTCTGACGAAACTAATCTTGATGAAAATCAAAGGTTCTCCCAAAATACCATTCAAAAAAATACCGCAAATGTTTTAAGTGAATTGTTGGATAACGGATTTGTTTTTGCTCGCTACGACAGCACAATTATAAATAAGGATACTTCTAATAATAAAGCTAACGTTAACATTTTCTTCATCCCGGGAAACCGGTATAAAATAGATACCGTGCTTGTTCAAAAAAGCGGCAAAGGCGCCAGCCTGGTAACTGAAAAATTACTCCGTGATATTTCCGGTATTAAAACCGGCGATTATTACGATCAAGATGAACTTCGTCGAAGCCAGGTTAGGCTTTACAGAACCGGATTGTTTAATTCGGCAATTCTTACCGCCATTAATGAAGATACAACAGACCATAAAATCCCCGTTAAATTAGTAGGGGACATCGGTTTATTAAATGAACTTTCACCCGAAGTAATTCTTAATAATCAACAAAACGCATTTAACGTAGGTTTAGGCGCAGCATATATCAAAAAAAACTTTTTTGGATATGCCCGTAAACTTACTATTAGCTCTTCATTCGGAGTACAAAATCTCTTTAATTTAGATTTTGGAAATTTAATTCGGAATTTTTCTTATAAAGATACTACACTTCTTGGCTATGTCGATTCGCATATTACAATTGATCAGCCGTATCTTTTTAATAAACCAATCTTCGGAACATGGGAAACTTATTTCAAAATAGATAAACAGGCTACTTATAACAACACTCTTTATGGCTCTTCCGTGACTTTAGATTTTGAACTACCGACTTATACTTTTATAAATCACCTTAGTACTTCTTACACGGTTGAACAATCCAATGAAGTTTATCGTACATTGAACGATAGTTTATCAAGTAAATTAATTTCAGATATCGCTGCCGATATAGCCTCAACAACAGCCGACAATATACTTTTCCCAACCCAAGGATATAATTTGTCATTTCATATAGAGGAAGCAAACTCGCTTCCATTTCTGATTTCGAAAATCTTCAAACAAAATTACACAGGCTCATTGTTTTACAAAATTCTAATAAACAGTTCATACTACATTCCACTTGATAATATAAAAAATTCAATAGCGGCTTTTAAATTAGAAGTTGGAGACTTGCAAACTTTTTACGGTGGATTTGCAGGAGTACCAATTAATCGCACTTTCTACGCCGGAGGAAGTAACTCAATTCGTGCATGGCGTTCAAATCAATTGGTGCCGCAGGGAAGTGATAGTGTTTTAACAATCTACGGGATCAATAATGTAAAAGGAGGCGCCTTCCTTCTCGAAAGCTCTATGGAATACAGGTACAGAATTTTGGAAAATTTCGGTACTGTCCTTTTTTCCGATATTGGAAACACCTGGGAAAACTACAAACAATTTCGCTACGACGGCCTTGCTGTTGCCGTAGGATTTGGATTTCGCTATTACACAGCGGTTGCGCCATTCCGATTGGATTTCGGATTTAAATTTTATGATCCGGGAGACCACAGGTTTATTTTTGATCACAAAGTCGTTTTTCGACAGCTTCAAGTGCAATTTGGAATAGGTGAAGCTTTCTAATGGGATTATTTGCTTCAGAACATCTTCATAATGAATTTTTCCTTTTCATCGCGTTTCATTCATAATCAAAGTCTTGGCTGTCTGCGCTTTGCTCTAATAGGTCATTATTTCCGCCTATCTCCGCCCTCCCAGTAGTTTCATTCAATATCCAAAATTTCGTCTTGCCACCCTATAATTTAGCAATTTATTTTCCAAATTATATTACCTTTGTAAAAAAGAAAATCGTTTTTTCTAATGCTACAAAAAATATCTTTTACTCTAACGATAGTTGTACTTCTTTCTGCGACAATTTTTTCCCAGCAAAATGTTCAATATGAACTTACTACAATTAATTTTGTCGGAAACAATTCTTTCTCTTCAAATGGTTTGAAAGAAATTATTGTCAGTAAGGAATCACCCATGTGGTACTGGAAATTTTTGAATTCATTTTCTAGTTTCGGTAAGGGGCCTGAATATTTTGATTCTACGTCTATTCCGATCGATCTTATTGCGTTGAAAGATTTTTACAACTCTAACGGATATTTTGAAGCAAAAATTTCTTCTTCTTATAAAATCGATAGTTTGGACAAGACAGCAAGCCTAACCTATAAAATTTCCGAAGGGCATCCTTTTACATACGGAAAGATTACCTTTCGCGGAATGAATCGTGTTATTCCTGAAATAACAAATGAAGTGTATGCTGTGGAAAATTTCAATCCTAATACCCGCTATTCGGAGGAAATCGTTTATTCAAATATTAACAAAGCAATTGATGTTTTAAAGAATGAGGGGTATATGCTTGCCCATTCTGCTCCAACCGATGTTTTAATCGATACGGCGCACTACAAAGTTGATCTAACAATTATTCTCCGGACAGGCTATCGATATAAAATCAATAAAATTTTAATAGATAAAACAGGAAACGGCAAAGACATGGTAAGCGATTATCTCCTTAGACAAATTACCATGATTAGCCCCGGCGATTATTACGACCGGAATAAAGTTGATATAAGCCAATACCGTCTTGCAAGAACCGGATTGTTTAATACTATTCAACTTACCTCCAATATACCCGATACTATAGGAAATCAGGTGCCTCTTTTGTTAAAAGGAAATATTGGGATGATGAACGAAATGTCACCTGAATTAGTTATGGATAATCAGCGTGAAGAATTTAATTTGGGTTTGGGTGCAACTTTTATAAGAAAGAATTTCTTCGGTGATGCCCGTAAACTGACATTAAACGCAAAGGGTGAAATTTTAGATGTAATACATTTTAATTATGCGGATTTTTTTAAGAGCCACGGCAGACGTGATTCTACTTTTCAAGGTTCCTTTCAATCCTCACTTATGCTTGAGCAACCATTTCTTTTCAATCGCCCCATAGCCAGCAGTTTTGAACTTTATTATCAATCCGTTACTCAGAATTTAACCAACATAAGTACTTATGGAACTAAACTCAGCCTGGATTTTGAAATGCCAACCTACACTTTTATTACACTGCTAAATCCTTACCTAATTTTCGAATATGTAGGTTACAACCCAAACTTAAATGATCCAACGGTATCTTTAAATGCTAATAGTTTAACTACTGTTATTGGAACAGAGTTTGCGTCCTCAAAATCAAATGATATTATGTTTCCTACTAGAGGTGATAATCTTTCATTTATTGTTGAGGGAGCTTCTTCGGAAACTAATTTTGACGTTGCCCAATATTTAGGCTCTAATAGTCCCCTAAACTTAAATACAAAAGATAAAGCTATTTTTTATAAGCTTCAGGAGACCTCAGCCTTTTATTTTCCTATCTCAAACGATAATAACGCGACATTTGCCATAAAATTTGAGACCGGTTATATTCAGACGATTAAAGGTGGTTATGACGTAATTCCTCCGAATAGGACATTCTTTGCCGGAGGTAGCAATTCAGTCCGTGGTTGGAGATCCAGAGAGTTAGTCCCTCGAGATTCAATAAAATATTTTGGCTTAACTTTAAGTGATAGTTTGCGTGGCGGCACATTTTTAGTTGAAGGCTCCTTTGAGTTCAGAAGAAAGTTTTGGCCTAAGGTAGGGCTTGTATTATTCTCAGATTACGGCAATACCTGGAATGGTTACAATTCCTTCCGTTTTAACGAATTAGCCGTTTCCGCTGGATTTGGCTTTCGATATTACTCCCAAATTGCTCCTTTCCGAATTGACTTTGGGTTTAAGTTTTATGACCCTGCAGATAAAAGAACAATAATTCACAAAGCATTTTGGAAACAAATGGAAATTCATTTTGGAATCGGCGAAGCGTTTTAAAACTGGGTTAATTAGTGATTATTTATATTGTTTACCACTGTTAAAATCATTATTTTTAAGTTCTTTCTTAAAAGGAATAGCATGATTTATAGCATGACGGGATATGGCAAAGGTTCGGCCCAAAATGAAAATTTTAATTCGGAGGTCGAAGTTAAAAGCGTAAACAGCCGTTTTCTTGAAATTTCGCTCAAGCTTCCAACATCATTAATGAACCGTGAATATGAAATACGCGAGTTCATTAAATCGAAAATTAATCGCGGTAAGCTTTCGGTTATTATACAATTGAAAAACAATGGATCTAATAATGACTCCCTTTTTATCAATAAGGAAAAATTAAAAAGCTATTTGTCGCTAGTTAAAGAATTAAAAAAAGCAGCAAAAATAAGTGAGAAGGTTAAGCTCGATCATCTTCTAAATCATGCGGATATTTTTTCTACTCCCGATCTTGAATTAAGTGACTCCGAATTTCATCTTATAAAAAAAGCTTTAGATTCTGCTCTTGCAGAACTCCTCAAGATGAAAAAGAACGAAGGAAAAGAGCTAACTAAAGACTTAATTAAGCGCATTAAAATAATTGAATCTCAGCTTGAGAAAATTGAAAAGGATACCGCAACTGCTGCCTCGGAATATTTTACTAAGTTAAAGGAAAGAATAAGCATTCTCATCAGCGATGTAAATATTGATAAGGATAGGCTTCAACAAGAGCTTGCTATTATTGCTGATAAAGCAGATATAACAGAAGAATGTGTTAGACTAAGAAGTCATATAAAATTCTTTTTGGAAAGCCTAAATGATTCCGAACCGGGTAGAAAATTAAATTTTCTATGCCAGGAAATGAATCGCGAAGCAAACACTATTTCGTCAAAATCTATTTCTACTTTAACTATCCATAACTCGGTTTTTATAAAGGAAGAGATTGAGAAAATTCGTGAACAAATTCAAAATCTCGAGTAATATTTGGAAATTAGATTAGGAAAAATTTTAGCCGTATCGGCGCCGAGCGGCACCGGGAAAACAACTATCGTAAAACAAATATTAAAGGATTTTCCTGATTTGGTTTTTTCTATATCAGCCACTACACGAAGCAAAAGAAGCGAAGAAACAAACGGCAAAGAATACTTTTTTATCTCTGAAGCAGAATTCAAAGAAAAAATTGAAAATGAAGAGTTTGTTGAGTGGGAAAGATTTTACGACTATTATTACGGCACTTATAAAAGTTTTCTTGAAGAAAATATCCAACAAGGGAAATCCGTTTTATTGGAGATTGACGTTTACGGCGCTTTAAATGTCAAAAGGATTTATCCCGGCGCAAAATTAATCTTTATTTATCCGCCAAGTTATGATGAACTTGTAAATAGATTAATGAATAGAAAAACGGAAAGTGAAGAGGATTTTAAGAAAAGAATTGAGCGGGCAAAAATGGAATTGAGTCTTAAAGATAAATTTGATTATCTTGTGGAAAATAAGGACTTAAAAAAAGCAATTTTAGAGACAAAAAGTATTATAAATAATATTATAAAGGAAAAAGATTAAATGCAGATAGAACCAATTGATTTACGTATAATTGACAAGAAAACGCAAAATGTTTATGAGGCTATTATTGTAGCTTCAAAAAGGGCGCGTCAAATAAATGACGATAATAAAATTGAATATGCTAATTTGATTAGCACTATTCCTGCTCCGGCTGCTGACGACGAGAGCGAAGATATTGAAAATCCGGCACAGCTTAAAATAGCTTTGGATTTTGAAAAGAAAGAAAAACCGCATATCCAAGCTTTAGCTGAGCTTCTTGCCGGAAATATCGATTATAGATATAAGTAGTAAGTACTTAATATTCCTCTTCTTACTAATAAATTTTTATTCCATCGGCGGAAGTTTATTTCCGCCGGTTCTTAAATAATTCACTAAATTTTGAAACCACTATGAGCGAAGATGTACTTACCGGCAAAAAAATTCTTTTGGGTGTAACCGGCTGCATCGCTGCTTACAAATCTGCTTTTCTTATTCGTTCTCTTATCCAACGCGGTGCTGAGGTTAAAGTTGTGATGACTCCTTCAGCTGCAGAGTTTATTTCTCCTTTAACTCTTGCTACTCTATCTCAAAATCCGGTTATTATAAATACTTTTCCCCTCTCTCAAATAGATGGTTCTTCGTTGACAACATGGCATATAGATTATGCGCTTTGGGCGGACTTGATGATTATTGCTCCAGCGACGGTAAATACGGTCGCAAAAATTGCCCACGGTTTTGCCGATAACGCTTTAACAACTTTGGTCACTGCTTTGCGTTCACCTCTTATAATAGCCCCCGCCGCAGATGTCGATATGTATGAAAATAAAATTACTCAAGAGAACTTTAAGAAACTTGAAAGCCTCGGATACTTTTTAATTTATGCCGAGCATGGTCATCTTGCAAGCGGTTTATCTGGTTCAGGAAGGCTTGCTGATAATATGAAAATTTTGGATGCGGCAGAATTAATCCTATCAGGCTATAAAAAGGATTTATCCGGAAAAAATATTTTAGTGACCGCCGGCCCTACTTACGAAGATATTGACCCTGTCAGATTTATTGGAAATCGCTCATCCGGGAAAATGGGCTATCAAATTGCAAAGGCCGCTTTCCTTCGCGGTGCAAAGGTTACTTTAATTTCCGGTCCTTCACACGAAAATATTTACCCGGATATCAGTATTATAAAAGTTCGCTCTGCATCCGAAATGAAAAAGGAAGTTGCAAATAAAATCAAAGAAAATGATTTTCTTATTATGTCCGCCGCTGTCGCGGATTATAAACCGGAAAATGTTTCGTCGACAAAGATTAAAAAGGAAGACAAGCTAAAATCAATTAAATTAATCGAAACGGATGATATTTTAGCTTCTCTCAATAAAGGAAACAAAATAGTTGTTGGCTTTGCACTGGAGACGGATAATGAACTTAAGAATGCGGACAAAAAATTAAAATCGAAAAATTTAGATATGATTGTTTTGAATTCACTTAAAGATGAAAAAAGCGGATTTGAAACGGATACAAATAAAGTAACCGTCATTCACAGCTCCGGGGAGGTAATTGAATTTCCACTTCAATCTAAATTTCAAATTGCAAATAATATTTTAACCGAACTTCATAAAATTATAAAATAACTTTCTCTTCTTTTTCCCGGATACCTAGTATAGAATGAAAGAAAAACTACAAGACTTGCTTTTACAATCTCTCATTGATCAGAAAGAAATTTTTGGCGATGAATTGTTTGAAGCTAAAAACTTAAAACGAAGAACTTCAGTTGAATTTGACACTCATACTGGGCGATCTGAAGAAGTTCAGGCCCAAAAGGAAATTATTTCCGCAAAGAGTTTGTCTTCCAAAAAAGAAATTATAAAAGAGATTCCCTTGATTGAAGAACCGAAAGAAAGTTGGCAGGTTTCAAATAGTCTTGACGAATTAAACCAACTTATTTGCGAATGTCAAAAATGCCCGCTCGGAAGGACACGTAATAAATTTGTTTTCGGTTCCGGGAATCCTAATGCAGATGTCCTTGTGATCGGCGAAGGTCCCGGCGCTGATGAAGACGCTCAGGGTCTGCCGTTTGTCGGTCGTGCCGGTAAGCTGCTTACTGATATACTTAAAGCAATAAATTTTTCTCGTGAGGAAGTTTACATTGCAAACATAGTTAAATGTCGTCCACCCGGTAATAGAACTCCACTTCCGGCAGAGATGCAATCTTGCCTTCCATATCTAGAAAAACAAATTGAGCTGATTAAACCGAAGGCAATTTTGTGCCTCGGTTTAACTTCAGCGCATGGACTATTGAAAAAGAAGGAATCTCTTACTAATATGCGCGGGAAAGTTTTTGACTTTGATAAAACAAAAGTTATGGTTACTTATCATCCCGCTGCTCTGCTGCGCAACCCAAATTGGAAACGCGGCTGCTGGGAAGATGTTCAACTTTTTAGAAAATTGTATGATGAACTCACGAATATAAAATAAAGATATAAAAGCTAATGGCAAAATTTGTAAAACAAAATATTACTTTGGAAAATATTGTTCCTGCAGATGTTAAACCGCCTGCTGCTCCCGAAATTGAAGCTGCGGTTCTTGGCGCTATGATGATTGAAAAAGAAGCCGTTCCAAAAGCTATCGAGCTTCTTACTCCGGAAAGTTTTTACATGAAAGAACACCGGATAATTTTTGAAGCGATGCTCTCGCTCTTCGATTCCGGCGAACCGATTGACACAGTAACTTTGTATGAAGAATTAAAAAAAAGAGAGCAAACCGAAGCCGTTGGCGGCGCTGTTTATTTGAGTAAGCTTTCGCAAAATATTTCTTCCGCAGCAAATATTGAATATCATTCCAAAATTATTTTAGAAAAACAAATATTACGCGGACTAATAACTAGCTCGCACCAAATTGCTAGGTCTGCTTATGAAGGTACAAAAGACGCATTTGATATACTGGATGAAGCGGAAAAGAAAATCTTTGAGATAACTGAAGCTCATCTAAAAAGATCCTTTCAAAATATGGATAGAGCCGTTAGAGACGCTCTTGAATATATTGAGGCTATTCATTCAAATACCAAACAACAGTTTTCTGTACCAACCGGTTTTTATGAACTGGATGAAATGTTGGGAGGATTTCAAAAATCCGACCTGATTATTATTGCAGCAAGACCCTCAATGGGAAAGACTGCTTTTGCTCTTTCTCTTGCTCGTAATGCCGCTATTGATCACAAAATTCCTGTAGGAATTTTTAGCCTGGAAATGTCTACTATGCAGCTTGTTATCAGAATGATATGCTCCGAAGGAAGGCTAAATGCTCATCTTGTACGCACGGGAAAACTTCCGCCCTCTGAAGGAGTAAAGCTTAGCAAAAATGCCCACAAATTAATTGAGTCACCCATCTATGTTGATGATTCGCCTGCTCAAACGGTTTTAGAAATCCGCGCAAAGGCAAGAAGATTAAAAACGGAACATGGAATCGGAATGATTATAATCGATTATCTTCAACTAATGCAAGGACCGGCAAATTCCGAAAGCCGCGAGCGGGAAATTTCCCATATCTCTCGCTCCTTAAAAGCGCTTGCAAAAGAATTAAATATCCCCGTAATTGCGCTTGCCCAGTTAAACCGCGCCGTAGAAACAAGTAAAGATAGACGCCCCCAGCTTTCTAACTTGCGCGAATCCGGTTCGATTGAACAAGATGCAGATGTGGTAATATTCTTAAATCGCCCCGAAGTTTACGGAATTAAAAATTTCGTCGAAGACGGATCAACAACTGAAGGTGTTGCGGAAATTATAATTGGTAAACAGAGAAATGGTCCCGTTGGCGAATTAAGATTAGCATTTATCAAAGAGTATGCCCGATTTGAAAATTTGGCTCACGCAAGACAAATTGAAGAATATTCATCTGCTTCACAACCCAATAGTGAAGATATTATTTAACTAAAATTTAATTATCCAAATTATGATAAAGATTTTTTTGCTCCTTTTTATCTCAAGCTCAGTTCTTCTTAGAGCGCAAATCTACTCCGGAAAAGATGTTGAG
>Ga0307375_10004819_pt1 | contig 12798 bp, 24 predicted proteins | sample TR1MG_FD_202531 | JGI IMG/M metagenome (GOLD analysis project Ga0307375, IMG submission 202531) | Soil microbial communities from Risofladan, Vaasa, Finland - TR-1 | ecosystem: Environmental > Terrestrial > Soil > Coastal area > Acid sulfate soil | place: Finland: Risofladan, Vaasa | collected... | reverse complement strand
AAGCATTACCATTTATTCCAGTAGCTGTTTTAGAAGTTGCTTGGTCACTTGAAGAATTAACCCCACTAACATAATCATATAAGTCTGCTGTGTTCTCAAAAGTATAAGCATTGGTTAAATTATCATTTAATGTTGCACTCGCACTCCAAGCCACAGCACAAGCTATGATAATAAATGCAATAATCCAAAACAAACTTTTAAGCTTCATTTATCCTTCACCACCAATAATGGTTGAACAGAAATTACTCCTGACTGAACATCCCAAGGAATTACTGAATTCTTATACTTAGGAGCCTTACCAGGCTTAACATCCTTATCTATCCAAGCACAAGTCTCTCCGCCATTAAGATTACAAACACCATCACAGTTTCCATCTTTACAACTATCACACTGCACTGCATCTACGCCATACACATTAGAACAATTAAAGTCCTCTGCAGTAAAGTTAATCAAATACTTATCTTTTATTTCAACGAAAGGCGTGCATTCTTCGATAGTCTTATTTTTAGTGATGACCTTAGTCCCATTCTGTATAGTTTCAATGTGACATAAGACCGTTGTGGCATTATCACATTCCACAACCACCGTTCCATTAACCAGCGTTTCATTCGTGCAATTAACGAGTATCGTGTAATTCTTACAGATTGATATGTTAACATAGTTTGGTATCGTTTCATTCCAGTATACAGTTTTGTTATGACAAACATAAATTATTCCAACATTAAACTTGTCAAATGTTCCTTCTGGATTTATCTTCCAGTTGATGACTTCCATTCTTTCCTTAGTTCCAGTAATCAATATCTTGCTGTAAACATTTCCTTTTCTAAAAGCATAAACGAAAACAGCCTCATCTCTTTTGTCATTAGGACTCTTGCCACACCAGGTTCCAGTGCAAGGCTTGGAAAGGTTAATGAACCTCATTCCCGAACCCCAATTCCTGTAAAGCTTTAAGTTCTCCATAGAAGGCTGTGTTCCAACAAAGCTGCTGGGGTCCATAGGGTAAATGAAAACATCCTCATTGAAAGTCACGTTGTAAAGTTCTATCCAGCAAGGAGTTGTTTCTCCACAAACCTTGCTGTAATCATAACCGTCCATTTCCATAACTCCCATACCAAAAAGCATTATGAACAAAGCTATTGCAGTTGGAACACCAATCATTCCAGCAGCTATCGCATACTTCTTTACCCTATCCTCAGTAATTCTTTTAGCCATTAAATTGATAACCTTATGTCATTGTGTGAAGTGTCAATGTTCACTGACTTACTTCCCTCATTAAGCCTTGATATTGTATTCCACTCCCACAACCTCTGAACTACAATGGAAGATACCGAATTCCCGTCATCTCCAAGCACAATCTGTCCTCCACCCATCCCATTAGCAACGCCAAGAATCCCATTAATTGAGTGTCCAAGAATTAATGAATTGCTCGCACTCCAATCAATTTTTAGAACCTTCAGCCATTCCTCAAGCTCAAGGTATTCAACCGCAAGTATCAAAGCAGGAGTTGGCTTTCCTCCTTCGTGAGCAAGAGACTGATTTTCCACATCTTGATTCGCAAACTTCGTCCCAAGAAACTCACCTAACTCACTCATTTTATTCTCACCTTTATTAATGCCTGAATTTCAAAAGAAGCATCCTTATCTATTGCTACAAACGTGCTTCTCTGAAACATATCGCCGCTTAAGCTAGCATTGAACAAGCCAACTTCTTTCAAAGTCTCTCCAGTTAGTTGAAGAAGCCCTATGACTTGGTCATATGTAACTTCCTTTGTTGCTGTTGAAACGCTGTTTAAGGAAAACCTTCCAGTCTCAGCAAATAATGATGTGTCAGCCACGTTGGGTGCTGTATTATCACTTCCCCAACCTACATAGGCTGGGTAATCTGGACTTTCTCCAGCCATCCAATCCCTAATCACGTTTTTTCCACTGTCAGTTAATACCATTATATTCCTCCCTCATTTGCGTCTTCAACATCTTGTATTCCCACAACATTAGTTCCCCATATGTCGTGAACTATCTTCTTAACTCTTAAATTTTCCGTCACGTTATAAGAAGGAACTGTGAATGGAATGAAGTCACCAACCTGGTATGATGTTAAGTCTTGCCTGATGTCTGCAGATATTTCAATTCTTGGGTTAGCCCATAAGGCAAGAAGCTTAGCACCCATATACTTTCCAACATAATTAGCTTCCTCCCTTATAACATCCTCATATGCCGCATCATTAGCACACGAAACAGTTGCGTTATCCTTATACCTCATCTTTTGTGTGGTGTAAGGATAGCTTGTTGGAAACTTATCTCCTTTGTTAAACAAGGCAGGACTAGCTATTTCTTCCATAGTCATAAGTTCTTCAGAGATTCCCCTTAACTGGGTTATATACCTCCATTTGGCTCCGTGCTTGGTTAAAGATACGGGGTTAACAACGTAAGTCGTGTTGCCTCTTCCTGAAGGAGAATTTCCTATGTTTATGATTGCTGCATTAATCACGTCATCACTTGAAATCTTTACGGTTGCAGATTCCATATTTGTCCCTTCAGTAATAGCTCCAGTCACGCTTCTTGCAGGTGGCTTCCAATAAAACGTGTTTGATGAATCCAAATACATTATGTAAGCTCCGTCATTCGTGTAGTCATCTCCAGAATAATTTTTTAAAAGCCAACTTGCAGGTCTATAAATTTCCCTAACAGATGTTTCTTTTGTAAAAGTGTCTCCATCACCAGTTTGGTAAGCGATTGATGGTAAGTCATCATCAGCTATTGAGCCAACCGCAACATCCTCCTCATTATAAATTGTGTCCCCATCACTCCCAACGTAAGTGTATCTTATCTTTCTTGAGGAGCTCGAGCCTAACAAGCTTGTTTGGTTAGAAGACTTCAGGATTTGAACAATAATGTTTGGCGTTGTCAAATCATCTTGCTTGATGAAGATAAGTGACGTGAATATCATTCCTATTTTTGAGTAAGCGGTAACGCTAATTATTTTTCCTTTTGTGTCAATGGATATTGGGGGGTCTGAGATTATTGCATCGATAGCAAGGTCTAGGTCTGAATATGTTGCACTGTTCTCCCAAAGGTATACCTTGACGTTATCCCCTACGGAAATTCCGTTATCCGAATTGAAATACTTGTTATTTGCATTCATAAGCTTAAACTTAAGCACGTCTTTCTTGTCTGCCAGATTTTGTTCTACCTGAATGTCATAACAATCCGTTAAGGTGATTGGCGTTGTAGAAAAGTCATCACCTTGTTGTTTATACAATAACACTTCTTGTTTTCGGTATGCCATCAGCTTAGTTCCGTTTCGGTTTCCCTCAAAAAAATCTGGTATAATATCTTAGCCCCTTCCCTAACTGTAGTGTCAAATCCAAAGTTGAAAGACTCAATAACGCAGTAAAGGTAATTATTGGTGTCGCTTGCATCCTGGATTAAGTAGTCTGATTCTCCTGAAGCCATAGCTACCTTAACTGCCGTTGCTGATGTCCCGTCAAATTGGAGTTTAGCAAATCCTTTCAATATTCCAAGGGTTGTGCTGTCCGCATTAGAGTCAATAACTCCTGACAGCGTAATCTTGGGATTCTCAAATCCTGCATTGTCAACTTCTGAAATGCCGAACTTTCCTGGGATTGGCTTGTAGTTTGTGAGATTCTTCCAAACATAATCCACTTTAGTTCCTGATATGGTGAATATTACCCCGCCATTAACACTTACATTGTATAATGTTACATAAGACATTTTTATTCGAATCCTCCTAAGTTTAGATTGTTGCTTAAATTCTTGAGTTCCGTAACTATTCCTTCAGCGTCATTAGACTGGACTGTTAACTGGTCTATGTTAAACGTGTTGATTTCTGCTGTTTCTCCTTCTGGCTCTGCATTTGCTTCTGCTACTCTTTCTTCTGAATCTAATGCACCTGACCACTCATCAAGGACTGCTTCCCAAGGGTCTATCTCTTCACGCCACATTTGTTTTGCATCAATAATCTCTTTGTCCCAGCTTTTCAGTGCAGCACCTATAAAGTTAGTATCTAATTTCCCTATAAATCCAATGTCTATTCCTGGAATTTGATTCGCAGCTGCAATCAATCCATTAATAACCCAAATAGCCCCGTCTACTAACCAAAAAAATCCGTCAAAGATTGAAGCGAATATCGTTTGAATTACGTTACCAACAGTTAAAAATCCAAGATGTAAAGCTTCAAGGAAATAAAGTGCGTAAACTATCATATTAGCAAACATAGCTTTCCAATTCCACTCCCATTTAATACCTAAATAAATTATCAAAGCAACTATAGTTGCAATAAACGCTAATGCTCCCATCAAAGCACCTGCAGTTATCCCTCCTGAACCAATTCCCATTAATCCTAAAAATTTAGTAATTAAAGAACCTACTGCTATCCCCACATCTTTAAGGATAGTTGCAAACCAAGTCCAAGCTATACCTGCATTCTTAACCACGTTTAAGGTGGTTCCAAAAAGCTGCATAGCCTGAACAATTCCAAAGATACCTAATACCAACATTCCAAAAACCATCAATAAGGTTCCAACTATAACTCCTATGATAATCAACCACCTTGCAAGTCTTGGGTGTTCCTCAATCCATTCTGCCATCCACAAAATGATTGACATAAGCATTGGAATTATGGGTTCCAGAACAGAGCCAACAACAAATCCAAGATATTGCCAGGCTGCGGAAAGTAAAGCTACAGAACTCACAGACTCATTTGTGGAAGATATGATGTCATTAAAAGTTTTAAATGCAAATTTGGTAATTCCCATAAACAGCCTTTGGATAGCCATACCAAAAAACATAATTGAAAGAGCCCAACCTTGAAACCTGCTGGTAAGCATCTTAGTCATAGCACCCAGCTTCTGCATAGGAGCTTTTATTGCACCTATCTTTTGCTGAAGAACGTCTGCATTGGTCTCACCCATCTTCATTCCAGTTTGGAATTCTGTTAAGCCTTTCTTAACTCTTTTAATTCCAGCATCAAATGATTTAGTAATCATTCCCACTTGAACTAAAATGTTTTTTGTTACGTCTGCCATAGCTTACCTCTTCCTTCTCTTTCTTTTTGCTGCTTTCTCTTTTGCCGCATTACTCTTTGCTATCTGTCTCATCATTGAAAGAACAAAAGGAATTGGCTGATTCATCAAGGTGTAATAGTCCCACTTGAACTCCTTACATAGCACATAACTTGTCCTTTCAAAATCAAGTTCCTTTCTATCCTTTAGCTCCTGGACTCTCTGTTTTATTGAGTTTAGTTTCATCAAGCTTCTCCTTCATTTCCTTAATCTTTTCCTCATTCATAGAGGTCATACTCATCTCAATTACTTGTGGAAACAACTCCCAAAAGTGAGCTACCACAAGTGATTCTTTTTTTTCTGAAGGCACATCTGGATATGCTTGGTCTAATGAATTATATGTCAGTCTTTGAATAACTTGAGTGATTTCCCCATCAAGACCTTGCAATATTAATGAGGTGTCTTCAGTATCCTTAAATTTGCTCATAACTCTTATAACCTTCATCAAGTCAGGAAAGTCTACATATTTTAATGGAAATAACAAAAAATTGTCTGTAACGCCTTCTGCATTAACTAATTCTATACTTTTTGGCTTTGACAAATGCCTTTCGAACTTTTCATTGCTGCTCATTTCTTTCCACTCCCCATTGTCTTCGGACTTTTCTTTTCAACAGGTCCTTCTTCAAGAGCTTTTATTTTTTGCTCGTGAATGTCAAGGACATCTTTTATTTCCATTAAGCTTTCATACAATACTGTTTCCTTGATATTTTGCTTTCTGGAATCCAGCAATAGCTTCAATCCAAAAGCATAGCTGTCATTTGCTTCTTTTCTGCAGAACTCAATGAACTCCTGATACACGTCAGTTGCACATTTAGTTATCGAAAAGTTTATTGTTGGGGTTTGTTTAAGCTTTTCAACCCTTTCTTTCACACTCATATCATTCTGTTCCATCATTTTTCACCTCAATCACGAACCATTCTTTCTTTTCTCCTACGTTGTATATCTTAAAGTTCTCAGATATGCTTAGGAATTCATCATAAAGCTGGTAGAAACAAGTCTTGTCAGCTTTTTTCAGTATAACCAAGGTCTTGTTGCCTATTTCCTTCAAAACCTCTGTAATGGGCTTAACTTCATCATAAATGACGTGTCCTGCAGCCTTCTTTTTCTCAATCCAATTAGTTGGCATTGTTATCTTCTGAAGGCTCATAAACCTTTCAGGCAGACTCATCCGTTCTTCTGAAACCATTTGTGTCCACCTCTGTCAATTGATTCTTCAAAAGCAGCCATAAACCGCTTCTTGCTGTTATCGTAATTAAAGTATTCGACATCCTCATAAGCCTGGTCAAGCATTTTCTCAACCTTCTCAGAGCCTTTCAACACGAGGTCGAACTTCTCCATAGTCTCATTCCTGTTAAAAGGATTTATTGACAGCTTAGGAAATAGTTTTTGGTAGCTAAACACCCTATTGCTACCAATGATTGGCTTTCTCCAACAGGCAAGCTCAACACCATTCCTTCCATAAGTGTGAAAAGGATTCGGGTCATACAAGCACTTCTCTCCTTGTATCTTCTGAGCAAACTCTGGAAAAGGCATAAGCCCTACAACTTCATCAAACATAATTCCCTTCCACCGCTTCATCTCATCATAAAGGTCATTATAGCCGAACATCTTGGTTTCAACCTTATACTTTTCCTTAACTTTCTGAAGAGTGAGAGAAGGAATGTAAGAGTGTCCAGCCCACCAATGAAATAAGAAGCCAACACTATTCTCATCATAGTCCGTTCCTAACTTCTTCAAAACCTTAGTGTTTGACGGGTGAGGAAGGCAGTAAGCTCCATTAATCATTTGGGATACTTGAGTTGGCTCTGTTCCAAAAACAAAATCCCCCATCCTTTGTATTTGCTCATAATAAAGAGGGTCTATTCCCCACCTGCCCCAGTATTCACAAACGTAATCATTATTCAAAACAAGTTTGGTGTCAGCTCCTAAAGAGTCCAGCCGCCTCCTAATCTCTGGAATCATAGGCATATCCTTAGGTGACATATTTACCTGAATGGCATCATATTCCATTAAGTCTTCATCAGTAAGACTCCAGTAAGTCTTGATGTCTCCTTGAAAGACAAAACTCCAATTATACATTCCACTCCTTGCAGGCTGTTCTCCAAGAGTATCCTTAATATTTGCTGGGATAGTTCTCGCTATTAATGTATGACAAAACTTCATCCGAACACCCCTAACACTTCATCTTTCACAAGTCCAGCTCTTTTGAACTGGGCTTTTCTTGAGTGAAACAAGACTTGGTCAAGCTTGTCAATGTATGCGTGATTGTCTTTCTCAAAATCAATTTCAATAAGAACTGCATCAGGACAGTAGCCCATAACATCTTGTTCCATAGCAATCATTGACAGTTCAGTGTCTGCGTAATGCTTCTTGTATCCTGAATAGAACAAGTCTCCATCGTAATTCTTTTCCATCCATTTCTTTTCAACAAGACCTGCTGTTGCTATGTAACCTCCCCACTTTCCATCGTTAAAGGCTATAAGCTTCCTTCCTTCTTGTATGGCAATCTCGTATGCCATCTTTAAATATGCTTTTCCAGGATAATAGTCCCCGCAGGAATAACAATAATAATCAAAGTCAAGGTTCTTAACAGCCCAATTATGCAATGCAACCCAACCACTCCAGCCATCCTGCTGGATTATGAGAATTACTTCACAAGGCATTCCAGCTCTTACTAAGTGAATTAGAGCTACTTTCTCAGCTTCTTTCTCTCGGTCAGCACTAATAGGTATTGCCACTATTACTTTGCTGTCGAGTTCTCCGAACCTTCTTAATTTTATTTGCATTCTCTACCTTAACGGGGTATTTTCCCAAAACTTGATTTCCTGAGTCATTCTCTCTTAACACATATTCCATTCCGTTTTCTATCCATCTTTTGATTTCTTTCATTCTGGTTTACCTCTTTATAATCAAAAAATAAAAAAATAAAATATTATCAAACTTATCCCGTGTATCTGTAACGAGTGGTTGTCGTTCCAGCGGTCCAGCTCGGTGTCGTTGTATTCCAGTCAAGATAGCCTCTTGCCTTGACAAGTAAGCCTACATTGCTTGCAGCGTCTGCTGCTGTTGTTGTAGCACTTGCAAGTATGGTTGAAGTTGTTCCATTAGTTCTATGGATTCCTTCTTGTTCTATCATATTTGGATTTCTACTCTCATCTGTAGCTGAAAACTCAAGTGTTAATGTGCCTTTCATATACTCATCTGCACTGAATTCCTTGTCAAATGTAACGGACTTTACATCCATACACATTAGCATATACAATTCATTGCTTTTTCCTGGGACAATAACTGACCTTGTGGTGTTTGCCATATGGTAAGCAGAGTTCTGGAAAAAGAACACAACTCTCCACCTGCTTGTGGTTTGGTCTGACATAACTAGCTTGTTCTGTGTTGTTATTGTGTCTGCAGCCTTATAGCTTCCGAACTGCACGAAATCAAAGTCTGTGTCATTCAGCATAACTTCAAACTCAACTGAAAACTTTTCTCTTGGCTTCTGAAAGTTAAATGTCTTGTTTCCAAAAGCGTAAACGTCTTCTGTTGGCTGTGAGCCGCCTGATAAGCTCCAATTCAATACTTTTCCTTCTACATTACTTATTGTTCCTGTTCCTTCTTTCTCAAAAATAATTATTACATCCTCGCCTTCAAAGTGGTCGGGTAATGCCATATTATTCACCTCGTTTAGTATAAGATATTCTCATCATTCTTTTCCTCTTATCAGTTCTTCTGCTGATTTTCTCATCTCGCCTTCAAAGTCCGCATTCAAAAAATTAATCACTCCTTTTTCCCAATATTTCCTTCCTACAAATCCTGGATGGTAAGTTCCACTCTCTGGATTACCCCTAACACCTTCAAGGGTTATTGGAATATAATGAGGTTTTGCTCCTCTTTCAACAATCAAAGGCAAGTTCCTTGTAGTTCCTTCAGATTCCTGAGCCATATACACTTGATAACCCTTAACACTCTTCCCACCAACCTGCTCAGGACCCCTCAAATAAGACATCAAAGATGTTGGAGTATTGTGACCTGGACTTGAATAATGAGGTAGCTTCTCAATCTCACTCTTAACTCTTTTCTTCAATTTTCCAGCCATATCCAATGAAGCTCTTCTCGAAACCCTAATCCCGTTTAATTCAACATTTCTCATATACCTGATTGCTCCTTTCAGCCCAACTACAGTAATAAATTGATTTGCCATTTATTGCCTCGTATCATCTAAAAACCTGAAAGACACATTGAAAGTTATTTTGTGAATCCTCTTAACTCCATCCTTCCAGTTATCTGAGCTTCCAGAATCAATATTCATATTTTTTAAGCTGTTAGCAGAGAATGTCTGCCTTCCAGCAAGCAGCTTTGCAGTTACGTTATCAGCTAATGATTTTGCATCTTGAGCGTTATTATCATACACCTCAATCATCATACTAATCTCACTTTCAACCAAGTCTCCATTGATGTTTACCTTGTCAAAAGAAGCGTTTGGTGGGGAGATTATGACTATAGGATACCCTGCTGTTTTAATGAGTTTTGAGTTGCTTGAAGAAAAAATGTTACTTGTAGATATTGGGTTTGTTGTCTGTAAGTAAGTGTAAACTACATCCCAGCTGCTTGTCCTAATAGTGTTTAATGTTACTGCCATATTTTCTCCCTTGTAGGATGAGTGACAATAATGTCATTAAAGACATTACCACGCTGTCGTGGAATCCACTCTTTCAACCTTAATAACTTGTATTATTACGGTATCCTGAACTCTTATTGATTTTATCTCAACAATCCTGTAATCAACAGAATCGACTGTTATCCTGTCATTAATCGCTATTGTTGCATCGTCACGAGCTACTTTTTCGTCATTTCCAACACTTTCCAGTCCAGCTCCCATCTGGATAAGTTGCTCTTTAATGTTACCGCCATCCACTATTTTTATAGATGCTGGTGTTGTTCCCCAAGCAGTAATTGTTTCATCTCCTTCATCAGAAGATGTTTTGGTAGCTGTTGAGAACGTGTAAAGAGTTCCAGTGTTTCCAAAAGTGTCTATTAAGTTACGAGCTGCAGTTCTTAGATTTATGGCTAAACTCATTGTTCTGAATCTTTCAACAATATCTTATACCCGTCAATGCTAATTCCTTTCAGAATAGCTCCTTTCTTAGCTTCATCCTGAAAGTAATTCCTCATACTCCTAATGTCTTTCTGCCCAACCGAAAGTGTTCCAATAGTCTTATTGACTGAATCAACACCTCCCAAAACGTGATTGCAAACCATAGCATCTGCTAAAGGTCTAATAATAACGTCATAGCCAGCAGTTGTTCCAGCATCTGAAGCTACCACGAATACGTTTGCTCTAGTAATCATACCTGTTACTGCAGTTGTCCCGCCATCTACAGCATCATACACTTCACCACAATCATCACTAATATTTTGGTGTGTTACCGCCATTGTCTCTTACCTCATCAAATATAACTATATTAATTATATTTTTTACCTGTGGAATGTCTTCTTCCTCAATAGGAATTGCAACACCGCCCTCAAGCCTTCCAATCTTGGGGTGATTAATCACAGTTCCTTTTTTAATATTTAACACATATTTCATCAATCATTCACCTCGTTCTTATCAAAGCAGAGATTACCCATCCCGCTATTCCTAACGCCCCTCCTACAATGACTGTAAATGTCAATTTTTGAAGGATGTCTATTCTTCCTCTATTCTCTGCTATTTTTCCAGTTCCTTTCTTTAAAGTAAAATCAATGTCTGCAAGTCGCTCATCGTGGTCTTGTTGTTTATCTTTAATCCACTTAATATCATTGGCTACTTCAACCAGGATTTTAGCTTCTTTTCCATTCATTTTTACCCACTGAAAGGTTCGTAATATATCACAATTCTGAATGTGTCACTCGCAGCAACATTTGCAAGACCATACTTAACTGTTCCACTTATGATTAAAGGACTGTAAGCATCTGGGTCTGTAGTTGCGTTAGCTACTGTCTTTTCTGCAACAACTGGATATATTATCAGTGTGGTGTTCACAGTGATTTTAGTTCCCGTTGCACCAAGTATGTCTTCATCAACAATGTTTCCATCATCAGCTGTGGACGCATCACAGTATATCCAAAAATCTGAAGATGCAGAAGATACACATTCAATCTTAAGGATTTTTCCATAAAGTAATCCTATTGTTCCTGTAGCTGTTGTTGTTGTGCAAGTAATTGTGCCTGTGTCAATTCTTTTTACCACCATAAGTATCACCTTTTTTTTCTTCTTTTGGAGGCTTTGATTCTACATTGACAGGTTTTTTTTCTGGTTTAACCCATCTTGGCGAACCATCCTCATTTCTGGAAAGTATTACTTTTCCATCATCCGTTATTCCTGAAGGTGCAATGTTCTTACATCTTGCCTTCATAGCCTCGTATTTTATCAAGACGTGTTTGTTAACGGAATTTCTCCATAACCTTATTTTTTCTTCCACACCTTCTAATGTAAGTTTGCTATGGTTACTTAATATTTGGTCCCATTCACTTTCTTGGAATATCGTTTCTTTTCTTCCTGCACTTCCACCAGCTTCTGGTGAAATGTCTACAAAATCTTTACTTTCAGCCATTTCATTCACCTCATTGCATTAGTTTTTATTTATTTATTTTTCTTCCTTCTTCTTGAAGCAAGGATTCTTCCAGCAAGGCTTTTGTCTTTTGCATCTACCTTACCATCATTATTGATGTCCATTTCTTCTTTTTCTTTTACCACTTCTGGCTTGTTTTCAAGCTCTTTTAATTCTTCTTTTGCTTGTCTAACAATGTATTTATTCAATCCATCCCAAAGCTTGATTTCGTTTTCAAGTTCTTCTTTTGTTCTGGTCATTGTGATTTCACCTCAAACGTCTGATAAGCCTACACTTCCATAGTTCTTTAATATCAAGAATCTGCTTGTGCTGATTCCTAAAAGAACAAGAGCTTCGTATTGTGCATTGAAAGTTGCTGTGTTGTTTGTTCCGTCAAATGTTCCTTGTGCAAGAGTTACAGTGTGACCTGCCGTTCCTGCGTCAATTTGTGTAATAACAAGTATTCTGCCTGGTCTTGGCATTGTAATTGTCATTGCAAGTTTGGATACATTGTTAATGTCAACAACATTAGCTGCTTCTGCGATTGCTCCAGCTGTGGTGTATGCTTCTGCAGTAACTGCTGATGCTTGAGAGTCAAGCTGTGTGCTCATTCCCAGTCCATCAATAGTTCCTTTTTTTGCTTGTCTTAATCCTAATACCACTATGGTTCACCTCGTTATATTTAATTAAAAATAAAAAAAAATAGTTTTAGCCCTTTTCAAGCATTCTTTTAGCAATAGCCACTCCTTCTTCTGAAGGTTTTTCTACTACTACATCCTCTACTGGTTCATCTGCTTCCTTAGTTGTTTTTTTCTTGCTCATTTTCAACCTCAAGGCGATGTGTCAACCTGTTTATAGGTTACTGCATCTGCTGCTGTTTGATTGTTTACAGCACTATATGCAATCTTGTCAGCTGTAATATTGGTGTCAAAGTTAGTCACTATATTATCAGATATGAACAAGTGTCCCTCTGTTGGGGCTGTTCCTAACTTAATACCTATTGTAGCCCCTGTTTGTCTACCAATAAGCTTGTTGTCATAAACTGCTAACCCTGAACGAGACCCAGCTGTATGAGCAGTTGTATCAATTCCAGTAGCATTTGACCAGATTAGATTGTTTCTAATTGTGCATCTT
>Ga0307375_10004818_pt1 | contig 12799 bp, 11 predicted proteins | sample TR1MG_FD_202531 | JGI IMG/M metagenome (GOLD analysis project Ga0307375, IMG submission 202531) | Soil microbial communities from Risofladan, Vaasa, Finland - TR-1 | ecosystem: Environmental > Terrestrial > Soil > Coastal area > Acid sulfate soil | place: Finland: Risofladan, Vaasa | collected... | reverse complement strand
GCATCTACGTCTACCGCAACGAGCGCCTTCTGGTGGCCGGTGGCTGGCTGGGCTTAGGCCTTGGACGGGCATGGAACCGCGAGGAAGCCTACCGTCTTGCGCGCATCCGCCTCGACATTCCGAATACCGCAGACGCCGAGTGGAAGATAGATATCCGGAAATCCACCGCCAGGCCTCCCGTCTCTCTTCGCCCTTGGCTGACTCGTCTTGCGGAGGATACCCGCGAACGTGCTAGGAGGGTTTTCGCCTACCGGGGAAGTCCGACACCAAGTCCTGGGGATGCCCCCGTAGAGCAGGCCTGGCGTGTGGAACATTCAAAATCCGGGGCGCGATACAAGATAGATGAAAAGCATCCCGTCGTATCCGCCGTGCTGGATGTTGCAGGCGAGCTGCTTCCTATGGTTAAGGCCATGTTGCGCGTGGTAGAGGAGACGGTTCCGGTTCAGAGGATCTGGCTGGATACCGTTGAAAATAAGGAAACGCCACGAACTGGCTTTGCGGGTGAACCACCCGAGAAGGTTGTTGCGGTGCTGAAAACGATCTACGCGGATATGGTTGGGCGGCGGGGGATGTCGTCCGATAGCGCCAAAAAAATGCTTGCCGTAACCGAGCCCTTCCAGAACTATCCGGGACTCGTAGCCGGACTGCCAGACGAACCGGCCTAGGATGGGTAATAAATCAAAGGAAGTGTGCTATGCCCGTAACCAAAAATAATGTCACCAATATAGTGAGCATCGCCCAGCCCCTCCTGCTCATAGAAAAGGACAAGACGCCGATAACTCCCACACTCATAGCGGAGAAGGTCGATGTGGCCGTCGGGCTATTACCACCTTCCGGAACGGTAGAGAGCGATAGGCAGGCCGCCATCGGTGAACTCGTCCGAAGGTTCAGCCTTTGGATCGGGAAGGATTCTACCCTGCACGATGCGGCTGGGCACGAGCATTGGCTCATCGCGTCACGGAAGAAGGACTGGCGCTACTGGGCTCGGTATCAGGGTTATCTGGAAAGGAAAATGTCCGCAACGGCGGTCGAAGCTCTGGACGTATCCACCGATAAGATACTGGAGCTGCTCGAAGACCCGGAACGCGAAGGCTCGTGGGATCGGCGTGGCTTGGTTGTAGGACACGTTCAGTCGGGCAAGACGGGCAACTATTCAGGGCTCGTCTGTAAGGCTGCGGATGCCGGTTACAAAATCATCATTGTGCTGGCGGGCCTGCACAACAACCTGCGCTCACAAACCCAGATACGTCTGGAGGAGAGTTTTTTAGGCTACGAGACTTCCTCTGCCGGGGAGTTGGTCAAGCACATAGGTGTCGGCGAGATAGACAGCGATGCGAAGATCCAGCCCAACTGTGCAACGAACCGGTCCAACACCGGCGACTTCAATACCAAGGTGGCAGGGCATCTAGCCATCTCGCCCGAACATAGACCGTGGCTTTTCGTCGTGAAGAAGAACAAGACGGTCCTTGAGCGTCTGCTGAAATGGATACGCTTGCACGTTGCCGATGCCACCGATGCTGCGACCGGGCGCAGGTTCGTCTCGAACCTGCCGCTGCTGCTCATCGACGACGAATCCGATCACGCATCGGTCGATACGGGCGAGCAGCTGTTCAACCCCGACGGCACGCCCGACGACGATCACCAGCCGAAGGCCATAAACAGCCGCATCCGCAAGATTCTGCACTCCTTCGCCAAATCGGCCTACGTCGGCTATACGGCAACACCCTTCGCCAACATCTTCATCCACCGCCGCAACGCGACGACCGACGAGGGCCCAGACCTTTTCCCGCAATCCTTCATCATCAACCTTGCGGCACCTTCCAACTACGTCGGCCCCGCCCGCGTGTTCGGTTTGAACTCTCCCGATGGACGCACCGGCGGATTGCCCCTGACGCGCGACATCGCGGACCATGTAAGCGGCGACGGGTTGGGCGGATGGATGCCGCCCAAGCACAACAAGGAACACATTCCCCTCTGCGGTGGACACGATATGGTGCCACCATCATTGAGGGAAGCCATCTGCTCTTTCGTTCTCGCCAGCGCTGCCCGCGTCTGCCGGGGGCAGGGATTGGAGCACTCATCCATGCTCATCCACGTCACTCGCTACAACCTCGTCCAAAAGGAAGTACATCGGCAGGTCGAGGAAATAGTGAAACGGATGAAGCAGAGGGTAAAACGAGGTGTGGATCACGAGGCTGTGCTTGCCGAACTGCACGCCCTTTGGGTTAACGACTTCCTGCCTACCTGCGCGGAAATAACAGCTAGCCTCCCCAAGGAGGACAATCATCCCGCCACCCCGGCCTGGGAGGAAATACTTGCCGTTCTGCCCGACGTTCTGTCCGATATAACGGTCAAGATGATCAACGGCAGCGCCAAGGACGCACTCGACTATGCCGAACACCAGACCAAAGGATTGAAGGTAATCGCCATCGGTGGCGACAAGCTGGCTCGCGGCCTCACACTGGAGGGCTTGTGCGTCAGCTACTTTGTCAGGACCTCCAAGATGTATGACACGCTGATGCAGATGGGCCGCTGGTTCGGTTACCGTCCTGGCTACATCGATCTTTGCAGGCTCTACACTACTGCCGAACTCGTCGAGTGGTTCGGCCACATCGCCGACGCTTCGGAGGAGTTGCGCGAAGAGTTCGATGCCATGGTCGAAAGCGGCGGGACACCGAAGGATTACGGGCTCAAAGTCCAGTCCCATCCCATCCTGATGGTCACATCTCCGCTTAAGATGCGCAGTGCGGAAACCCTGTTGCTCTCATACAGCGGAAGCTTGGTCCAGACCGTCTCCATGTTCCGCGACACGGCCAATCTGCGCCGCAACCTGGATGCGACCAATCGATTGCTGACTGCCATGGGGGATCCTGCGGAGAGCGGGATATCGAGGATTCGCGACGGAAATCCCGACGAGTGGAAGCGCTCGTTCCTGTGGAACGGAGTCGGTGCGAATCTCATCACCGACTTCCTGACATCCTTCTTGACGCATCCGAAGGCGAACAGGGCGAACAGTGCTGTCTTGGCCGAGTTCGTGGGCCAGATGGTAGCGGCCGGTGAACTGACCTCCTGGACCGTTGCTCTGCTTGGCGAGGGGCACGCGACGAAACCTTACGCTTTCGCCAACGGACTTCAGATAGTAGCGATGCCTTCGCGAACCGACACCAAAGTGGAGGGAACCTACTCGATAGGAGTGCTGACGGACCCCAGCGACGAAGCCATCGACCTGGATTACCCCGCATGGAAGAAGGCTTTGGACTGGACGTTGGCGGAATGGAAACCCGATCTCGCACGCAATCGGGTGACGAAGCCGACGCGCCCTGGCGGAAAGAGGATACGCGACGTGCGGGGCTTAGGCAGGGATGACATCAAGGCGGCACCGGAACGCGGCGTGCTGCTGCTGTACCCGCTCAATCCTGAAGGTGCGGGCGAGTCCGTCTCCAAGGAATGGAGCGAGCCCATCATGGCCTTCGCCATCAGTTTCCCTTCCAGCGATTCGGCTGTGAAGGTGGCATACAAAGTCGATCATCTTAAGTGGGAGCAAGAGTATGGCCCGGCCGACTGACGAGTTCCTGGTTGCCTGGGAGTCCCTTGTTGGCGATTCCACCCAGGATGGCTGGCGCAGCATTCCCGTCGCCCCAGGGGGCTCCTGCCAACTGATGGCGGCCAGACGATTTCCGGGAAACGGCGAATCGCTGCTCGCGCATTTTCCTTCGGTTAACATTCCCGTCGCAGAAAAGTTGCCCGAAGGGCGAGGGTTCACCATCGAGCGGGTGGATCCTCACGGTGATGGCAAAACCTGGCTGGCATTGACCAGAAATGAGTCTGGCAGCATCGAGCTTTTCGTGGCGATGGTTGGCGACGTGGTAGGTGTCATGGACACGGAGGCAGCATCGGGTGAAGAGCGGCTGCTGACGATTTTCCTGAGGCGCGTCAGGGCTTGGCAGGAGTTCATGCGTAAAGGTATTCAGGGGTTGGAGCCCGAGGCCGAAATAGGCCTCATCGGGGAGTTGTCGTTCCTGGCTGCCATGCTGGATGCTGGCATTCCCGCATCGCTTGCGGTGGAGTCTTGGGTGGGGCCTCTGGACGGCATTCAGGATTTCGAGGTGGGCACAGGGGCTGTGGAGGTGAAGGCGACCCTGTCGGCCACGGGTTTTCCGGCCAAGATAGGATCGCTCGAACAGTTGGATGATTCCATCCGCCAGCCTTTATTTCTCACGGGGGTGCGACTCTCCCAAACCGCATCGGGACGCAATCTTCCGGAGTTCGCGGAACACGTCCGTGGATTATTGAATGGTGACGCGGAAGCTCAACGGCTGTTTGCCGACAGGCTTCTGGTCGCGGGATTTTTCGATGCCCACGCAGACAGGTATGTAAGACGATTCGCAATATTGAGCACGAGGGTTGTCGAAGTGGGAGAGGGCTTTCCGCGCCTCACCCATGGGACCGTTCAGAACGGAATCAGAAAAGCGAAGTACGAGATAGATTTCGACAGGGCAACGGGTGAGAACCTGGGGCCGATAGGTGCGTTTAAAAAACTAGGAGTGCTTTGAAAATGGAACTATCCGAATTCCTGCTGGAAACGCAGGCCGAAGTCAGGGCGCAGATGAGCGATGGCAGCCCATTTGCGGAAATGGTGTTTTCCGAGGTGGTTATGCAGCATATGGCGGAGATCGGTATGACCTTCGAGCCCGTCGTCTGCCACTTCACAGGTAAAGTAGGCAATGCCGTCCTGCGTCTCTCCGGTTACGCGATGTCCGACGAGGCCGACCAGCTGGATCTATTCGTGAGCCTATACGAGGGTGTCGACGAGCTAACACCGGTCCCCGATGCGGATACCAAGATGGCGGTCGAGCAGTGCATACGCTTTTTAAGCCTCTGCGCCGAAGGGAAGATGGCACCGAAACTGGATCCGTCCGACGAAGTCCTTTCGCTGGCTCTCACCATTCAGGAGATCTACAACGGTCTCGAACAGGTCAGGGTTTTCGTCCTGACCGACCAGGTGGCAAAAGCCAAGAGCTTCAAGACGCGGGAGATAGCCGGAAAATCCGTCCGCCTTGAGGTCATGGACATCGAACGACTGTTCCGCCACTGGTCCGAGGGTAAGCCGCGCGACGAACTGGTCATCGATTTCAACGAGGTGTCGGGATCCCCGCTGCCATGTGTATACGTTCCGGGAGAGGCCGACGAATACGACTACGCATTGACTGCGATTCCCGGCGAAGCACTACGGTTCGTCTACGAGAGATTCGGTTCCAGGCTGCTGGAAGCCAACGTGCGCTCGTTCTTAAGCGTTAAGGGAAAGGGTGTGAATGCGGGGATACAGAATACCCTGCGAACCAATCCCGGCCACTTCATGGCCTACAACAACGGGATCGTGCTCGTGGCCGATGAAGTTCGATACGAAAAAACCAAGGATGGAGCTATAGGCATCGCCTGGTTGAAAGGCATGCAGATAGTGAACGGCGGGCAGACCACGGCCTCGCTCTACTTCGCCAAGAAGAAGTTTCCCGAGACGGATCTGAGCCGCGTGCGGGTGCCCGCGAAAATCATCGTCATGCGCGTCCAGGACCCTGCCAAGGAGGAGGCGTTGGTCTCCGACATCTCGCGTTTCGCCAACAGCCAGAACGCGGTCAGGCAGTCCGATCTTTCCGCCAACAAACCTTTCCACGTCGAGGTTGAGAAACTATCGCTGACCGTTTATTGTCCCGACGGCATCGGACGATGGTTCTACGAACGCGCGGCGGGAAGCTACAACACGTTGCTCAGCCGCGAGGGAACAACACCTGCCAAGCTGAAGGTTCTCAAGGAGGCCATTCCACCGTCCCGGAAAATCACCAAGACGGATCTGGCAAAATACATCAATGCCTGGGATAGAAAGCCCGATGTGGTAAGCCTGGGTTCGCAGAAAAACTTCGACCGTTTCATGGCATCCTTATCCGGTGAAGATGGCGAGGAAGTACCGCTTCCTGACGTTGCGGGTTACAAGGCGATGATAGCCAAGACCAAGATATTCAAGGACACGCAGAAGCTCGTGCGTCCCATGTTCCAGGCATTCCAGGCGAACGTGGCCGCCTACGTGGTGGCCGTTCTGTCAGACAGGCTGGGGGACAGGATCGACCTGGATCGTATCTGGATTCGTCAGGGTGTTTCGCAGGAGCTGCTCTCGCAGATAGGCATCTGGGCAAGGGAAGTCAACGACGTCCTCCATAGAACTGCGGGGGGTCGCATGGTGTCCGAGTGGGCCAAGAAGCCCGAGTGCCGGGAAGCCGTGTTAGGTTCCACCTACTCCGAGCCTGCCGATAACATTCCCGAAGTGAGTTGAGGCTTTTTCTTAAGGGGATAGTTTTTTCAGGCGGCGTTGTAGGACTTTAGATACTCTTCCAACTGTTGCAGCGGCATCGCGTTTGATTTCGCATTCCCATACGACGATGGGTAACCAGCCTGCTTTCTTAAGATGAGACAGGTTGGTTTCATCCCGCAGGACATTCGCATCGAACTTCTGGATCCAGAACTCGCATCTGGATTTCGGTGTGTAGGCATATTTACATCCTGGATGCCGATGCCAGAAGCATCCATGGACAAAAACGACCGCCCTATATTTGGGTAGAACTATATCCGGTTTTCCGGGAAGCGTTTTATCCGCGAGTCTGAATCTATACCCTAAACGATGGAGTACCGAGCGGAAGGCAAGTTCGGGCTTGGTATTCTTTCCCCGGATGCGTGACATATTCCAGCTGCGTTTTTCCGGGGACAGCGTATCCATGCTAGACCTTCATACGCTTTAAAATATCGTGGACTATTTCGGCAACCTTCATGGATAGCAGCGGTGGCACGGCATTGCCGACCTGGTGATACTGCGATGTTCTGCCGCCTTCGAATTTGTAGCTGTCAGGAAATGTTTGCAATCTGGCGGCTTCTCGTACGGTCAGGCTGCGGCATTGGGACGGGTCGTAATGGATGAAGTAGTGCCCGTCTTTGGAGATGTGGGAGGTTATCGTGGTCGATGGGTTCCCGCCCACCTGCGCCCTGAAACGGTCAGAGAAGTGATTGTTCTTCACACCTTCCTGGACGTTGGTATGTGCGGGAAGAAGTGCTTTCGGGAAATCTTTGAGATGAGCGGTTCTCCCGTTGGCTGCCGCGAAGGCGGACGCGAAGAGGTATCTATGCAGGTCGCTTCTCATGTGGCTTCTGCCCGCATGATTGGTCACAATCGAGCCGCAGCCGTGCCGGTACCACTCCGGAAATATCCTGGGGCTCCCTGTATAGCTCATGGTTTCCGCACCCGACTTCAGCTCCTGTTTCCGTATCTCGACCAATGCACCATCGATTTTCTTGATGGTTTCCGACAGACTGTTTTTCCTCCCTTCGCGATACCAGGCCTCCTTGGATATTGAGCCTAAAATCTCCTGCCAGAGTTTGAGCGTGTCGGGCTCTTTGGATACTCTGCTGCGTATTTTGGGAAGGTCTCCTATCGCCTGCGCCACGGAAGTCGCATCCGACTTTTGCAGTATTCGGGGCGTGATATTTATATCATCCCGAACACCCAGGATGAGCATACGGTGCCTGGCCTGCGGAATGCCATACAGTTCCGCTTTAACCAGGAAATCTTCGGGCTCGCAGTCTTCGGGAAGCTTGTTATCCACCAGCGAAAATAGCTTGTAGCCGAGGCCAGATTTGCGACCGCTTACGGCTACGCAGGGTTTCCGCAGATCGCTCAAGATGCTTTCGATGATATTTGCTCCCGAATGCTGGGCGGAAAGTATCCCCTTCACATTCTCCATCACGAACACGGGAGGGCGGTGGTCCGCGATGATCCGCAGATATTCCTTATAGAGGAGGTGACGGATGTCGTCCTCGAAATCAGGGTTGTTCTTCTTCATGCGCGCACGTCCGACCAGCGAATATGCCTGACAGGGAGGACCTCCCACCAGCACCCACTTCTCACTGCCATCCAGTCTCTGGCTGATGAGTTTTCTAACCTCATGATATGGGTTCTTACCCAGCTCGATGCACTGAGCCTCGGCGGCGGCAGCCGAGACCTGCTGTGGGTATAGCTCGAATAGCGCAGCCTTGGTTATCTCGCCCTTGGCATAAGACCAGTATTCCTTCGGGATATTTTCTGGACGGAACTGACGATAGAAACTTCGCAGCAGCAGTGTGCTGTGGGCTTCATGGTCTTTCTCGATGGAAAGGGCGAGCTGGAATGATGATTTTCCCGAGCCTTGGTGTAAGGCCGCAAAGCCCTCTCCCAGCCCCCCTGGACCCGCGAAAACGTCGATAACTTTATATGGTTCTTTGCCTGCCATTGTCGTGTTCGAATAGGTAGCCCAAAGGCATTGGTGGCAACGGATGAAGATTTCGCATAGTCGCGGATTCTACCTCGTTTGGTTGGAATGTCGTACCCGTTTGCATCATTCAGGCTTTCCGTTTCGATAAGAAAGTTATTCGTCCCGTATATAAAATTGCTTTGCCACTTCTCACAGAGTATTGTACTCGCTGAGTACGTATTAACGGAGTCGATTTCAACATGAAGAAGCGAGCCCAGCAGGATTTTTTGCGCGATGCGATGTTGCGCCTGAATATGACCAGGCAGAAGTTCGCGGACCGGATAGGCGCCAGCAAACGCGCTCTAGATAACTGGCTGCTTCCCACCGACTCCAAGGGATTTCGTCCCATGCCGGAAACTGTCTGGACACTGATACGGGAAATCCTCCAGTGAAGAAAAGCATAAATGCTGAATGGGTAGAACTGCCGGAACTACTTCCCTCAACATACAAAGGAGCAATGAAATGACTATTACCGCACCGACACTTGATGAGTCCATAGAGACCATGAAAAAGGAGATTATTGAGGACGTTAAAGCTGGCCGAGTACCTGCGGATTGCCCCTCGTTTTCCGCTCTTCACGATTACGTGGACGCAAATTGCTACGGCGGTTTCTGCGAGGATGAAATGATGGAAGCCTTATTGGACCACTACGGTGGACGCGATGAAAACGAAGGTATGCCTGACGAGCTGATGGACTACTTCAACGAAGCGCAGAACTTGATCGATCGCTGGATCAAAGAAGGCGGCATCAAGGAGATCGCCAGCCCAACACCTTGGGGTGGATGATGACTGATTCCGTATCGGTATCATCCATGAGCAACGTAGCGGTCGGCAAAGCCTTTAACGCCATTTTAAAAGTGTTGTGTCGCGATGACTTAGGAGAAATCTTGTTCAACTGGAACGAATCAGAACTCAATGAGGATGGCGACAAGATAATCAACTATCCAGGACGGGATGGCCGACGCTCACACGGTAAAGAGGGCGGGAAGGTCGTAATCGGCAAGCGGGAGTTTCTGTCGTGGTTGTTAAGCGAGGCCCCCTTCGACGAAAAAGTGTACGGTGCGAATATCGGCAGCGATCCAGAATGGACGGCTCTGATACGGCGTGCACGGGAAGCGGCATTGAGTTTCGCTAAATGAGATCGCACTGGGGGTGATGCTTCGGCTGGAATGTCTCGAAAGTGTCGGTTCAAAGAATAAGCGGACCTTCCAGCAGCCCGAACCAACAGATATTTTGGAAAATTGCAAAGGTCCGCAAAGGCCGAGGCATGGACATGTCAGGTTAGCCGTAGTGACGTATGACGATTATTCTGATGGCGATGCAATCGATAAATTGCTGGAAGAAAGTCCAGTAGTTTTTCTTTATCGCTGGATGGCGTTATGCTAAAGTTGCAAGCAGAAAATATACTTGATACCGAAAGTACACGCCATGCCTGACACAACAAATCAAAACGGACAATTTAATCCGCTTCACGCAGCTCACGCTATTGAGCAGGTGATGCTTACTCTGCAATTTGATCAGCCGGTTGATAACGCTATTTTTGGCCGTGTGCGTGAGGCGGCGGGTCAGTTCAGACAAGAACTCCCAGGCGAAGCTGAAATTCATGGGTTAACTTTTCCTTTTGGCCCTGACGTACGACCCCCAATAAATTCTGGCATTTCTTTCAGGAGGGCGGAGCCTGATGGAACAGTTGGTCAGGAACTGCGGGTTGATAGGACATCTTTGTCTTTTATAACTACCCGCTATACACGATGGAATGAATTTTGGACACAAGCGTCCAGATACTTCAATGTGCTAGCCCCAATTTATGCTGGGCATGCTCGGTTGGCCGGTGTTGGTTGCACTTATGTAGACAAATTTGTATGGTCTGGAAACACAGTTAATTGCAGACCGGCTCTTTTGCTTCGTGGAGATTCTAAGTACATTTGTCCGCATGTGTTTACTGCAGATGATTTATGGCATAGCTACACAGGTGCTTTTATACGTGTTGATCGCAATACAAAGCGCCTTCTAAATGTTAACGTCGACCACACAGATGAGTTGAGACTTGGCGAAACTAGGCGTATCGTGGCGATTACAACTGTGCTTTCTGACCAGCTAAATCAGGCAGGATATGATCCGTGTACAGTTACACCTGATACTGTTACTGACTTTATCAATACTCGCATACAAGCACTTCATGTCTTCAGCAAGGTTGTTTTTGGTAATATCATTAACGACACAATGAGCAGGCGCATAGCGCTTATAGAATAATGAATACATTTGTTACAGCCTCAACGGTGGCTAAAGTTTTGTTAGCATTGTCGGTGACACAGGCCCCGACAGTTGCGCATATTAACGACCCGCTGTTGCAGCAGGTTCGCCCTAACAATAGGAATACATCGCGCACGATGTTTGTTCCGACTTCTGTGGCCTCAGCAACGTCAGCAACGACTGTAGCGAATGACTACAGTTATGAATTCATCAACAGAACAACGACACCGCAAGAAAATATTATTGGCGAAATTAGACAGTTCAATTTGCTAGATGCCAATTGGGACGGTGAGGGTGCGTTCAAGCCGAAATCCACATCCATTAAAGAGGCGGTATCATTTGTCAGAATACTTGATGACAAGATTGCAATACCTGATCCGATGTTGCTTGCTTCTGGAAATACCGCTCTCTATTGGAACGAGGGCGGCTTGTATGCTGATATTGAGTTTCTTGGTGACGGACGCATTGCTTACTTCATAAAGAGCAATGGTGATAAACACAAAGGTATTCTTACTTTTGACTCAGAAAAAATGCCCGCTGTGCTCCAAACTCTCATCGGGGTTTAGGAAGCTCTATAGGCGGTTCTTCGGTGTCGATGTTGACTGTCAAGACATAAATCGACGCACCCTTGATGACTCGCAACGAGTCTCAGGAATTATTGCTGACGCTCCCGATTGTGTCTGCGAGAAATTCAGGATGAGCGAGCATTCGCCTGGTGTAGTTGAAAATTCTGAATTTCTTGCTAGGTTTGTCTTTTCACCAATGCATTTCAACAGGAATGGAAAATTAAAGCCTTCTGTATTTTCCCATGTTCAGACTCGGGGTTGCTCAATTCAACGTGAGTCAATTGCAAATAACGACCATGCATTCGCGATGGTTCAGGAAGTTTTTAACTCAAACAGTGATACAGCATGGCAAGGAGTGCTATTCGGCCAATGTGGTGATGTCCGAAGTATTATGGTCAATGGTAATCGCCGGTCGATTTGTATATATGATACTGCGGATCAAGAAAATCCTGCTCACGGTGAGATGTGCCAATCAGAGCACTTCGAGGAGGACGATTTTGCAGAAATTCGCCATGATCTTTTTGTAGCATTTGCTAATTCCAACTTAACCCCTCCACCTGAATATCGAGGTGGCGCAGTCTGGAATAGGCTGACCTCGCATATTTAGTGCGAAAGAGAATAGAGCTTGGCATTGCCGGTGGTCTTCTCACTAACGCATTGCAGACATACCATTTTCATAATGGCTACACACCACCATCGCCTTGCCGTCCATCGCTTCGAGGCGGCGTTCGTAGTGTTGCACGAGGTCTGCGGCGACGAGCGCGATGCGTTTGGGGTCGCCGACCAATGCTTCGAGCGCGGCCCACTTTGTTTTGAGCTTCTGCTTCTTGTCTTCTTCCTCGCCCTCGGTGATCTCGTCGAACTCTTCGTCAATCACCGGCAGCGCGGCCTGATTCAACGCCAGCTTGGAAATGCGGCTCTCGTAATAAATTGGCACTGTCGCCTTGTCAGCCACGGCGCGCTGGATGTCATAGATACTAATGTAGTCACCAAAGATTGCCTGCGTGTTGGCATCGTTCTTCTCGATGGGTGTGCCGGCGAAACCGATAAATGACGCGTTCGGCAGCGCATCGCGCAGGTTGTGCGCCAGCCCATCAATCAAATCGTATTGGCTGCGGTGCGCTTCATCGGCAATGACCACGATGTTCCGTCGCGCCGACAGCTCGGGCACCCGCGCTGGAGTCGGACGTGCCAACATCGTGCGTCTCGTACCGTGCTCTGCTTGATTGACGTGGTTACTGGATTAAGCGAGGCATTTCCTAAACGTGTAATGGATAACCACTAACAACTTACTGCTTACTGTTAACTGATCCCCCGTGTCCCGAACAACAAGCCGCTAGCTCCACCGGATTTCAGGAAACGGACTGGACAGCTTCATCGTCCAGCCCGGTTTCCTGGACACTGGAGACAAGCGGAGCGCGTCAGCCAAAAACAGACATAGGACAAGGGTGCCCAGTCTGCCAACCGGTTCTGGTTTTGACGTCGATTTTGATTCTGGCAACCGCAGGGCGCAGGGGCACCGATTCGCACAGTCTCATCGTGCGAATTGGGGATGAGCGACAAGCGAAATCCTCCTGTAGCGCAAGCGGAAGGATTGGGGAGCCGCTGGAATTTGAGCGTCTTGTAAGCGGCTTCATCGCGCACCAAGAC
>Ga0307375_10004817_pt1 | contig 12799 bp, 15 predicted proteins | sample TR1MG_FD_202531 | JGI IMG/M metagenome (GOLD analysis project Ga0307375, IMG submission 202531) | Soil microbial communities from Risofladan, Vaasa, Finland - TR-1 | ecosystem: Environmental > Terrestrial > Soil > Coastal area > Acid sulfate soil | place: Finland: Risofladan, Vaasa | collected... | reverse complement strand
ATGATAATACCGCCTATAACAATTATGTCTCTTATTATTATTTCAGTTGATAGAAATAAAATGATGAAAATATTTTTTGGTTATATAGGTGATTGGTTCAAAGATAATATAAATTGGAAATGGTAAAATATTTGATATTTAAATATATTCAGACATTAACCTTTTAAACTCTTCTATTTTGTTTTTTTGACATCTAAAAAGCATATCATATCCATTTTCCCTGAGAAAGAACTGGTACATAACACTTATTTTGCTATCCTCAATCATATTCAAAACTGTAGTCAAGTCTTCCGGATTAACTCTCAACTTAACCCACCTCATTTCAGTCACTTCTTGAAGCGATTTAATATAACTATCTATATCTCCTTCAGCAGCTATAGGATTACTCTTGGATTTTTTCTTGTTCGGTGATAACCATAATCCTAACGCTATTACACCAAGCATACCAAACCATACTATATAAGGTATACCTAATATCATTTTTTCAAGTCCACATCAGGAATAATACTCAGAGGTTTAAAGATCACTTTGTATCTGTAAGTGCTGACATCTGCCGAATCCAATTGTTCAGCAAAGTATGTCACGTTATCAGACAGTCCGAGATAATGTTTTTTGAACTCATTGTCACCTGTCTTACAGGTTACACGAAGCACATCCGATGTCAGCTCGACAGAACAACGGCCTTCGACCGTGAGCATGTAGGTATCTGTGATGCCGTTATAAAACACGATTCGCCTTTGAATCTCAAACATATCAGCGGCCTTGCTCAGATTGCGTGAAGCGATGTTTGCGTCAGTAAAATAATCGATCATTGTCAGTGACCAAACCAAAGTACAGCCAACGACTATCATCAACGCAACTATGGAGCCCCGTAAAAAACTAATAACTTCTTTCATAACATTTTCTCCTTAAAATAGTTTATCATCCAAGTAAGGGTCATGGTCTTTTTTAGTTTTAACTAATTCAAATTTAAATATTTTCTCCAAAATAAAAAGTATTACAAAGACCAAAGGAATACCATATATAATCAAAAATCCTATTGTTATCATATTATTCTTCCCCTTTTAACATTTTTTATATTATATCAAATCTAAATAACTAAGTAAACCGTATAAATACATAGTAGTAATTATATATTAGGAGGACTGCATAAAATGATGGAACAAAAGACAAGGAATATAACTATGAAGAGTTATTTAGGTAGAGCAGTAGACGAGACACTCATTGCCGCATCTATTGAAAATAGAGTAAGAATGGCTCTTGAAAACGTACCTGAATGGGTAGTTATTCCAGAGGCGGATAAAGATAAGTGTGTTAGAATGGTTGCCTCTATGATACCAGCACAATATGGAGACATGTAAAATGGACACAGTAGAAAAATATATTAACGAGGGTATGATAGGAACAATGGGTCGTGGTCGTGATAATGGCGCCAATAATGTTAATAATATTATAGCGGAGCTTAAAAATATAACTGTTAGTCTTAGTCAAGCTATGGCCAGACAAGACGAAAGAGCTTTTAAGGTTAATTTAAATAGCTTAGAAGCTATGATAAAAGAGTTAAGAAAAACAGATATATTTAAATACTAAGTGGAGGTTCTATATTGGACATAATAGAAAAATACATTACAGAAGCAGACTACAGTAAAGAATTTGCTTCAGCGGGATTAGCAATGGGAATTCATGATGATGCAATTAGATTCAATTCTGCAATAAGTGATCGTAATAAAGTGAAAGCCAAAAAAGCTTTAGATAATTTACAAAGTCATATGGATTATGCAGACAAAGTCTTCAATGAGACTTTTAAGAAAAAGGGGAGGAAGTAAAATGGAAATGAGCGACAAAATGGAAAAATACTTAGGTAAATCCTATAAGAAACCATCAAAGGATTTTGACGAGGTTCTTAAAGATGCTGCAAATAAATCAGCAAAGGAACAAGAAGTAAATAAGAAAGCTATGGGTGAGTCAGAGGATGGCGTAGGTACCATGGGATTGACCAATGCATATGCACCGCAAACAGTTGGTGATATTGGACAACAGCCAATGAGAGTAGGTAGAAGTTCACCTAGTATGTCTAGTAGACAAAGATCATGGAATTTGGGATTTGTCTCTGACGTATTGGACGCAGAGGGTCTACTTTCAGGTGATTTGAGAAGAGAGATAGCGCTAAGACTAGCCAAGATGGGATAACATATGAGTGTGACAAAGTACACAGAGAAAACATTCTTTGAGTTGACTGGCAATCAGATAGCAAATATCAGTCAACTCAAATTGTTTAATATATTGCTAGATGAAGATAGACGAACTAAGTTTATGAATATCTTCAGAGTTGCGCGAGTAAATACTGATGTAGTTCAGGATACTCTATTCTTTGATACATTTGAAGTACCAGATGCCGACTTCTGGGATAACATATCATATAGGATATATCAGATACCTCAACTTTGGTGGATTTTAGGTCTTATGAATAATACTGTTAATCCATTCGAAGAGTTAGAGCCGGGTGATTTGATAACAGTACTCAAAGAGCAGTATGTTTATAATCTAACCAAGGATTTAGAATACTTATCGGAGTTATAAATGGTTGAAGATAAAAGATGGAATTATAAACAGACTACTTTAAAGAAAGGTGTCTATTCTATTATGATACTTATGGAAACTGGTCCAATTATATTAGATGCCGCTGCTATTGTGTCTTGTTATTTCATTGAAGATATATTTAAGAACTGTATGAGTGGTAAGCTAACATTCCAAGATAGATATGGTATGCAAGAACTTGGTGGTTTTAGTGGTAATGAAAAGGTAATTATTGTATATGGAACGGATGATAAAAATAGAGAGTTAATGTTCGATATATGGAAAGTTGGTAAAATAAATCAACAGACAGCAAGTGGTAGAACACAAGAATCTGCATTGATTGAGATAACCTTTATTGACACATTCTTTCCGAATTTAAATCTAAAAAGATATAGCAGAAGCTTTATACAAGAGAACACAACAGATATAATAAAATGGATAATAAACAAAATAATGCTTGTAGAAAAAACAAACATGCAGTTAAGTATGGATGATAGTAATACAAAGTTAGATTTTGTTATGCCATACTGGTCACCACGAATAGCTATAAACTATTTGATGAAAAGAAGTAAAAGCATAAAGACTGGTGAAGGCGGTTATTTATATTACCACAATACACAAGATCAAAAAAGAAGTATGCAGTTAAATGTTAAATCAATTAACTATTTGCTTGCTGATGTAGACAGAACATTAGACCCAGTTGCATACGTAATGAGTTCAGAAGATTTAACAATACCAAACAAAATACTTGAGTACACAATGACTGGTTTGGATAGAAACTCAAATGCTAAAATCAGGGGTGGCAGTTGGAAAGGATATAATTTCCTTAGAAAAAAGTTAATTGAACAAGATTTGACATACTCAGAAGGTATAGATAGAACAATATTATTAGGTAGTACTTCTTTATATGGTAAGATTGATGATATAACATCCAATATTTCTATATCAGGTGAGCCAAATCAGGACTTATTAAAAAATGTCTCTTATTCCGAATGGACTAAGAGATATAATATGCAGTACATAGTGACAATAACAGTTGAAGGTAATGAAAAGAGATTTGCTGGCCAGCATATACAGATAGCTTGGCCGAGCTATTTAAAACAAGAGAAATTTAATAAAGCACTTGAAGGTAAATATATTATAAAGTCTGTCACTCACCATTTCGGGCCTGGACAGAACTATCAATATATGCAAAAATTGGTGCTTATAAAAAATGCATATCATAGAATGAATAGTAGTTATTTAATGCAGGCTATAAACAAGAACATAACACAAGAAAGACAAAAAGCTATAGTGAGAATATAATGATTAAAAATCCATTAAGTGATTCAAAATCAGAAAATGAAAAAATGTATGGTTTTTATAGGGGAGTTGTTGAGGATAACAATGATCCTGAGAAGGCCGGACGTGTAAGAGTTAGAATTTTTGGGATTCATACATCACAGTTAAGAAAGACTGTTAATGAAGGTATACCAGTAAATGAGTTGCCTTGGGCAGAGCCGTGTTTACCTATAGTTGAGGGTAGTATAAGTGGTTTTGGTATATGGGGCATACCTCTTCAAGGTTCTCATGTTATGGTATTCTTTGAAGCTAATAACTTAGCCCAACCAAGATACTTCGCATCAATGCCAGGTATACCTGAATCTAAGTTTAGTTTAGAACCTGATTTGGATAATGGGATACTTCAAGCTATTGCTTCTACTTCAAGTTCTGGTGATTTCTCAAAAGGATTCAGAGACCCCGATTTAACATATCCATTAGAAGATAGACTTGGAGAACCAGACGTTGATAGATTAGCAAGAGGAGTAACAGCCGATACACCAGTTGAGTTCAAAAATAACAATAGGACTACTGGTGTTTCCGAAGCCGGTGGTGGTACATGGGATGAACCAGTATCACCTTATGCAGCACAGTATCCAAATAATACAGTACTTCAGACACATGGTGGTACCTTGATTGAGTTAGATTCAACTAGTGGAAAAGAAAGAGTCCATATATACCATCCATCAAAAAGTTATATAGAGATAGATGCTGATGGAGTCATGGTAGTAAAGAATACTGATAAGAAATATGAAATTGTAGTAGACAACAAGAACATAAATATACAGGGTGATAAGAGTGAAACAGTAAATGGTGATGATAAGTTAAAGGTAGATGGTAATGTTACTCAAGAAGTAGGTGTTAATTTAACTATAACAGTTACTGGTAATATATCAATTACCTCTACCACCGGACCAACAACGATAACAGCACCCACTGCAACCATTGTTTCACCAGCAACAACTGTAACAGGTGGTACAGTAAGTCTTGGTGCACAAAGTACTATGAAAAAACTAATGAATGAATTAATGATATCCTTATATAATAGCCACCAACATAATTATACAGATACAAATGTGCCTTTAGGAACAGTTGCAACAACTCCACCGATTAACAACGCATTATCGCTATCACAGGCAACATTGAACACAGAGGCAAGCTAATGAGTAAAGAATGTCCATTATGTAAAGAATGTGAACCAAGAGTTCAGTTCGGAAAGAATAAAAATTCCAAGGATGGAAAACAGTGCTATTGCATTGATTGCTATAAGAAGAAGCGACGTGAGTATAGTAAAACCAGTCACGCTAAGAGGCTAGCGAGAAAACGAAAAAATGAGTATAAGGAACAAGGGAAACTCAAGGAGTACAATCAAAAGTACTATGAGCGGAACCGTGAGTTTATACTGGCTAAAAAAAGGACGGAGAGTGTAGTGGTTATTACTGACGATTCAAGGGTGGAAAAAATTATGGGTCCAAGACGGAAACCATTCATAAAGCCAAGTGTAGAAAAGGAAAAAAGAGGACGTGTCACTCTTAATCCTCAACCAGTCAAAAGATAAGGAGAAAGCGGAATGCCAACAGTAGCAATAAAAGACTATGTTTGGAGTGATATAGATAATGTTCTATCACCACAAAATGACGGTGATGTAGTAATTGATACTGACGTTAATGCAATAATAAATAGTCTAAACAACATTATAAGGACTGTACCTGGATCAAGAAGGATGTTACCTGAATTTGCTTCTCCAACATTTTATCTACTATTTGAACCTATTGATGAAACGACTGCTAGAAGAATAGCCGAAGGAATATTAGAGGCTATTGAAATTTGGGAAGATAGAATTAATGTAACAGGATTTGATATAGAACCAAGAGAAGATGAAGGAATGTATAGGTGTAGAATGAGTTTTGTAGTACTTGGTTCGGACCAAGTTGAAAATATTAACTTCGTCCTTTCAAGATAAATAATAAAGAAAGAGGAAATTACAATGACAAATGAGTTCACCCCAGACTACCTAAACATAGATTATAATACGTATGTAGCCAGGTTTAAGGAGTTATTAGCACAAAGTGATGTATATAGGGACTTCGATTTTGAGGGATCAAACATATCGTTAATCCTTGAAATGATGGCTTATTACGGTGATGTTAACACATACTTTATCAACAAAGTAGCCAAGAATGTATATATGGAAACAGCTGATATATATGAGTGCGTGAATAGGTTAGCTAGACAAACTGGATACGAACCAAAGGGAGTTAGAGGATCAAGGGCCACCTTAACAGTAGTAGTAAGTGGTAGTGAAATATCAGATGGTGATGTATTATCAGTACGAAATTGGAAACAAGTTAACTCAGGTAGATCAACAGAAGACGGTGATTCAATTAAATTTGCCACAACTGCAATTCAATCAGTCACTGTTAGTGGATCAAGTGTAACAATACAAGTACCCGTAAGACAAGGCATTGTTACAAGAATAGATGGTTATACTGGTGATGATCTGATTGATAATGAGTTATTATTACCAACAGATTATGCATATGATGATGATTTGGATGATTATTTACCAACTATTGAAGTAACAGTTAATGACGCAGTTGATCCATGGGAAAGAGTTTCAAATTTCTATACAAACTTGATTCCACCTATTAACGATAATGTATACATGTTTGTGTATGACAGATACCAAAGAAATAAGATACAGTTCAGTTCATCAAGAAATGTTCCAGTGTCAACAGATATTATAGATGTAATATTACTCGATAGCTTTGGTCCTGATGGCAACATATCAGCAGATACATCAGCAGATACATGGACAATTGAAGATACTGGATTTATAGAGAATGAAACTACAGGCCTGCCTGTTAGTAATGACTTAATAACATTATCTATGTCCGCTGCTTCTATCGGCGGTGATGATGCAGAAACCATTACAGAAATAAAGCTTAACTCACAGCAAGCTCTTAGAGCACAATTCAGAAATGTTACAGAGAACGACTACAATTCCAACCTATCAGCAAGATCGGATATTGTTAGAGCAACTGCTTGGGGTGAACAAGAATATGCTCCATCTGGCAGCATAGAATTATATAACGTTGTTAATATATCTGTTATACCTGAAATTTGGGGCACTGCAACAATAACAACTTCAGCAGATACACTAACTACTGATTGGGCAACAAGTGGCTCTATATTACACCCATTAGTATATAGTTCTGCTTGGGAACAAGAGTTATTGTTATACCTAAGACCAAGAAAGATGATTTCTGCTTATGAGATTTTTGTGATTCCAGACTTAGTATATTTTACATTTAACATAGGAATAAGAATCAAGAGATTAGCTTCATTTATTGACGTTAAAACAGATGTATTAAACAAACTCATTTACTACTTCCGTGCAGAAAATCAAGAATTTTATAGTGAAATGGACTTCAATGATGTAGTAGAATATCTACTAGACCCAACTCAAGTATCAACGGATGATGATTTTCCAAATGTTAGTGAAATTAGAAACTTGAATCTAAGAGATATTAACTCAAATAAATTCATCTATGAGCCTAATGATATTGGTAATTATCCATACTGGACAGAAGAGGCATCCACTGTTTCGTTAATGGATAATATGTTGAGAGTTATACAGCTTGGATTAAATCAGTTCCCTATATTATCTGATGATACTGTTAGAATATACCAAGAGGAGTAAGAAATTGAATGGCTAAATTTAGTGATAGTAATTATGATATTTTAAAGACATATTTTACTGAAGTAATAGGAGCAGGAACTGGTATACCAGACTCTTGGCTATTAGGTCCTAAAAAAGGTATAGTTGGAGAAGGCGGTGTTTATGAAATACTCTGGGAAGATAACCCACAACGAGGATTTGTTGCTCACAAATTTATAATTCAAGATATTGATGGTAACAGTTTCAATATGTTATATGGCGGGTTGGTATCAACTCACTCATTGGCTTCATCCGCATTTGAAGTTGGTAATGACTTCTACTTCAGAAAAGATAGTTTCTTCTATGAATATCTAGCACAAAACAATCCAGAATTTAGAGATTACATAAATCAAGAAAGAACATTCTGTTACTTTGGTAAGATATGGCCTTTATCAGACAGAGCAGGTGTTTGGAATATAGAGTTCTATGGTATGAAAGACTACATGGAACTGGCTATACCAACACATAATAGAACACCGAGACTAGTTGAAATGATGGACGTATGGTTCGATCAAATTAACCATGAGCCATATAATATGACCAAGTACTTATGGTCATTGTTAGATGCCAAAGAAGTGGACTTGCGCTGGTTAGAATATATTGCTAGAATATATGGTATTGATATTAACATAGAATTGGATGAGTTAACTCTAAGAGAATGGGTTGACTATCTTGTTTATTTCTTAAAAAGAATAGGTACCTATAATGCTATCTATATTGTCTATAAGGTATTCACCGCATTATCAACAAATAAGTTAAACGTTTATGAAAGATGGGATGAGTGGTGTCAGAAAGGTGCTGGTGATATACCATCATTCAAAGAATTTCCTAACTTTTTCCCTGGTACTAAGGACTTCCATTGGTTTGAATTTTACAATTTACCACCAAGTGGTGGCGCCGGTGATACATGGTATTCACAATTTAATCCATCAGGCGCACCAACACCTAATCCATATACTATAGACTGGGATGCTTATCCAACTCACACACTTATTGAACCAAGTTGTAGTATGGTTAGTGTCGCACCAAGCGGTAACCTAGTAATAACTCCTCACTATATAGTAGAAGTTGATTTATCTTCGGAACCAATCGGTGATAGATTTGGTGATGATTGGATTTTAAACCAATTCTATGCTGATGAGTTAGTAAGAAACTGGGAGTATGCAAGACCAGTCAATAAGTATGTACAATATCAACAGCTTATATCACCCGCAGCAGCACAAAATAGAACTGGTGATCCAGAAAATCTATATCCTCTAACTTCATTGGGATACTTTAACACAGCATTTACTGGCTCTCAATTACTGTCTGGTGGCGCACCTACACCATCTGGTGGTGAAGTAGCATTTACATTTACACAATACGGTGGATCATCAATATGGACAATAACCCATGAGTTATCTGCCGCACATATAGTTGCACAGTTTTGGACACCAGCATCTGGTCCTTCATTTTATCCAATGAAAAGAATTATACCGGATACAGTAATAGAAACTTCACCAAATGTATTAACAGCAACATTTGGTGAACCAGTTGGAGGAATTGCTTGTATTGCTGGATATATTCCAACTATTTCATTTGAATATCATCAAGTTGCACCTACAAATCCTTGGTCTATTATTCATAATTTAGGAACTACAGCGCCAAGTGCTTACCCAGTTGGATCAGTTGCAAACTTTTTCGATTTACCAGCTCCACTGGATAAGTCATATCCAGAAACAGTTGAGATAATAAACCCAAATAGAACTAATGCAACGTGGGATGGCCTTGAAACTGGTGAAGCATTTATAAGAAATGCTGACTATGTACATACTCAGACAATTGCATCAACTACTTGGAATATCAACCATGGAATGAATACAGATGGTACAATTATTCAATGCTATGACTCAAGCAAGCAACTTGTTGAGCCTATATCCGTAGTTCTTACAGATTCAAATAACACCGTTGTTACATTTGAGACTGCTGAATCTGGTAAAGCATATATGATTTATTTTAAGCGAGATGTGATTGGTAGAGCTGATTGTGATAATATAACTAATATGGGTATGTGCCCAGGTGGGTTTGGATATTGGGTAGTAGGTGATGGTGGTATAGAAGAATATGATCCATATATTAGCAATGACTTAGAATCACCCACAGCAAGTGGTGACTATTGGAGAATATGGGCAGATGCTGAAACCTATTATATTGACTTCATTGTACCAACGGGTGAAGACTTAACAATAAGAGAAGTTGGTTTATTTAATATAGAAGGTGAATTAATGTATTATTCAGTATGCTCTGAATTATATAAACCTTCTGATGTACAGACTGTATTTCATTATAGATCACAAATACTAGTTGACTGAGTTAGTAGTAGTACAACATAAATAATAAAAGAGGAAACATAAATGGCAAGAATACATTATTGGCAGTATATAGTAGATGAAGAAGGTAGTCCGATTGGTGGTGTACAGATAAGATTTTATCTAGCTGATACAGTTATAGAGGCAAACATCTACGCCAATTCTACTGTCGGTCACCAAACTACTACAAGTGCCATCAACTTACTATCAAATGGAGAGGGATATTTTGAATTTTGGGTTGGTGATGAGTGGGAATTAAATGGTGGGTACCCATCTACTCAAAGGTTTAGACTTGAGTGGATAAGAACTGGTATGAGAGAAGGTGTAATAGATTATATTGATATATTTCCACCACTATATGAAGTAGATGAAACAGCATCTGGACAGACACCAGCCGAGGAATCAGTAAGAAGAAATAAGTTAATAAGTAACAGGCTTGCCTATAACTGGGAAGAACACGTTGAGTCGGTTGTATCTGGTTCTGCTTATAGAGTAGATGCACCACATGACATACAACCAGTAATTGTATGTGATACCGGTACAGAGTACAATAAAGTAATTAGCAATAATTTGATGAATCAAATTTATACTCTTGCTGTAAGTGCTTCAACTGCTACTCTTGATGCATCTGCTGCTGATATAGATTTCAGCCTTATACCAGAAGATCACCCATTAGTTCCTTCTGGTAGTGGTTTATGGTATTCAGATATAGATCATAATTTAGATGGTGGTGTAATAAATGAGTACCCAATAATACAAGTAGTAGATAGAAGTGATAATACTTATATTGTACCAGAAACCATAAAATCATTAAATCAAGATCAAGCAAAAATAGTTTTCAGCTTTCCATCTTCGGCTGCGGCAGCCGCAGCAGAGTTTATGGTAGTAACAATAGGATAATATATGGGATTTATATGGAATAATAGAACGGATAATACTTACTGGTCGGCATCGGCTGGCACTGGTTCATGGAATGCTAGTGGTGGATACTGGGATTCTGTAGCAAATACCCTGGATGTTTATGAGATTGGATCATGGGTAGATGGATACAGACCAACACATACCAGAGCAACCTTTTCTCCTAGCGCTGCAGCAGTAATACAGTTAATTGATAAGACTTCTTTCAATGCAATAATTCAGGATTTCAGTCCTACTTCTGGTGAAATTTTTACCTGTACTTTCGCTGGCTCCGGGTCTTCTAACGACATTGATGAATTTATTATGGCTGCGGGTGCACCATTCCAAGTGAGTGCTATAGAATTTGGATCATCGAGTTCATCCTCTGTAAGTTCATCAAGTTCTAGTAGTAGCTCTACTTCTTCTTCATCATCAAGTTCATCGAGCCTAAGTTCGAGCTCCAGTTCCAATAGTAGTTCAAGCTCTTCTTATAGTCTTGTTTCGAATTGTGCCAATGATAATTTCAATGGGCCTTCTGGTTCGCAACCATTTGATTTTAGGTGGGTAGAAGAAGAAAATGATGGAGGATTTGGTAGTTTAGGAAATGTAGATGGAGTTGGGGATGGTGAATTAGTATGGGATAATAAGGATGCATTGCCTTCCACTCAATATGATACAAAATATTATAGTCAATTTTATTTCCCTGCTAATTGTGAATTCGAAATAGTTTCAAATTGGAGAATAGGAAATGACGGTGTAGGAGCAAATTTATTTCAGTTTGCAATGAGAGAAGTTGGTGATCCCTTTCCAACACGATTTTTTGGAATTCGTTACATACCTCATGGAAAAATTGTTTACAATACTATAGGTGGTAATTCTGATTTATGGAATATAAGTACACTTGTTGGGAAGTTTAAAGTAAGAAGAACTCTAGTTCCTGCACAATTAGTATGGTGGGTTTGGACAGGTTTACAATGGGAATGGAATGGAAATACGGCTGGTAAAGCTACATCAATGTCTGTGGGTACTGAACTAGAAGTATTTTACTTCTTCCAACATGGACAAACTTTTCCTTCTACTACAAGATTTAGTGTTGGGTATGATCTTTTTGAAGTTACTGATGGAATGGACTGTATAGTTTGTGGGCCAAGTTCCAGTTCGAGTTCATCAAGTAGTTTGAGTTCATCTAGTTCTTCATCAAGTATAAGTAGTAGTTCTAGTTCATCATCTTCATCACTATCATCATCTTCATCTAGTATAAGTAGTAGTTCTAGTTCCAGTTCTAGCTCTTCCAGTTTGAGTTCGAGTTCTTCCAGTTTGAGTTCGAGTTCGAGTTCTTCCAGTTTGAGTTCGAGTTCTTCCTTGTCAAGTTCTAGCTCTACAAGCTTAGTTTTACCATCACTTAAGCATTTCTGGTATACTCTAAGGGATCAAGCAGGCGAGCCAAGAGAAGGCGAAACAGTATATGCTTATGAAGCAGAGTCAACAACATTACTGAATTTATACGACAAAAATGGTCTATCAATAGCCAACCCAATGACTACATCTACTGGAACATCTGGTGTATCCGCAGGAATAATTGACTTTTTCCTTAGAGACGAAATGTGGCCAAGTGGTGGGTATGAGTGGGATCAAAGAATAGCACTACAATGGGACCACGATGGTATAGATAAAACAGCAGATAGAATAATGACTTGGGGTGATTTTTATCCAGTATACGATCAACGATTTGCACCATCTGCATGGGGCGAACAACCACCAAGTGGCACGGACCTTAGTGATAGTGATAAGAATAAAGCTTATAGTAATTTAGAAGCCTATAAAATTGAACGTCACAGGACAAGTACTTTAGATGAAAATATAACTCCCATATCTGCAGGAAATTCATGGGTTCATGGGTTAGAACAGGTACAGTGGGGTGAAGGCACATCAGTTA
>Ga0307375_10004815_pt1 | contig 12805 bp, 25 predicted proteins | sample TR1MG_FD_202531 | JGI IMG/M metagenome (GOLD analysis project Ga0307375, IMG submission 202531) | Soil microbial communities from Risofladan, Vaasa, Finland - TR-1 | ecosystem: Environmental > Terrestrial > Soil > Coastal area > Acid sulfate soil | place: Finland: Risofladan, Vaasa | collected... | reverse complement strand
GTATAGCCAAGGCGAAAATTGCAAGTGTTTTTTGTGTCAGATGGATAACTACAGACATATTGTTGACACCAACTAAAGAAGGGAGATAGACTGGTAGCTCAGCAGGACAGAGCAACGGACTTCTAATCCGTAGGTCGCGGGTTCGAATCCTGCCCAGTCTGCTAAAGAGTAAAGAGTAAAGAGTAAAGAGCAATGAATATAAAAGTCTACTATCGTAGGAACTTGAAGATGACGAGTGGGAAATTGGCGGCTCAAGTCGCCCATTGCGTATCCCATATCGCCCTCAAGCACAATGAGGCTCCACACAAAGTGGTTGTTCTCAAGGCCAGCGATACAAAATTTGACGAATTAAAGAAAACAGCGGAATATATCCAAGTTGATCTTGGGTATACCGAAGTTGATGCCGGAACAGAAACAGTTCTCGGCATTATTGAGTAGGCGATCATGATAGTACAGGATCGTCGGTTTGACAAAAATTTGTACCAAAAACAATATCGGGTGAAGTTAGTGTTCTTACCCATTGTCGGACGTGAGTTACTGGAGAGTGTACGACCACTCCGAGGCGTGGCAATTCCAAAATCTAGGCAATGCGGGCACGCAACCTAGACCTGTAGAGACCCGAAAGGGTTGCCAAAATTCAGCTTAGCATTGAGACGATTTAAGTACTAAAGACCACGCTGCTCACAAAAACTATTCATTACCTTAGAGGGCTTACTATGTCCTCTACAGGTATAAATGCTGTCGGTCCAGATTTATCTTGGATTTTTGATGGCAGACAGCTATAATAAATGTAGATCAATGTCAGGCAAAGGATATTAAAATGTCCCACTTAAAAGAAGTCAACATGAGTTATTTAGCTCACATGACATTTGCACTCTGCACAGGCTTCCGCGTAATTTGTGCAGGCTGTTGCCTGATTTACGCGGGGGCTTGTTGTCTAGTTCATGCTCTGATACCACCCTTCTTTACCGTCACGGCATCTACTATGTGTAAAAAGATTCGCAAAGATTTAGAAAATTTCCCTTTTCAGCCTTGACAACGGCGATTCGTACGCTACAATAAAGAGAATTACTGTTTGTTACTTACCATTTAAGAGAGGAAAAGTTATGAGAAAATTTATTTTACCGTTGCTGCTTACCGCTTTGATGCCAACGATGGCGTTTGCCCAAGGGGAGAACAATGACACAATCTCGTTGGGTCCAAATCACCTATACGTGCAAGACAGCGCATCGGGCGTGCTGTCAGTGAGTGGCGGAGTCGATCCCAATAAGGGAGGTATGACAATTCGTGTCACGATCTATCGGGGGTTTGATGATTTTTACCTATGGGTCAATCCAGTCACGGGGCAGGCACTCATGCTCCCCTACACTCGCTGGGAGATTCTCAACCAGTATATAGCTCAGGTTCTTGATAGCTCCCACCCCGGTCAAGCCGGTCATTTCCCTCCGTACCAGTTCCCCACTTCCGTCACCGAGTGTATGCTCCTTTTAGTGGAATACCATGAAGATTGGCAGGTGCCGCCAGATACAGAGCCAGATTGGCACTTGATTGAAACGTTTGGACCTAACTGGATTTGTCCCGAAACCAATTGGATTGGTGTTCCAAACAGTCCGTTCAAAGAGTAATGGGCCATATTAATCGTTAAGATTCGTATTGACAACGGCGTTTTGTATGTTATAATGGCGGTATCATGTTAATCAGAGTAATTTACAAAATTCGTCGCTGGTGTGACAATCGTATTGAACAAGCCCACAAGAAAACGTGGGTTCCGTTTAGTAGCGATCACAATGACCGATACTGTAGTCATTGTGGATATATGTGTCAAGGATGTGGAAGGCCACTCTAATGTCATTTAGACCAAAAAAACTTGATGAATTGATCGGACAGGATCATATTAAACACGCCTTGAGGATCGCTATACGGTCAGCACAGATGCGTGGTGCCGCTCTCGGTCACTGTCTATTCAGTGGTCCGCCGGGGCTTGGAAAAACCACCCTTGCTATGATTATGGCAAATGAGCTAGGTGTGTCTATCAAAGTAGCCAACGGGGCAACATTTAGATCGCCTAAGAATATAGTGCCGTATCTTGTAGCACTCGAACCTAATTCAATTTTGTTCATTGATGAAATCCATCGCATGACAACTATTGCCGATGAGTTTTTATATCCGGTGATGGAAGATTTTACCCTTAACATTGTGGCAGGCCAAGATGGTAAAGATAAAGTTATTAACGTACCAATCCCAAATTTTACGCTCATTGGAGCAACTACAGAAGCAGGATCGCTTGCTGCTCCGCTCCGAGATAGATTCAAGCTCAAATTTACTCTGGAACTATATGATGTTGAGCCGCTGTATCAGCTAATCCAGTTGAATTCAGACAAAATACAAGTTAAGCTCGACGAAGATTCCATGATGCTATTGGCTAATGCTAGCAGAGGAACACCTAGAATTGCAAACGCATTGCTAGAGTGGGTGAGGGACTTCGCCGTAGCGACTGGTAAAGCCTCTATGACCAAGAGCGATGTAGAACAAGCGTTAGCGGTTAGAAGAATTGATCCAAACGGATTAACAGAGAATGACAGAAGATACCTTGATGTGTTAAAGAAGATGGATAAGCCGATTGGTCTTAAAACCCTGTCCTCACTTCTTAACATAGAAACGGAAACGATTGAGAATGTTATAGAGCCATTTTTGTTACGGCTCGGCCTTATGATGCGTACTAACAAGGGGAGAGTTGTTAAATGAAATACGAAACAATCAACGCCATACTCATAGCACTAACATTCGCCCTCTTGGTGTGGGCCATTTATGTCGCCACGTATTATATTTAAGGAAGAACATGTTTGAAGTCGAAATAACAGAAGAAATGAAACGGCGAGCATGGGCTAAGGCTCGTGAAATGGGTGAGATCAAGAACTCAATAACTTCCGGCGAGGGAAACATCGCAGGATTTTTGGGGGAAGAAGTTGCTAACGCTGTGCTGGAAGGAACCGTGATATCCAATACTTACGATTACGATATCATTAGTGCGGACCAACCGACCATCACTTGGGACGTTAAGACCAAACGATGTACCAGTCCACCAAAGGACTACTACGACTGCTCGGTAGCAGCGTATAACACCAAGCAGAAGTGTGACCGTTACATCTTCGTTCGAATCGAGTGGACGAATAATAGATGGGGTCGAGCGTGGGTACTTGGGTGGTATGACAAGTCGCAGTACTTCAAGGACGCTCGGAAGTTGACAAAGGGATCGACAGACGGCAACAACAAATTCAAAGTCAAGGCCGACTGTTACAACATGCGGATCAATCAATTGGAGCAACTACCATGAAGAATAGTGTTGAGTTATTGGGGTATTACGGTTCTGACGAGGTGATTGCTTGTTCTGCTTGGACAAGCACTTCTCGCGACTTAACGGACGACAAGCGGGATCGTATCCCCAAGCTCATACACATGCTATGGAGTAATGGGCATGAAACACCTTTTGAAAAGGGGGTGGTGCATTTCTTAGTCAACACTGATATTGCCACTCATATTCATTTGTTGAAGCATCGCATCAGCAGTCTCAACGCTGAGTCGGCTAGGTACAAAGAGTTCACTGAGGATAAGTATTACATTCCAGAAGACTGGGGCGACGTTAAATGTGATCGTTGGTGCGGGCATGATGAGTTAGGTAAAAAGTGGACTGAGGTGCTAGAGGAATACACGCTATATGGCAACGGCCTTTATCATCAATGTCTCGCTGACCTTGAGCCAGTCTTGGGACGTAAGAGGGCGAAAGAGTCGGCACGATTCTTCAAATCCTACAACTCTCAGATACAGGCTGATGTATCATTCAATCTACGCTCATTCGCGAACTTTATCAAGCTACGCCGCTCGTCCCATGCGCAGTTGGAGATATGTCAAATAGCAGACGAGATGTTGCAGCTTGTTAGAGACATTGAAGGAAACCCCTTTCAACACACAATTGATGCGTGGGAAAAATCTGGTGTTATTTGTGGATTCGGTTTGCTGCCCATGTGTCGCCTCGGGTTCAAAATAGCTGACCATGATTTCGTCACCGAGGACTGGTACAAATGCCCTAAGTGTAAAGGAGATATGATCTTAGTTGGGGCGCAGCATTGTCAGGACTGTGGCGTTAAACTTGAATGGGAATTATCTGGAGATAGAGAGGATGACTGATCGCATACTTATCAAACAACTAGAAGGACATATTCAGGGGTACGGCCTAATTTCAGATTTGAACAACGGCACTTGGTGGGGATTAACAGAGGACGAACAGTCCCAATATTCAAAGCTGTGGACAGAATTTGAACAGGACGATTCCTTACCTCCATATTGTGTGGGTGAACACAACCCCGGACTATATGATATTGAGTATGTTGAAATTCCCAAGGGTACATTGTATGTCTATGGGAATCTCAAAGAAAATATTTGTGAGGGTTGACAAACAAAAAAGGTGTGGTAAAATGGGTGTAACACAATCATCGACAATAGACGACGGCCTCACTCCGATCTGTAACCTATGCGGAATCGCCCTCTGTTGGGATATTTCCGTATATGAATACGAGGAAGAAGAACAATTCTGGGATGAATGGTGCTGTAAATATTGCGATCCGAATTACAGGAAAAGAAAATGGTTCAGTATACAATAGTTAAGGGCAAAGACTTAAAAGTTGGAGACATTATTGTCCGCGATGGTTCTCGACACGTAATCACATCATGTGAATCTGGCTCTGGTGCTAGTTCTTATGATTTTGGAGAATATATCAATGTCTACGCGCAAAGATTAACAAAAAGTCAACCACCACTTTGGGAACCCGCCTTTTGGACCTTTCGAGAGTGTCCGATGATAGTGGAGAGAGAAACTGAAACAAGCCCCAAAGAAAAACCAGAACCCCTTAGAGGCGGACCATGAAATTAAGAGAATTGAAGAACTGCACAATCTCATATCGGAGCAAAAATGAACACATATAAGGGCCATATTACTACCCTGAAAGACAACGAAGTTTTTGTGTTCGGGGCCAACTTACAGGGCTTTCACGGCGCTGGCTCTGCCGGTTACGCATCCTTCGGGGTTGCTGGTAACCAGTGGAGAAAATTTCAATATGACAAGAAACCAACTGGTTGGAAGGGCAAATGGAACGTCAAGGGAAAGACTGGGTTCCAAGTTGGAGAAGAGGGTAAGTCTTATGCACTTATCACGGTTACAAAGTGTGGAGCAAAAAGGTCTATCTCACGCTACCAGTTTATCAAGAACATCATGGCACTATATTCATGCTGTGACATATTTTCTGATTTCACATTCTATCTAGCTCAAGAGGGCAAGATGGGCCTTAATGGGTACGAGCCGTTTGAATTGGCTGAGTTCTTTGTTAAGGCAGGGCCGATACCGCCCAACCTACATCTTGAAGAAAGTTTTGCCAAGTTTTTACGAGAGGAACTTACGTGATTAAACCAAAACGAACAGTGGATATAGATGGGTTGACTATCAATGCCCCACAGCATTATCATTCCGCCCTACAGTTCGGTCATCATATGATCGACCAGATGGAGGCAGAAAACGTGGACCGTTCTGATATGCAAGTGGCAGTAATTGACCTATATCGAGATTTATTATTCCACATCTTCTCGCTACGAAGTAAACAAAAATGAATGAACGTAAGTTTTGCCCCATTTGTAGTAAGGTGGTCGAAGATATAGACCGACACTTAGACGAAAGGCATCACTATGGTTCAAATAATCTGGCGCACTTAGGTAAAGACCGGAGAACAGATCAACACTGGATATCAAAGGAGGTTGACCGTGAGCTATAAAATTAAATTCAGAGTGTGGCACAAACTGGAAAAGCGTTGGCTTGATCCTTGGGCCGAAGAAGATCCTATGCTTTGCATGAAAGACTACGTCGTTGGATGTGAAGTGTATCTATATAACCGTCAGTTGCAAGAGCACACCAATCAAGACTGCCAGATGAAAGATATAGTTATCCAGCAATACACTGGACTTAAAGATAAAGACGGCGCGGAAATTTACGAGGGAGACATCCTTCACACCAAACACTCGGCCCAATCGCCCCTTGCCGGTTATGACCAAGACCTTCGAGTTGTCAGACGCGACCCCAACAGCCACCAATTACAGCTATTTGCCGTAGAAGAAGAACGATGGCCCGCTAGCGGTTTCGCCCTCAGTGAGACAACCCGTAAACGCTTCAAGGTAATCGGAAACATATTTCAAGAGGAGAAAATTAATGAATAGTAAATTAAGTCGCTCGGCATTCGAAAGAGAACACCGCCGTCTTTCAATGCAATGCGAGAAAAACACCATCGGGCCTCTAGCCATAATAATTATTACAATTAGCTTGTGCATTGTATTATTGATGGCATATGTTATGGCTCCTGCCACTGACGCAGAACCGTTGGAACCGCTGGAACCGCCAACCCTAATGGCGCTAAGCATTCAGGTTCCCTTGGATTCGCCAACAGAAAGATTAGTCACATCAGCTAGGGTCAAGAGCGTCTACGATGGTGATACTGTAGTACTCGAACTAACCAAAGAGATTAGAGTTAGGATGTTAGACTGTTGGGCGGCAGAGGTAAGAACAACAGATAAGGAAGAAAAAGAGCGGGGGTTCGCAGCTAAAGCGTATCTACAGTCAATGATATCGTCTGGAGATAAAGTTCTGGTGGATATTCCAATGTCAAATAAATTACAGGATTCTTTAACATTTGGAAGGGTTTTGGCGTATATTTATAAGGACGTTGACGGAGATGGAGAACAGGACAACCTGTCTGCCAAAATGATAGAAGGCGGCCATGCCACAAAAACAAAAACAAAACCAGAACCGGGAATAGAATGAAAGATGGCCTAGTATATGTTGTAGTCGTGATGAACGATCACGGAGTAGAGCCGGTAGGAGTCTACGCTTGTTTTGCGGAGGCTGACGAGTACCGGCAAGAACTAGAAATGACCGACATGGGCGGAATGGATGGCGCTATTTATGACGTTCTAGAATTTGAAATGGATTCAGAGCCGCCATTGTTATCCATCCTAAAAAAGCGACGACAAAGAATGGTGGAAAGTTTAGAAAACTGCATTGCTGATTTGTTGAAAAGAGACCTAATAGACCAGCTAATCGGAGAGGACGGGGAATTTTACTACGTTATTACCGACCTAGGGAAGGAAAGCGCGTCACAAATCCCAACACAGGTTAGGAAATTTTTTAAGAAATAATTTGATAATTTCCCGGGTTTGGGTTGACAAATGGTAAGCGATGGACTATAATAGAGTACAGTTCATTTTATACGATCACACAAAGGAACAAAATGTTAAAATACACAGGTTGCCTAATGGCAATCATAATTTCTACTTATTGCACCGCTCAAGATAGCGAGAAAATCCAACATATGTTGGATTCATCAGATAATGTGGTAACACTTGTTCCGGGCACATACCAGATTGATGAGACCATCCGCATTAATATGCAGAAATCTCAAAATTTACCTTGGGAGGGCGTCAAGTTCGAAGCCGCAAAACCTGACATTGTTATGGTAGAATTCTGGAAAAAGCCCGACGCGAGAAGGGTGGTTCCAGCAAAACTATCAGGACTTCAGGTCGACGGCAAAGGGTTGGGTGGTGTAACCGGAATCAAGACAAATGTGTCAGCACAATTGGTTTTGGAACGCACCCTTGTTAAAGGCTGTGCTATCGGCTACGATCTTGAAGGTATCATGAATTCATCGTTCATTCATTGTCAAGCGACGAGAAACTATGATGGTATTGGAATGTTAATCCATCCGGACCTTGGAGGTGGCGGTGGGGGGAATGCAAATACATTTTATAGCTGTGAGTTCTACATCAATGAAATCGCGATCAAGATTGATCGAGAAGAGAGTCGTTGGCCGTTGTCAATGAATACCTTTATTGCCCCAGTTATACAGGGCAACGGAACACCCCTCATCGTCAAAGATGCCCGGCGCACCCTGTTATATAATCCTCACTGGGAGCAAAATAAAGAACCTATTTTACTCGACAGTTCACTTGTAGTTAGTAACAGCGAAAGCTGGCAGAAAACCAGAATGATTAATAACGCTCAACTCTCAATAACGCCGGGATATGGTGTAGGATCAATCTCAACAGACGGGTCAAATTGTCGAGTTTACCCCGGCGCGGTGTTTTATGGAATCCAAACTACTCAAGCGGACATAATGGGGTTGCCACTTGAAAATGGAACAAGTCATGCTCATGGGGCAGCCTTCCCTACCCCAGTATTGGTTGATCCCACTGATTGGCAAACAGTACAATTTGAGCCGCGAAAAGGTTCAACGCAGAGTAACAGACACTTGATTGATCTACCCGGCCTGCAACCATTAAAAGCAGATGAGGAGTTCGTTGTTCGCATTCCAGTACGACTGTCTCCGACAACACAATCGCTAAATCCAGCACAGTTACAAATGGCTGTTACAGGATCGTCGGGACAGGTTTACACAACTCAGTGGATTAAAAAAGAGTGGAGGTATATCAATTTTGTTTCTAATAGAAAAAATGTGGCCGATAGATTACGGCTGTACGTTTTTCCGAACGATGATACTGGAGGGACATTCGATTTCGGCCCAGTTGAATTAGCCAAAGGGAAGATCGGGGACTCAAGAATTAAGATGCAAAAAATTCTAACAGAAAGATAACAATATGGCATTCGAAGTTAATATTACAGCCCCATCAGACAAAATAGATAAAAAAGTCGCTTTGGAAGCTGCTACTCAAGAAAATCTTGAGATACAACGAGAAATAGATTACGCGACCGGGCAAAATGTTGCTCGCTCCCAGAGTAATACGGACCTTGGTTTAAATCCCGGCGATCCGGGCTACCTAGAACCGCTTACTGTCCCAGTTCTTTATCCTGTGACTACTGTGGCGGAAATAGGAATCGTTTACGGCATTATTCTAACGAGGCGTGTTGAACAATGGCACCAAAAAATAAAGGCAGCCTATGTTCTAAGGGAAGCGGAGGCGGTAGAAGCCCTTAGACAATCATTTGACTGGGAAGATCCCGTAGCGGTTCAGGGACTAATTGATTATTACGAGGCGCACCAAATCACATAATGTTGTACTGTAGCTCAGTTGGTAGTAGCGGGAAACCTAAACATATAACCAAAATGTGCAAACATCATGGGGAAACTCAATACTCTATAGAGGCAAGCAGAAATAGTTATAGGTGCTGTAAATGCAGAAGTGAGGCTGTGCAGAGACGACGAGACAAAATTAAGAGTATGTCTGTGGAATATCTAGGTGGCAAATGTTGCAAGTGTGGATACAAAAAATGTGTGGCAGCATTAGACTTCCATCACCTAATAGGGTCGGATAAAGATTTTGGAATATCTGATCGCGGCTATACGCGGTCTTGGGAAAGAGTGAAGGCAGAACTAGACAAGTGTATCCTTGTTTGTGCGAATTGCCACAGGGAGATTCATCATGGTGTGCTGTAGCTCAGTTGGTAGAGCGTAGGATTGTTAATCCTGTGGTCGCAGGTTCGAGTCCTGCCGGTACAGCTTTGGCTTTTTAGCTTAGTGGTAAAGCACTGGTTTTGTAAACCAGTCACAACGGTTCGATTCTGTTAAAAGCCTTTGTCCGCTTGCGGACTATTGTTGTAGACGTTGTTGTAGAAGTTTATGCAGGACGTGGGTTCGAATCCCACATGGTCCACTAGATTATGTTTTTGGGCCATAATTGGAATCGACTGATAAAAAGAAGCAACAACTGCGACAGAGAGTTGGTCTGATGGCTCTCTAAAAATTAGACCAAAACGTAACTGCAAACGAAAGTTTCGCATTGGCAGCGTAAGCTGTCTGGGGATTTCTGTTCCCTATCACCCAAACAGGACAGTTTTTATGCCCAACCGTTTTCTGTAAAAAAACGGGGATTTTTTATTAACCTGACCAGAAGGAAATCACTATGATTCAAAAGACTTTATGTATTGTTTTTGCGTTGGCTCTTGGGCTTATTATTGCCACCAACGTTCAAGCGCAATGCGATGTTGCTCATACAAGGGCCAAAGTTCGCACGACTGTCACCCACGTAGTCCATGCCCCAGTGCGTGTAGTTCAACGGACGCGGATCGTTACACGTAATGCGGCGCTCAATTGTCGATCAAGAGCCTCCTGCGTGAGGCAGCGGAACCAGTACCGTCGAGCAGCTTTTTTCGTTAATCGTTGTCTGTAATCCAAGGGATGGTAGTAGTGTATATTTTTATTTATCTCATTTGCCTGCTGCCTATTTTTCAAGAGCATAATTATGGGTGGGATGCTTATCCACCCAATTATGTTCGCGATATATATTCATCGGATATGTCACAAAGAATTACGGTGCCAGCCGTTCCTGTGGCAAGACTAACTAATCAGCAACAGTTGCCAATATTGTGTACTCCAATAAACAAACATTGGCTACACCCACGATTCGGAGCGCCAATGCCAACCGCGTCTAATTATCAGTATGAACTCAAACCGAACACTTGTGGCTCTATAGTGAGGCATCCAACCAAAGTAAACGCTGCTTATTTTGTTCCTAACGACAACTTTCGTAGCATGGGATTAATTAACGTAACGGCAACAAACAACCGCAACACAACAATCATTGGTCAAATACATTTCGAGGTAAGGAATCCGTAATGCTCGCCTTAGCTATGTTGACGTTTTTTCTTCCTCTAGAAGATTACGATTGGGCTCCATTCAAACAGGCCTACCCGAACACTTTCGAGAGAATCGCCGACGACTATGAAAATCACACACGAATCCCATTTGTTATTCCAATTTACCCAATAGCTCGTTTAACAAGTAGTCAAAAATTACCCCTAAAAATTTTACCAATTATTGCAAGTAAAACAAATTCTGGAGATCCAATACGCGGAAGGGCGTCGTCTTATAGATATGTCTTATATCCGCAGTCAGCAGGAACCCTTGAAATAATTGACGAAGAAAATTTAATTTTTCACCCAACAGTTACAACCCGCACGATTGTAAGACTCACCGTATTTGCAGAAAGCGAAAGAGTGATCGTCGGACAAATTCATTTTATAGTAAGGGAACAACCATGAATGTGCTATCAGCGTTAATACTATCAGCCGCACTATTGCAACCCGTTGCGTTTAGGCAGACAGACATCGACAACGAACAAAAGGTGCCGCTGTTTATTTTGGGGGAAAGTAGAAGCGGGAAACCAGCAGACCTGTTTCCCCCCACCACGTATACTGTAGCTCCGCCATCAGCAGGAATGGTTGATGCGCAAAATTGGTTTGTTCCAGCGGATGGATTCGAGGGACAAGCAACCGTTACGGTAGAATCACTTAATAGGAAGGGAGACTTAGTGACTGGACAGATTGTTTTTACGGTTTCTAATGCCCCAGCCATTGCAATCACAGTCACCGCAGGTGACCCAATAGACAAATAGGAGTAATAATATGAACAAGGTTGGGAAGTGGTTGCAACCTTCGGGCCGACACAAGTGTGTGCAGGCGCACCACCAGCCGAATTACTCCCTGTTCCTAATACTACTGATTAATGTGAACCTTAACCATAAGGACGAGAAATGAAAAAAGACGACAAACTCTTCATTAGAATTCCCATGACAATCTCGGCGACAGTCAGTCAAGATGCGAGTACAAAAAAAATTGAAAAGGCTCTATTACAGAACGCTGCCGCACAAATTCACGAATATCTTTTCGTTGATCGAACGCGGCCCACCGACCTTTCGCCATGGCCGCCTCAACCCCCAAATCGGCGTTAGACTGTTTGAAAAAATTTACAAAATTTTACAGAAAGCGGTTGACATTTTAGTCTGCGTAGACTATAATAAGTAAACCGAGAAAAAGGAGACCAAATATGCCATCAATGGTAGAAATGTGCGAAGCACACTTAATGAACGTGCAAAGAGAAATGCAAACCCTTTCTGAACGAAAGGCCACCATAGACCAAGACCTTGTCAGATTAGATGCCTATCTAAAAGAGGGTGTTGCAGAATTGGACAGGACAAAAGCCAAGGAAGCATATCAGATTGAGGCGCAAGCCAAACCGCAAAGTACTATTTTTGACCCTGCCATTCATGGCGGACAACAACCTTAGGAGGAAACGTATGAAGATCAACGATTTTTACGAAGCTCTTCGGAGCTTGCCACAAACATACAACTTCGATGTCCAAGAAGACAATACGATTCTTGGAGTAGGAAAAAGACAACTGAAAGGCGCTGTCTTTAATCCAGTAACGGCAGTAGCCAGTCGTGTTACAGGAACGCTGTATGGCAATTCCAAACGAGAAACCCGACGGGCAGGAAAAGCGCTTGGGCTACCAAGCAAAGCGGTAGAAACTATTTACAACGCCACCACGAGCGGTTCTAATCGTGGTAACACTCAAGTAGTAAGAGGAAAAATTCGTTCAGCATTGGAGATTTAAGTATGAATTTGAATCAGTGGCTCGGCGTAGGCCGATTGACTAAAGACGCAGAATTAGGTGTAACCCAAAAGGGAACGTCGATGGCTAAGTTTAGGCTGGCCATAAATGATCGTCGATATGACGACACGTTGTTTATCAACATTCTTTGCTTCGGCAAGATGGCTGAGAACCTTACCCCCATGCTCATGAAAGGCAGATTGGTTTCTGTCACGGGTAAACTCAAGGTCGACGACTATGAAGATAGCGAGGGGAATAAAAAGTGTTCACCTTGTATCATGGCTGATGACATTTCCCTTGGGCCAGATCCATCTACGATCACGGCGAGAGAGAAACCCTACGACCCGAGTGCTAAAGAGCAAGTGGT
>Ga0307375_10004813_pt1 | contig 12807 bp, 23 predicted proteins | sample TR1MG_FD_202531 | JGI IMG/M metagenome (GOLD analysis project Ga0307375, IMG submission 202531) | Soil microbial communities from Risofladan, Vaasa, Finland - TR-1 | ecosystem: Environmental > Terrestrial > Soil > Coastal area > Acid sulfate soil | place: Finland: Risofladan, Vaasa | collected... | reverse complement strand
TGATAACAAATCGCCCCCCCTATGTGCCATTATGGCACACTTGCTTATTTTGTATGTTGGCATGGTTATTGCATTAAATATTGATTAAAATAATTTATTAAATATGAAAATAATGCTTGACATAATTATTAATATCGCTTATACTTTTAACAGGTCAACCGATAAGACTATTAAAGGGGGTGATAAAAAATGATTATAAGTATGTTGACGTGTCCGGCTTGTGGTTTTGGAAGTTGTCAAGTGATCACGGCCCATAATATTAATAACCGGTTAGCTTGTCCGTTGTGTGCTATGCGCCTTGTAGCTGCAAGGGTTAACCGGTTAAAAAGAAAGGGGGTTTGATATGGTCGGTAAGAAAAAACCAGTCAAGGATAAAAAGTATCTCTTACATTTGACTTGTCAAGAGTGCGGCCACAAGTTCACAAGTGAACGATATAAAAAGTATTGTTCATGGGGTTGTCAGCGCATGGCAAATGGCCGCAAATCAAAACAGCGTTATGCCGAAATGCGCAAGATAGTGCTAAAAGCAAAGGGGGTGATCTAATGGCTAAGTTAAAAGACATGTTAGGTATTGAAGCGGTCGTCGAGAAAACGGTGTCAGGAATGAAGGTTGATTTATACAAGTCAATCAAAGAAGTTGCAGAAATGAGGTATCGGATATTAGAAATTGAAACGGCACTTTCTAACCTGGAAGCAACGGTCAAGCTAATCGTTGTAAAGCCTTAACCAGTCAACCCTTACAAAGGATAAGAAAATGATTTTTAGATATTGGCTTGAAGATGGTCACACGACGGCCATTAAAAATGTTGACCGTGTTTTATTTGATTCACTGGATCGTTTAGTTGTTCGTAGTTTAGATTGCTGTGAGTTTATGTTGACTAAGCTTGTCTTTGGGGTTCATTACATTCAATTCACGGTAACAAAAGAATAAACCTTTAACGGAGTAAAGAAAATGAAACTTTTATTATTAGCAACGATCCTTTTATGCCTGGGTTGTATCATGTCATGTGAAGATATGGTAATCGGTGATTTCCCGATTGTTCAAGTTGATGATACGATAACGGTATTTGTTCAACCGGATGATTGGTATCGGATTACTTTATATCCTGGTGGCTGCAATGTTGAATTTGAAAGAACAATCGACGATAATATAACAGTCGATTTCTACGAACATTTTGATGATATTAACAGTGCAAACGTTGTTCACCTACCAGGCATAGGCGACGATGATCATTAGCCGCTTGTGGCCTATTGCCCGCCGGCCACCTGGCGGCTACCATTCTAAAAGCAAAGGGGGTGATAAAATGTATGTTGAGTTGTGGCGTGGTACTACTTGTTTGCGTACAATCTATAATGTCTTGAAGGTTAAAAGCGAAGAGCATGGAGTTCTTGCGGTAACAAATAAGATTGACGGTAGTACGCAATTTAAGACGTATCATTTCAAGAAGGATTATGAACAGTTTTTAATTGTATCGGGGTAGTAAAACAAACACTTAACAAAAGGGGGTTTATCATGGGATGGAAAGACACCGGCGACGCCGAAAGATTTAATTTTGAGAGCAAAGGCGATGAACTAATCGGTCGCCTGATTGACATGAAACAAACAAGAGAGTATGATTCAAAGGTTTACACCCTGGCCGATGATAACGACGACACACATTATTTTTTCGGGTGTTTTGCCCTGGATCAAAGGCTGCCGGCGCTTATCGGTCGGCGTGTAAGGATCGTTTACAAGGGCAAGAGTTCACATGTGAAGGGTAAGACAATCAGAGAGTTTGATATTCTTGTCTGGAGTGAGTTTGACGACTCTGAACCGGATGATAAGAAAGAGAAGGAAAGAGGTAAGAAGGAAAGAGGTAAGAAGGCCAAAGGATCAACCAAAAAGGGCAAAGACGACGACGTGCCGTTTTAATTGGCCCTCCGATTAAACGGTATGTCAAAAAGCCGGCGGTCTTATGTCAAATCTATGTCATTGACAAGGCCGCCGGTTTATATTATCAATGCAAAGGGGGTGATAAAATGCCAGCCAATCAAAAGTATTCAACACGTGTTCATTCAAAACGTCAACTAACCAGGGCAAGTGATAATGTCAGGGCCGCATCGCTTGTTTTGTGTGAAATGATCCCTCGCTACGATGAAGCATTGCCGCAAGTAAGTGAAGCGTGCCGTCAACTCATTGATATGTTATCAATGGCCGAAAATATGATCCGTGATATAAGGGAAAACATCTAATGCCTATAACAGCCATGCGTGGACTTGCCAGGCAGTTCATCCCTGAAATGTTAAGAATAGGGATGAGCACAACAGCCGGCCTTAACCTTCTACGATCCGAAGGCGTCGGCTACCGGCGGCAGGATTTTTTAGCGGACTGGCGTGACTTTGCCGGCATCGCCATGAAGCGTGATCCTTTGCGGGCAATTCCGAAAAAATACAAGCCCACCGAAGCAACGATCCAGCGAACGGACTTCAAACAGACTAAGAAGTTTAATTATAATTACAAGATTGAAGGCTATGACATAATCACACAAGAACAAACGGAAACGTTTATCACGGTTGCAAGCGAGGATCTTTTAACGATGGAAGAAGCCGAAGCCGAAGCCGAACGGCTGGCCGATTATTATAAACTTGATATTGAGATTGCCAGGATGATCATTGATGGCGTCACGGTCAGCAAGTAATAAAAGAGTCAGGGCCGCACACGTAATCAAACGTGCTACCGGTAAACGTTTGCCACAACGGTTTATATTCTTTGACACCGAAACGGAAACGGTTAACGATCAAGGCAAGCAGCGATTAAAATTAGTCGTTGCTTGTTCTTGGTTTGTTAACCAGAAAACCGGCGTCGAGAGTGTTACCTGGTTTCATTCTAAAAACAGTAAACCTTTTTACGCCTGGTTGACCGGTCAGTTAAAATCACACATATCAACCAGGATCATGTCGGCCAATGTCTGGTTTGATTTCAGAAATGCCAGGCTGTATAATCACATGAAAAAAGATCAATGGCAATGTGTCAGTGATTTTTCCAAAGGGCATACATTGATCTTTACTTTTAAGCGTCAACATTACCGGATCGAGTTTGTTAACATTCAGAATTATTTTAACGTGCCGGTAAAAGTGATCGGCGAATCGGTCGGCCTTCCAAAACTTGACGTCGATTTCAAGGCGGCAAATGATCAAGAGTTGTTAAAATATTGCAAGCGTGATGTCGAGATTATTTTCAAGGCTTTCCGTGATCTATATTTATTTATAAGAGAAAATAAATTCGGCAGCATACCCTATACCTTGCCTGGTGTTTCGTTTTCCTGTTTCACTCATTCATTTATGAAACGGCAAATCAATGTCCATGCAGAAAAATCTGTACTTTCCTTAGAACGGCAAGCGTACTTCGGCGGTCGTTGTGAGTGCTTTTTTATCGGACGGCCCAGGAAAGGAATATATTATAAAGTTGATATTAATTCCATGTACCCTTTTATAATGCAATCAAATGAATTTCCGATAAAGTTCATAAAAAAGGGTGTCAATATTGATCCGGCAGTGATCCTTAAAATTGCGCCGCTTTACTGCTTTATGGCTAAATGTGAGATTGAAACGGATGATCCGGTTTATGCTTATCGTAACAATGACAAATTGATCTTTCCAACTGGCCGGTTTGTAACAGCACTTACAACGCCGTCGTTGCTTTACGGTATCAAACATGGTCATGTCAAAAAGGTTTTGCGTGTCGCCTGTTATAAAAAAGCAAATATCTTTAAAGGGTTTGTCGATTACTTTTATAATAAACGCCTGGAGTTTCGCCTTTCAAATAATCCGGCTTTTGCTTATCTTTGCAAATTGATATTAAATTCCTTATATGGTAAATTCGGGCAGCGGTCGTCAAGGCTTGTCTATACTGGCCGTAATGAAACGGCGGTCGATATTCGCCGGTTGATCATTGATCATAAAACACATAAGATTTCAACCCACCAGGTATTTTTTGGTCGTGAAACGATCACGGATCAAGGCGAAGACGAAGCAGCAAATTCAATGCCGGCAATCAGCGCACATGTTACGGATCACGCAAGGCTTTACTTGTGGAAGTTGATCAAGGCGGCTCATATATCTAATTGCTTTTATTGTGACACGGATAGTATCATAGTTAATAAGTCGGGTTTGAAAAATCTGATCCCTTTTATCAATCCTGATCAATTAGGTATGTTAAAGGTGGAATCACAGGCAAGGCGTGTTGATCTGCGTGGCGCTAAAAATTACACCTTCGGCGGTGACACAAGGATCAAAGGAATACCCCGAAAGGCAATTAAAAATAAAGATGGATCGTTTACTTATCCGGTTTTTCCTGGGATGGTTAAAGAACTTAGGCAAGGATTACAAGAAGATTATCGGATTGAAACACAAACAAAAATATTATCCGGTGTTTATGATAAAGGTGTCGTAACAAAGTCCGGTCGGGTTATACCGATCAATCTATACTGACAGGGCCAGCATTTTATAAACCATTTATGAAAATTGCCAGGGTAACAAAAAAGATAATAAAACAGATTATACTGGCCCATAAAAAATGAGTGCGCTTCATGATCAAAACCTTTCAAGGTAGTTTAGGTTTTTGAACCGGTTCTTTTCGTGTTATTGGTATCGGCTCTCTTTTGATTATCTTTTTAATTGTTTGAATACTCTTTTTTAATTTATTAAGATCATCTCCCATTTTTCAATCCTCCACTCCGGCAACTTTAATTAATGCAAGATACCAGTCAATGTATTTTTGAGTATATCCCAAGTGCTTCATTTCTTCAACATAAATAACTTGTGTAATGATCTGATTTGAAAACAGGGTATCTAACTCTTTTTTAGTCGGTCGTTTTAACTTGGCTAGTTTTTCAGAATCCCATAACTTAAGAAGTGACTCCTGTTCTGCGCCAACAAGATCAAGTTTACCCAGTTCAGTTATTACCTGGTTGACTGTATAAGCGCCGGCCAGGTAAAACTTTTTGATCCTTGCTTCTTCCCGATCCTTTATTTCTTTTACCGTTGTGTATTCTTTCATTGATATTAAAATATCAACTTCGTCCTGGCTGTAGCCCAGGTCGATCAACATGTCGTTACATTCATTTTTACCAATGATCAATTTACTGTATGATGATAATATTTCGGCTTTGGTCAGGTCTCGATCCGGTTCAGATTGTTCAACTTCGGTAAATTTGGTCAACCATTCGGCCTTTTCTTCATCATACCCCAGGTCAAGATAAGTTCTTTTAACCTGGTCACGGTCGATGATCCCCATTCTAAAAACACGTCTTACATCGACTCTTGTTAAAGGATTGTAACTGATTGCCTGGAGTTTATCACGCCACCAGGGCATAACGTCGACGGCCATAAATAACTTGTCAAGGTCATTCGCTTCTATCACCCCTCTATGCAGCATTTCAAAACCCTGCATGATCGACGGCAATTCCCAATGTGACGCCCAAAACCGCTTGGCCCATTCTTCACTTAATCCCTGCTTAAGTGCATACTCCACAAACTCCCCTGGTAGTTCTTCCATTAAACCATACTCTTCAATATAGTCAGGATAAAAGGCTTCACGGACGGCCATTCGGATTAAATCGGGATAGCCTGGGATCGGGTAAAAGAGGGTTTTTAGATGTGCTATTTCCTGGTCGTTAAATCCATATTTCCTGTAACCGGCTGTTAGCGTTGCATCGTCGATCTCTCCACGCAAAAATAATGCTTTGTATTCATCCGGTGACGGTATAGCCTTTGACGCTTTTAACAGCGTGTCGATATTGGCTTCACTGTAACCGTGCTGGCTTAACATCGCTCGCACTTCGGCCAGTCTTGCCGGATCACGGTATAATGAAATGATCAAACTTGGTACGTCCGGCAAGGTTGGTTGATATTGCCGCCGCCACTCATGGGCCGCTTGTTCAGAAGCAACGGCAGCGTGACCGCCCACAAAAGATAAGAAATAATTAAGTGTAATAAAATAACCAAGTAACAAACTGCCTAAATCATCATCTTTGATTACTTCATGGATCGTCGCTTTCACTTCGTCGGGTAGATTAAGACGGTCGATTGACTTCGCTAGTGAATCGGTTAAATAGGTTATGCTTTGGTCGCCGAATTTTTCGGCCAGGATCGAACCGGCGGCAGAAAAAAGCGGGTTTGTAACATCGGGGTTTGTCTCCCACCACGTAACCCACATCTCGGTAAAAAATCCTTTTATCCGTTCAAATATTGAACCGGTTAAACCTTCTGATGGTGTATCTTCGTCAGCCATTTTAATACCCCTTAATTTTTGTGCCGATTGTAAAAATAATACAACCAACGGTTATCACAACTAAATAAATATCGCCGCCCTTAATAATTTCAAGCGTGATCCCTGAACCTAACATGATAACACCCATTAACTGAATCAACTCTCCTAAAAAGTCTTTTTTCATTCCAGGCCCCTTTCAATAATTTGCGTGACTAGTATTTGCCATAAGTCAAATGTAATATCTTCTTGCCCTTCCGGCACGTCAAGCAAAAAAGCGATAAGTGCTTCGGGGGTTTCAAATGCTTCGGCTATTCCTGTTAAGGTGTCCTGCATGTCAAGTGTTAGAAAATCAATTATTGGCTGTACGTCAATTGATATTTTCGTATTGATCGAGCCGATACCGTCGATGGCATAATCAACAACTTGTGTCAGGTCGGTTGCAATAATACTTTCATTATAAATAAGGCGTTCTTTTAAACCGGCGTCAATTTCCTCAATATTAAATCCGATACCCTCCCCTGGTAAACCTTCCGGCCCAATCGGGCCAGGTAAACCCATTGGCCCAGGCGGCCCCATTGGCCCAACAGGCCCTGCCGGCCCAGGCGCACCGCCACCGGTGGTTAAATATTGCTGCAAGCTCGCTGCAAGCGCACTTACCCACCAGTCCGGTAGTTCGGTAATAACGGTTTCTGCGGCTTTGGCGATGGCGGCCACCTCCTGAAAGACCGGATCGCTTTTCAGATCGTATGCGCCGCCAATATCGCCTAGCCGTTCTTTTAATTTCGCTAACCACTCATCACTTATATCATAAACATGATGGATCATAAAATTAATTGCTTCGGCAAGATCACCGGTCACACTTTGAATGGCGTCAAAAATAATATTCCCTGCTTTCTGCAATGCGGTTATAACCCAGGCTTGCGACGCCGGAATAATATATTGAAGGGGTTGAATCTCTTCGTCAATCGGCCTTTCAATATCACCCGATACCTGCTCGGTTGTGATCCCGATTTCTTGTTCAATCAGATCTAACCGTGCTTTGATACCGTCAATCGTACCGATATACAAATGATATTGTTTGTTTAATTCGTCTTGAAGTGCCAGCTTATTCATGCCGCCTAATTCACGGCCGGCGCTTTCCCATTGATCAACCAGTTTATTAACGGTGTCCATGAATCCGTCGACGTACGGTTGCACAACATACGTTGTCGAATTATATGATAATCCTAATTCACCTAATATCTCTCTGACTAACTTATCAGTTTTTTCACTGCCGCCACCTTCCATTGAAAGAATGGCATCGACAATGCTTTTACCTTCAAGTTTGTCAATATTCCCGATCCGTTTATTAATCGCTTCAAAATTTCTTTGGATTTTTGCTAACGGTATCTGCATTTCAAGATTAAAGGCATCAATGACCGCAATCCAGGAGGCCCACGGTTTCATATTGGTTGATAAAACATCGTGCCAGTAATGCTGGCCGTCTGCGGCGCTTTTGGCGATGGACTCGCCGATTTGATTTGTAAAGTAAAGGATCACATCATTATAATATTCAAGATCGTCAAGGAATCCTGGCCCTGGTGGGATTTCCGGCCCAGGCGGCGGCACATACGGCGGCAAGCCTGGTTGTGGTAAAGTATTACATTTACTACCCCACCAGTAATAATTATTAAGTTCGCATGGCCCCCTGGTTTTGATTTCATGGGATGGAATCGTACCATTAACCCACCCTAAAAATTTAACACAAGCGAGTAAATCGGTTTTGCTTTGGCCTGTAAAAAATAATGATAAAGCTGCAATCCAGGTTTTGATCCAGTTTACTTCTGCCTGGTTAATTCCTGTTGTCTTTCCTTTTAATGGAATGATCCAGTTAATAATATCAGTAATGGCTTTCTTTTGAATAGTATTACAAGCCGGCTTGATATTTTGTAAGACTAAAATAACACCGCCCCAGGTGTAAACATACATAATTAAATACTCCAATCGAGTTCAAATGAATCCATCACTTCCCTAATGGTTGAACTGATAAAATAAATCGTGTCAGCAATCGGCGCAAGTGTTATGTCAACCCATTCGTCAAGTGACATTTCTTCATGTTTCATAAACTCCGGATCACTTCTTGCCATATTCTTCAATCATTCTTGACCGAATTAAACTCATTTTGTTAAACCGTTCTTTTAAGTCGGCTACATCCAGGCCAACATATTCGGCCCGTCTGATTTCCTCTTGTAACCAGTCGGTGTCTGATTGCAGATCGTTCAATCGTTTTAACTGCTCTGGTGTTAACGTGATCTTTTCTCTTGCCATGTTAAAAACCTCCATACATTAAAGATTAATCATAACCAATCATACATGTACCGATTAAAGAAGTAACAGCATTTAACATATACTCAACTTTGATTGACGTTAAAAATCTCATTCCATAAAATTCTAATCCAAAGGCATCAGCAAGATTACACCGGAAACTTTGCATCACATAATTTGCTCTCGGAAGAACTTGAAGCGGCATTCTTGCGCCGCCGTCAATCGTTAACCCGATATAACCATTGATCGCCGTTTGTCCTGGATATATGGCCGCATAAAATAACCATCCTGGCGCTGTCACATTTACCGATACGTACCATGTGCCGTTAACCGTAACGGCCTGGTTAAACGGATAAGTATAAATCGACGTCGGCACAATCCCTGCATTGCCGCCACTATCAATGATCACGTGCGCCACTTCGCCGTCAAGGGTTATCGGTATATCCTCCGGAGGGTTTGTCGGTCGAATACCTACCCATCGGCATTGATCATTTTCTGGACTCATTTTCTTAACTCCTTAAGGTTAACTGTCAATAATAATATGGATCACTTCGCCGTCAAACGTTACCGGTATATCTTCCGGTGGGTTAACCGGCCTTACTCCGATTATTCTTGTTTCATCATTTTCCGGACTCATTGCGTTAACTCCTTATAATAAATTCCCCATGATCCTTGAGTGCCGATTGCGCCGGCCCTTTGAACTTCAATCGTTATGTTTTCATGGATATATAATCCCCATTGTTCATCATAAAACATACCGAAGTTTAAATCACCGGCTACGTTATTAAACATCGTCACACCAAATTTATTCCAGGGTTGCGAGTAACCCCAAAACCCACCGCCGGCCATTTCATTTATGGTCATCATGAAAATGATTACACCGTCAATGGTGATCCTTTGCCGGAATACGATTGAATCCGTCCATACCCACATATAACCCCACACGCCCCGAATATCGACGTTTAACACTTCATCCCATACCGGCGCTGCGCTAATCGGTGTCACCGCTTGTCTTATGATCCGGTCGGTATAATGTGCAAATGATTGTTCGTTTAAAACCGTCCAGTCCGGACTTCCCCTAGCCATTCTAAAAACCTCCTTTATTCGGGCCTTTTTAACCTGGTTATTCGCATCACTTCACCAACTACAGTACGCAAAATTTCCTTTGACGGCACAAGCTGTAATCTGACTGTTACTGTATGATGATAAATTTCGTCGGTATTCCATCCATAAAAGGAAAGTTCAAGCGGGGGTTCTTTGATCGGGTATTCGTCGGTCGAAGCAATGATCCCACCGTTACCGCTTAATTGATAGTCGGGGTTTTTCGGCCATACCTGGTGAAGCCCATCATTAATATGAACGAATACCAGGCCACAACAGCCGGTAGGAAATACAATCTCACACCTGGTAATAATACCTTTTTCCATGTGTAATACGGTCTTTTCCGGTGTCAGTTGGCTATGGCCTCTTGTTAAAAGAATATCCCAAGCATAAAGCATCATGTACCCTTAGATTGATTTATAAAATTCGTCGTCACGTAACCGTAAATACTGAAAAGTAATTTGAACAGTATCACCGGCAGCCGCCGGAGTCAAGGCGATACCGGCTTCGTCACCTTCAATTAAATAATTATCAGCACAGAACCGGTGAACAACCCCCGCATTTAAAGCGGCCTGGTAGTTTAACCGGCATAACCGGCCACGTTTTTCCATTACCTTATATAGCAACGTATAATTTACCTGCGAGTTATTGTAAATACTAATACAATGAACGATAATCACTTCATTGCGCCTTGCCTTTACCGGTAAAAGGATGTTTTCCCCTGCGGCCATTGTATAATCGTAACGTTCAATTGCAATCTGATTTGAATGACATTTGAAGGGCATTTTATTATCTCCTTTTTCTATTTAAGAGTTAAGATAAAAAAGCAGTCTTAACCAGGGATCGCTAAACGTCTCACATAAAACGATATAATCAAAACTGCTTTCGGGCCACCTAAGATAAAAGAGACGTTTATTAATAGTTTCTTTTTTGCTGCAAAACAATGCCACCGTGATCATTACTTTCAAGCAACTGCGCAATGGTCAACCTTAAGCTCATATATGGTGTCGGGTCAAGCCACTCTTCGGGGTCTTTCAGATTTCCGAACCGGTACGGTTCACAAAATCCAAACTCCGAACCATGAACGGTTGACATGACAAGATGCAGATTATCAACGGCTGCGCCGGTTGAATCCATCCAATCCATCTGCGCCGCTCGCAAGGCCGTAATCATCACATCTTCATTGACGGCGTTACTCATTTCCGTGCCGCCATGCGCCCATCCGAAATAATGATAAGAGGTTATGGGATTTGTTGCGCCGTCACCCATTGATTGGCTTTGCATGTGCATTGATGGGTAGATACCGAAATTTTCTTCGGCCAGGTGTTGACCTCTGATTTCAAACGGCACAAAACGATCAATGTCACATGATAACTTGATCCGGTTGAATACTTGCCAGATCGCAAAGGCCGGATAGTAAAGCCGCATTAACATGAAACGATATGGATAATCTCTCGGAAGATCAATCGTTTCAGTTGCACCTGCAAGGGTTAACCATTCATAAATATCTTTAGTCATAAGAAAACCCTCCGGCTCTCTTACCGGATTTTCGCACACACATGCAATAACAGTTATAAATTGACTGTTTGCCTGGTAATCGCCGGCTGCCACCGGAAAATTGTACGTGATTTTCAGTTGTGGATTGACGAACTTTTTAGGATCAAGCATAAACTGTTGATCGCTTGTATCTCTCGAAAACCACAAGCAGCATTGCACGGAAGATGAGTCAAGGCCACAATCCCATTGATTAGCCCAGGGCATTTCATGACCGGAGTAAATATGTTGTGCCAGCGCTTCAAAAAGGTCGGTTGAATATAAAACATCTGAACCGTCAACCACTTCAATCTTACTGACACAATCCGGCAGCATGTTACCGTTGCAAGCGGTCACAAAATGGGTTAGTGCCTGGAATCGTAATTTGATATACATGATCGGATCATTCAAATCTAAATTCCATATTCGTGTCGCCGTTACCCCAAGCTGTTCTTGATCACTCAAATAAACTTGTCTTAATCGCATAGAATTTCACCCCCTTTATAATTGGATTTGACTTACTTTTTAAAACTGAATTTCGCCATACCCCGCACAAATGTTGACATGCGGTTAATTGAATCTTCCAGTGTCAAGTCGGGCATCTTTGACACGGTTGTTTTAATGTTGTCGATATGCGGGAGTAGTTGAGAATAGAATTTCTCAACCTTCGGCGCTGCGGCATCTATGCCGGCGGCTACCCTGGGCAATCCTTTTGTGGTGACTTTATCTTTCCACTCTTCGAGTGATACCGATCGAAGGCCGGCGGCCCACTTGCCGGAATCAATAGCAGCATTGATCTTTGCCTTCATTTTATCCTGCTTCGCTGCGGCGGCTGCCGTCGGTGACGCCGTGACTCGCTCGATACCGGCTCTCATATCCTCGATTGAACCCTTCAACCGTCTTGCATGTTTCTCTTGTACTTCCTTTGCTGTTAATCTGGCCATTGTTAATTCACCCCCTTTATTGTTTGGTTGATTGCTGCTTTACTTAAACAGTCTTGTTTTTGGCTGCGGCATTGTCCAGCGCCGTCAACTGGCCGATGAGGTCGTCCTCTACGACGCTTAAACTGGTCACTGCACACGTCAGGTAGTCCCACAGGTTAACGTCCTCTCCTGCGGCCTTCTTGGCTTGTATACACTTACCCGTTGCACCTATCCACTTTATGCCAAGTTTAACCAGTGGATAAATGTTTATCAATGTCATAAGATCACCCCCTTTGCTGTTAAAAATTCGCCGGTTTTTTATTTAACCGGATTGTTATACTTTTTTATAACATAGCGTCAAAAAATTGTCAACATAATTGTTAAACTGAGCGTCGACCTGAGGTGATTTTGACACTTTTGTTAATAAATTCAATAGTTTGACGCAAAAAATAATATGTCAATAAATCTACCCCTCCCCTACTTCCAAGTATATAAAATATTATAATCATTACAGAGGGCAATTATTATGCCAGTTTTTTGATACTTCCAGATGGAATAAATTTTGATCCCTGTACGCAAATTTCGTGCCAACTTTTTTACGATCTGACTTTGGACGCCATGCAATTTTCGTGCCAACTTTAAATAATTTTGTCATGACCGCCGTCAAATTGGCGCAGGTAGGGCGATTTGTTATCA
>Ga0307375_10004811_pt1 | contig 12812 bp, 13 predicted proteins | sample TR1MG_FD_202531 | JGI IMG/M metagenome (GOLD analysis project Ga0307375, IMG submission 202531) | Soil microbial communities from Risofladan, Vaasa, Finland - TR-1 | ecosystem: Environmental > Terrestrial > Soil > Coastal area > Acid sulfate soil | place: Finland: Risofladan, Vaasa | collected... | reverse complement strand
TTATCAGGACGCTTACGACAAAGCCTTTCTGATAACCGCCGACACCGATCTCGTCCCGGCAATCAAGATGGTTCGCCAGCGCTTTCCGCAGAAGGAAGTTATTGCGCTGATTCCGAAAAGCCGTTTCCAGAATGCGATGGAGTTACGGCAAGCGTGCAACAGCGCAAGCCGGATAGAGGAACAGCACTTGGAGCGCAATTTGTTCCCAGCGACAATTTCATTGCCGGATGGCGCGACCATCATAAGGCCAGCCAAATACCAACCACCGAAACAGCGTACTTGACCGCTCAGTCACGGCGCTTGCAACAAACCCCGCAAGCCCCGCGCCATCGCTACACCGTGCCCACCTGTCAAAGCGCCGAAGGCAAAACCCCGCCATCGGCTTACCGCCCTCGCCACGTTGGGCACGCTCCGATTCCGCCGCCGCTTCACCACTGCGCGCCTCGCGACAAAACCCCATCGCCAGGCGCTTGCGGTTCGCAGGCGGCTAGTGCGGTGGTGCCGGACAGGTCAGCGCCCGCACACGGTTTGCGGTCTTGTCGCTGCGCGGCATTAGGTTCGCTTTGCGAATCTGCACCGGCAGAGAGCGCCGGAGCCACAACCCACGGCACCGGCAAAGGAACGCCGGAGCCTAAACCCATTCTGTCCGGCTGCGCCGGGCTATTCACAGCCAGCGCCCCGGACGGAAACGGGCACTGGCGCGTGGTCGCTATGCGGTTCTCTTGATTCGCTTCGCTGGTCTTGTCGGCTGCGCTGGCATCTGTGGCGGTTTGTAACATAACGGCGTCTTATGCGAAGCGGGCGCCGGGCATAAAGCCGCCCGCCCTGACGGGTTCGCATAAGAGGCCGTTATGTCTCGCGCCCTTCGGGTAAAAACCGCCACATGGCAAACCCATCGCCCCTTTATCCCCGGTGGGGAAAGGCAGCAAAACGGGGCTGGTGGTTCGCCGCCCCTTCGCTTTTTGCTGCGCGGTCGCGTTGCGGGGTGATTATTTCCAAGCCCAAAAAACAAACGGCCCACTCGGGGCCGTCTGGTTCTGGTTGGTGGCGTGGCGGTTTCAGTTCACCGCGTCTTTCAACGCGCTGGCCGGGCTGAATTTACCGCCCTTGTTGCCGGTCTTGGAAGCCCTGAAATGCGGCACACGGGCGGCGGCAATCTTGATCGTTGCGCCGGTCTGCGGGTTGCGCCCGTTGCGCGCTGCGCGCATACCCACGTAGAAACAACCGAAGCCGTTCAATGCTGCCATGTCGCCTTTTTTCAAAGCCACTTTCATGATGCCTTTGAATGCGTCTATGGCCCGCTTGGTTGCGCCTTCCGAAAGCTGAATGGCCGCGCTGATTTCCTTGTACAGCTTGCTTTCGCTGAACGATGGCGCGCCAGTGACGTGATGATAAGCGGTATAGGTCAGCGGCTGGCCGGTGCGTGGATTGCGCCCGGCTTTCTGTGCTGGCGCACCTCGGGAGAAACTGCCCAGCCCGCGCAACAGTACGCGCTCCCCGGCGTCGATATGCGCCTTGATATGGGTTTCCAGCGCATCCAGCGCCAGCTTGGCGGCGGCTTTTGTAATATCGGCGGAACGGGCAATCTGGTCGATGGTTTCGGATTTGTTCATGGTGCGGCCTCCTGGCTTGTTGATTCATGAAGTGCATATGTTAAATGCCGAATAGGCATGATGCAAGCCCAGCTAGAGGTTTATGCCGATTCTGCATACAATGCCGCAATGGCAACCGATCTTCTATCCCTCGGCAAACGCATCAAGGCGGAACGCGAAGCGCAGGGGCTCACCCAGCGCGATCTTTCGACGCGCGCCGATTTTGAACAGACTCGCCTTTCCAAGCTGGAAAGCGGCAAATCCCACCCCGGCCTGGAAGCGCTGGAGCGGCTATGCAAGGCGCTCGGAAAAAGTCTCGCATGGCTGCTGGAGCAAACAGAAACAGCCTTGCCACCTCAAGGAATGACCCCGGAAGCCGCCGAACTGGCGCTCTTGTGGCAAACCCTGCCAGATGCCGACCGGGCGGCGGTGAGGCGCATTGTGGTGGCTTTAGGGCGGCGAGACGTACCCAAGGATTGACCGGCGGTTTTGAGGGAGCCCCTTGGGGCGGATGGGTGCGGGGCAGGTGAGCGGGAAAGGAGCAGCGAAGCGCGACCCCGCGTAGCCTGACCCGCTGGGTGGGCGGGGGATCAAGAACAATTACCGGGCGGCAATTTAGCATAATGCAAATTATGCGGGCGCGAGCCGGACAGTGGACGAAGGCCATTGCGCATAATTTCGGCATTATGTTACTTTGCCGCCCGACAAGACCCTTTCCCAAGGGCGAGACGGCGCGGGGCTTTCAACCGGCCACCGCGCTAGCCGCCTGCGAACCGCAAGGGCTTGATGGCGTAGCCATGAAGGCCGCAGTGGTGAAGCGGCGGCGGAAACGGAGCGGAACCCAACGTGGCTAGGACGGCAAGCCGATGGCGGGTTTATGCCTTCGGCGCTCTGTCCGGTGGGCACGGTGTAGCGATGGCGCGGGGCTTGCGGAGTTTATTGCAAGCGCCGTGACTGAGCGGTCCGTGGTCATAAATTTAGCACAACAGCCGCTTAGTTACGTTCTGGGAATGTTGACGGTCAAGGGTGATAGCGTGGGTGATTTCTGCTATTCCTGATGAGGCAGGATTATGCCAATAATTCATATTAAAATTGCCTTATACGCATGACTCAATATTAGCTATTGGTTTATAGCTCTCACCGCATACAATGTTCATGGCGAGTGAGTAACAATATGCGTTGTATGAGATTTTGTGAGGCCAAATGTTTGTAAACAAAAAAACTATTGAGCTTGCTCTGAACAGGCTATACGGAACCGCTGGACATCTTCTGAAAATTTGGTTCACCCTGAAGCACATGGGGCTGTCGTCTAGTTCTCCACCAATTGATATCGATACCTCGAACTCGACCCCATCACTACAGCGTCTTTTTTCATCCGGCGCACCCGATGGTCGCTTTTATATTCCCTTTGCGCACACACCTCGCTATCTGACTATGAAGCATGATGCGTCAAGGTCAATTGTTCAAACAACTGTCCAGCGATGGGCCTCCAGCGGTTCAGTTGTCACATGTGACCCAACTGGGTTTCTTGACATCGCAGGCGGTGAAGGAGTAAAGCTCCAAGTTGCTCCGGGACGGCATTATCCGCTCGGTCTCGGAATTGGGGAATCTGGCTTCGCACTTGAGAACGGAGTCCGCGTCTGTATTCCCATCAACTCGTTCGCCGCATGGTATGGCAGGCAGTCGCAAATACCTGAAGGTGCCGACCCGACCGTTTTCCTCATAGAGGAGATGCTCAGTGACTTGCACATTTCGTCGGCGGAGAAAGCTGTGATATTCATCGACGATGACCTTAACGTAAGCACACAAGCGACCAAATTAACCGATAGCCAGATTTTCTCCATTTGCCAACCGTTTATCGACGGGGAGCGGGAACCAACGGTGGAGGTCTATCATGAAGAGTATAGCCATTACGCGAGGAGGGTAAGAAGTATGGTTTCAAGCCTTAATTTACCTGTTTGGATGCGGACATCGCCAGAAGATGAGGTTCGAGAGCTTCTTGCGGCTGGTGCAAAGGCCATTCTTCTTTTCGGGCCACCCCGAACAGGCAAGACGCGCCTCATAGACACTGTTGTTCAGCGTGATGCCGAGACCCGGAGCACTATCCAAATCCACGACGGTTGGGGGTACGATCACCTCGTAGAAGGCTTCAAACCTGATGGTGACGGAAACTGGGATTGGAAGGATGGCCCGCTGAAAGAAGCTATAGAGGCTGGCAAGCAATTCATAATTCTGGAGGAGATTAACCGTACCGCAATCTCGCAAGCGTTGGGGGAGGTCTTTTCGCTAATCGAGGAGGGCTATCGCGGCGAGTCGAAAGGCATCTTGCTTCGAAGTGGAAATAAGTTCTGGATTCCAGAAAACGTCGTGTTCCTTATGACCATGAACACAGTCGACAAATCCACCGAAGATGTTGATGATGCGCTCTTGGGGCGTGTTGCTGCGGTCGAATTTCCGCCTCGGCCTGAGGACTTCAGCCAGATGTTGACCACCAACGGTGTTCCAGCACCAACACGAGAAAAGCTTGCTCAGCTCTATGTTGAAATACTGAATGTCTATCCGTTGGGGCATGGCTATTTTGCAGGACTTTCTGGGGCTATCGACAATGGGCAGGTTATCCGCTATTACAAAGCAAGGGTACGTCCCGTACTTGTTAACTTTCTCGGTGAGCTTAAACGGCAGGAGCTTACAAAGGTCGACAATCTCGTTGATGAGATGTTCGGAAGGGCATGATCAGACTAGCTACAGAGGGCGATATTACATGGCTCTCCGGTTTGGTCTCGTCTGACATTCCATATCCGCTCCCCAAGGGAATAAGCGTACATATTAGACGGGATGAGGTCGGACTGGAAATCCAGGGGCTAGTTGGGGCAATTCCCTTGCTCAATGGAGATACGCTTCAAATTATCCCAAAAATTGGGCGAGTGAACTTCTTGCGCCTACTCTTTAAAGCTGAGGGTTTACAGCGTGATCTCGAAAGAGAATACGACGACTTCGTCGAATACTCCGTCGAGGACGATCAAAATGTCGATTCGGTCGTCGCACGTCAGCTCATGGTTTCCGCCGCAGAAATAATAACCAGAAGCCCAAAGCATGGGCGTGTGATGCGCCGCCGGGAGGGCGCGTTCGCAGTTGGTCAGATGGATGCTGTGGCAACCGCTTTAAACATAGCCTGCCACAAGCGCGCTCCGGTGGTCTACTTTCTCAAAGAAAAGACGCTCGATATTCCCGAAAATCGCGTGATCACGGAAGCGGTCGTGCGCGCATGGCCAATGGTGGATGAAACGTACCGGGGCGATTTGCGCTGGCTACACGACCAATGGCTGGGAAGATTTCCGAGATCAGCAAACTTGAGCGCAGATCTCGATCATGTTGAACAGGGCTTTGCCTCAGCGAAATACGGAGGGCCGAGGGACTACTACAGAAAAACGCTGATGCTCTCTCAAATTGTGTTGGGGAGCAATGGACTTGGATTCAGTGAAGCAGCAACAATTGAAGGCGATGCTGTACTCCTAAACACTGCCGCCATATTCGAGAAGTACCTCCGCAACGTGATTAGTAGCGCATATAGTGAGACTGGCTACGTAGTCACCAAAGGTGGAATCGGTGTCAGCAGCTTATACACAGATGGGAGCTTTGAGCTTCAGCCTGACATTGTTGTGTCCAAGGATAGCCGTACCCTGCTCATCGCTGATGCCAAATACAAAGTGCCAACAGCAGGGGATCACTACCAAATGCACACTTATCTCGCGGCGCATGGTGTAAAAAGAGGTCTTCTACTTGCCCCCCTATTTAACGGTGACGAAGTGGCTATCCGCGAATATTCCACTGCCGATAAGACGGTGATTAGGGAAGCGTACCTTCCAATGTCTAACCTGCCCATCATCGAAGAGTTTCTAGGGTCGGTGATTGAGCGATTTGCTTAGTTAGCGGTTCGACTGGTATTTGCTCTGTTTTGGAGATTCTTCTCTCGGCAGTTGCGAGGTATTCATCGCAAACGTCAATGCCGATAAAGCGGCGGCCAAGCGCTCTGGCGGCGACGCCAGAGTTTCCAGCTCCCACGAAAGGATCGAGGACAACGTCCCCTTCGTTGGTTGATAAAGCTATGCACCGGCCCGGCAAGGCGATGGGAAACTGTGCCCCATGGCCATCGCGGCCACTGGACGTTGGTAACGTCCATACGTCTGAAAGCTTGTCTGTCTCCGACCCGTTATTGCGCCCACCTAGTGCAACAGGAAGCGAACGGTAAATTTCTTTGTTGAAGAGCGGTGTTCTGACCTTGGTTAGGTGAAGAACATACTCAAGGTTGCGACTGACGCGGGACTCCTGTGGTTCGGGAAGGGTACTTGTCTTTGCCCATGTAATTACGGCCTTGACGTAGAAACCGATTCGTGACGCGCGTTCTGCGATAAGCGCGGGAATTAAGCACTGTTCGCCGTCTTTAAGGTAGACATGTCCCGCGCTATATCGCCGGCACTCATGATCACCCCAAGCGCGTTTATCCTTGCCCTGCATCGCTCTAAGCGCTTCAACCGCACTGCTTCGGATTTGTGTTCTTGTATTGAACGAATCCATGATATTCCACCAGATTGAGCCATTCTCTGCCAGAATTTCATATAGTGATGCTAGTACCTCTGTTGTATGCCTCAAGAAGCCTTCAGGGGTTTGTTCATGACCATACGGGCACACTTCACCATCCGCCCAATTAGCAAAGTGCGGCTCCTTGTAAATGCGTAGCCCCCAATATGGTGTCGAAGTAACCACACATTGAATGCTACCCAGAGGCAATTGAGCGAGATTCTCAAGTACATGACCGTGAATGAGGATATGCCCGTTATTTCCATCAAGAGCAGTTTTTCTTCCGGGCATTGTTCTACTTGCCAGCAAGTAGTCAATTACCATGCTGCGCGGAACGATAGTCTCCTTGAATGAATCTTGATCAAGCAGCAAGAGCACATCTTGGACAGATAAATAGCTCTTTCGACCACAAACTTTTCTGATGAAAGTCGGTGCCATACCGACTGCAAAGGCCACCTTTCCGATCGGAAATTCCGTGACGAGTGTCGCGTATTTCTCTCGCTGTAAAGTGGCAACCTTGGTCTGCGGCTTTATATCTGATAATTTTTGCTTGCTACGCCTCATGCCATGCGGCGCATCATAGGAATTTTCAGAGGCTTTACTATTTTCCACTCTGCTCACCTTCTTGTATTATTCTTTGCTTAACTATGGTGCTGATAAAACTTTTCTCAGCTAACCAAGCCACAACAATACTTCTTACAACATCAGCATCTGTTTCACCGAGTTCACCTTTGAGCCTCTCCAGTAGTTCGAGTTGTCTATCAGAAAAAGAAACTTGGATTTTTTTTGCCATGAAAATACCCCTGTTAGAATCTCATTGGATTCTAACAAGAATCCAATTGGATGTAAATAAGGCGATTTTAGACTAACGTCGTGTACCGCTGGGCATGTTAAAAAGGCGTGCAAGTGTGTGTTTGGTTGTTCGTGTCGAAACCGGTAGGTGTGACGGTTTTGGCTGCGGCCATTATTCTCCCACAAGCGGCGCTTGTGATACGAATGTGCTGGAATGTACCGTAAAGTCCGGCATAATCCAAACAATCGAATCCACCACCCAAGGAGCGAATACATGGCCCGGCACTACTCCACCAAGGATTTCTTCCGGCAGATGCCGAATGCGCTGCTCCAGCGTTATTTTCAGGGGCGGGAACTGTTCGGCGATCTGGACTTCACCGCCATGAAGGAGGCCAAGCCGGATGAGTTGTTCGCGGCATGGCTGGCTCTACCGGACGGCCAGCGCAATGCGATGGATGCGGAGTTCCGGGATATTTTCGCCATGTGCTGCGAAAAGGGATTTTTGGCGGTCATTGACGAGGCGCGCGAGTATTGGCGAGAAACCCCGGATGACCTCACGCCATTTGTTGAGGCGCTCTCGGCGTTGCCCAGCCATTACGAACGGGCGATGGTCACCTTCCTGGATTACAAAGACTTCTGGAAAGGCGCGTCCCGCTTCTATCACGCGGACACGCTTTCCTACTGGCGCAAGCGCAAGCATCTATTGCACCAACCGGCAGCGGTGGACGCTGCCAGCGTTTTGCAATTTGCCAGCTTGATCCGCAACTATTTCCACCACACCGATGGCCGGGGCAACAACTGCGTGGTGGAGCCTTTCCGCCGGGGCGAACTGGATTATTTCTTCGCTTATCCCGAAGACTATTCGCAGCACAGCACCGAATGGGTGAATGGCGAGTTTGGCCGCCGCCCACATAATCCGGCCTTCGAAGTTGTTTATGTTTACTCGCAACAGGAAGGCTCGCTCGACCTGAACTTTCGCGGCTCCTATAAGGCCATTGAGCCGTTGCAGGCGATGTTCGCCACGGCGATTCTCAAGCTCCCGGAACTGCCGCCCGACCCCAAAGACGCGCGCGTCTATGACCTGAGCCCGCTACTCCAGAAAAGTTTCGATTTCACCCCCGCCGTAGGCAGCGGCATTGTGGATGTGGTGGTGAAGAAGCTGCGGCTTTCGTCACGGGTGAAGAAAGGCGAGCGCATTACGCTGGAAGCGGATGCCGCCGAAAACCCGGATTCCGTCTATGAGTTGCTCGAAAAAATCGGCAAATCTATCCCGCTGAATATGTACAACATCACCCAGGTGGAGCTGACCGCTTCGGTTGTGGTGGATGCCGACAAGCCCGCAAAGCCGGTGCCGATCCGCATCACCCATCCCAATTCCTGTTCGCTCAAGTACGACGAGCTGGGCTTGAAGCTGCGCGACATGCTGGAAGCCTCCGGGATCGAACCTAAGGAGCTATTAGCAGAAGCGGCAACCGCTGAGGTATGACGCCACAAGCCGCGCTGATTGAGCTTTTAGGGCGCGTGGGTGCCAGCCGGGGCGCTACGGTGCTAATCAACGACGCTGAGTTGAGCCTATGGCCGGGCACGGCGGTTGCGGCCATGAAATCGCAGAAACTGCTAGCGAAGGCGCGCCCGGCTTCCAGCGCGATTTGTCCCGGTTGCGAGCGCGATTGCGTGATGCCGGTGCATACCCCGCCCACTACAGGTGCCCCGGCATCGTTCATCGTTTGCGATAAGCGTAGCGATGTTAACCGGGTGCCGGTGCCCACCGAACGGCTGACCCAATGGCAGGGCAGCGCCGATTCCGTATGCGGGTTTGTCGCGGACAGCCTTGGATTGCGCCGCAGCGATCAGCGGTCGGACAGTGCCGGTCTTTGGAATATCGGTATCGCCACCGGGAACAAGCGCAGCCAGTTGCTATGCCTGCAAGCCGATGGCGTTTTGGTTTTGGTCGCCGGAAACAATGCGCTGCCGTTGGTCGAGTTGATCGACCATCACGATGGCGCATATTCGCTTGATGGTGCCATGATCCGCCAATTGGTGGATGCCGCGACCACGGCAGACAACCGCTATACGCCATCCAATGCCAAGCGCGAAGCGCGCAAGCTGGATACGCAAGCCATGTATGCGGGCTGGCAAAAGGCTTACCGCGACCTGAAAAAATCACGCAAGGGCATGTCCGAAACTTGGTACTCGCAGCAGATTGCCAAGATGGATATTGCCAACGGACGCAATGCTTCCACCATCAAAAAAAACATGAAACCTTAAATAGTTGGGCGGAATTTTTTCGCCCAATTTCCCACCTCGCAAACCCCCTGTTTTACGCTATTTCCTCGGCAAAGCCTGCACGGCAATCGTCGTGGCATGATCTTCGATAGCATCGCCACCATCTTGATATTTATGCAAAAACCTCGCTGTCGCTAGTGCTCATCCGGGCGTTTTATCGCCCAATTCGCCCAGCCATGCTTCGTCCTAGCAAGTTCGCTATCACGTTAAGAGGTTTCAAAATGACACACATCATCCAACGGCTTCCCGCCGTCAAATCCGAATCCGGTCTTTCCCGTTCGACCATCTATCTGCGCATTGCTCAAGGGCTGTGGACTAAGCCCGTCAGCCTTGGGGCGCGGGCGGTGGGCTGGCCTTCCGGCGAGGTGGCGGCGATCAACGCGGCGCGCATTGCCGGAAAGAGCGACGAAGAAATCCGCGCCCTGGTGGTGAAACTGGAAGCCGCCCGCAAGGCTGCGGCGTAAGGGGGCCACCATGAGCGCGGAAAACTTGCTTTCACGCCTGGAGCGCGTCAAGCGCACCGGGGGCGGGCGCTATCAAGCGCGCTGCCCCGCCCATGACGACAAGGGGCCGTCGCTATCCATCCGGGAACTGGACGATGGCCGCGTCCTGGTTCATTGCTTTGCGGGCTGCGATGTTCATTCTGTCTTGTCTGCCGTGGGGCTGTCCTTTGACGATCTGTTTCCGCCACGCGCCTTGGGGGACAGCACCAAGCGCGAGGGTCGGCCTTTCCCGGCGGCGGATATTCTGCGCGCCATCGCTTTCGAGGCGCTTGTCGTGGCCGTGGCGGGTTCTTCCATGCTGGCGGGGGAACCATTCAATGCCGTTGACCGCGACCGGCTTTTTCTGGCGGTGGGCAGGATACAGGCGGCGCTTGACGCGGGAGGGCTGAATCATGGATGAAGGCATCGAGCGCGGCCAGTCGTTTCTGGATGGCGCGGCGGAGATGGCGCGCGGCGATTCCCCCGGCCCGGATTGGCCGGAACCGCAACCGCTGACGGCGAAGGTGGCGGCGGAACCGTACCCGTTTGATGCGCTGCCCGAAACCATCCGGGCGGCGGTGGAAGAGGTGCAGGGTTTTACCAAAGCGCCGGTTCCGCTGGTTGCGTCGTCGGCGCTGGCGGCGCTGTCGCTGGCGATCCAGGCCCATGCGGACGTGAAGCGGGCGGAAAAGCTGGCCGGGCCGGTGGGGCTATTCCTGCTGACTATCGCCGATTCGGGCGAGCGCAAATCGACGTGCGACGGATTTTTCACCAAGGCGATCCACGATTATGAGGCGCAGCAAGCCGAAGCGGCAAAGCCGCTGGTGAAGGATCACCGGGCGGCACTGGAGGGATGGGAAGCCCGGCGCGGCGGCATTAAGGACAAAATCCGCCAGCTTGCCAAGGCCGAAAAGCCAACCGGCCAACTTGAGGAATCGCTGCGCAACCTGGAGCACGACAAGCCCGAAGCGCCGAGAGTGCCGAGGCTGATCTACGGCGACGCGACGCCGGAAGCGCTGAAATGGAGCTTGGCGATGCTGTGGCCTTCCGGCGGCGTGGTGTCGAGCGAGGCCGGGATTGTTTTCGGGGCGCATGGCATGGGCAAGGATTCCGTGATGCGCAACCTGGCGACCTTGAATCAGCTTTGGGACGGTGCGGACATCGCGACCGAGCGGCGCACTTCCGAATCCTTCACCGTGAAGGGGGCGCGGCTGACCATCGCCTTGCAGGTGCAGGAGGCGACCTTGCGCAGCTTCTTCGACCGAACCGGCGCGCTGGCGCGTGGCACCGGCTTTCTGGCTCGTTTTCTGGTGGCGTGGCCGGAATCGACGCAAGGTTTCCGCCCCTTCACCGAAGCCCCGGCCAACTGGCCGCACCTGGCACAATTCAACCAGCGCATTGCCGCGATTCTGGAGCAGCCCGCCCCGATTGATGAAGAGGGCGCGCTATTCCCGGCCATGCTGCCGCTGATGCCGGATGCGAAAGCCGCATGGGTGGCCTTCCATGACGCCATCGAGAGCGAGCTTGCCAGCGGCGGCGAGCTTTACGACGTGCGCGACGTGGCATCGAAAACCGCCGATAACGCGGCACGGCTGGCGGCGCTGTTCCAGGTGTTCGAGCAGCCACAAGGCGGCGCGGTGGGGATGGCAGCCTTCGAGTCGGCAAGCCGGATTGCAGCATGGCACTTGAACGAGGCGCGGCGTTTCTTCGGCGAGCTGTCCCTACCGGTGGAACTGGCGGACGCGGCACGGCTGGATAGCTGGCTGATCGAGTATTGCAAGCGGGAGCGGACGCTTCTTGTCCCGACCAAAAAGGTGCAGCAATTCGGGCCGGGCGGGTTGCGGGAGAAAGCCGCTATTGAAATCGCCATGCGTGAGCTGGAAGAGCTTGGCCGGGCGCGGCTGGCGCAGGATGGACGCCGCCGCATCATCAAAGTGAATCCGGCGCTGGTGATCGAGGGAGGCACAGCATGACGCTATCGGCGCTGATGAAAAAAGGCGGGCTATGCGCGGCTGCTACCGCTATTCCTGCTACTGCTGCTACCGAAGAGGGGGAGAAGGCCGGAACGGTAGCAAGAGTAGCAACGGTAGCGGTAGCAAACCTGCCAAGCGCGGAAAGCAACTCGACCGCCCCCATGACGGCAGACGAGGAAAGTGCGATCCGCGCATGGTTGACGCATATCGAGGAAACCGATGCGGCCATCATCGCTATCGTGCTGGGCCAGTGCCGCGCCGACGTGGACGCGCGGGGCTACTTCCTCCGGCAGGCCGGTGAGGTGCCGCGACCTGCGCCCTTTGACGATGACCGGCGATATTGCGATCAGTGCGCGAACCTGCGGCGCGATGTTTGCACTATTGCCGAGCCGAAAGCCGGTGCGCTGGTTGTGGCGAATCGTGGCTATCGCCCGGTGCGCGAACCACCCCGGCGCTGCGCGGGGTATGCGCCGGGGCCGGATGATCCAGATAGGCGACCGGGCCGGGAGCGCTGGCCGGGGCTGATTCAGAAAGGAGGTGATTATAGAAACGCTTGAAAACGATTACGCCGTGACTCCATTTCCGGCGACCGAAGGTGACAGCTATGAGGCCGGGCGCTGCTATGCCACTCGGTGCAATTGCACCACGTTTTCACCCTTTACCAGTGCCTCTATTCTCCCCGCCCACGCCTTCAGCGCGGCTTCCCGCTGCGGTTCGTAGCTATTGTGATTGTAATGCGCTAGCACTCCGGGCAGGACGTGATTGGCAATCTTATGGCCAATGAAAAGCTCAAATCCCAAATCAGGCAAGCGAGTAATCAGCGTGCGCCGAAGATCATGCACATGGCAAGGCGTAACATTGGGAAGAGCGCCGCGTTTGAAGAGGGCGACCAAGGCATTGTTGACGGAACGGCCAAAGACGGCTTGGCCAGGTTTCAGTGGTGAGGCAAAAACATGACGCTCTTTGCCGGTGATCGGTTTCAGCCCTTCCAGAATGGCAATAGCAAGGGGTGCGAGGTGAACAAGGTGGGCGCGGTCTTTCTTGGTTCGGGCTGCGGGGATTTTCCATAGACCGGCTTTCAGATCGAATTCCGACCACTCGGCATCGGT
>Ga0307375_10004810_pt1 | contig 12812 bp, 10 predicted proteins | sample TR1MG_FD_202531 | JGI IMG/M metagenome (GOLD analysis project Ga0307375, IMG submission 202531) | Soil microbial communities from Risofladan, Vaasa, Finland - TR-1 | ecosystem: Environmental > Terrestrial > Soil > Coastal area > Acid sulfate soil | place: Finland: Risofladan, Vaasa | collected... | reverse complement strand
CCAGCCGGATCGCCTCCAGATAACACTGCATCGCCTCGTCGAGCTTGCCCTGCGCCTCAAGCGCATGACCCTGATCGATCAGGCGAGTCGCGTCCTGTCCGGCGGTGTCCGGCTTGCCGTCGCCGGGGCGGGACGGTGCCGCGCTGCGCAATCGGTCGAATATGCCCATCTAGGAACCTTTTCAGGATGATATTTGTTAGACTTGTCCGACTTGGTTGCAGTCTGGTCGATTAGCGCAGGATCGTTTCTCTGGCCCGATAATCGCAGATATTGTCCTTGTTATTTCATAAACGTACCCGGAGCATCAACATGATACTTGAATGGTTCAACGCTGGAGAAGCGGTTTCGTTTGCACATGAAATTGTCCGTGAGATCAATCGCCTGTTTCCCCCATCGGATCGAAAAGAAAAGGCAATACCGAAGAAGGAATATCAAAGAAGGTTTGACAGCCTTGTCGTCCGCACGCGTACGTTTTCGTTGAAAAATAAACTGAACATTTATAAAAAGGCAAAACTTCTCAACGCCATCAAGTGGGAGATGAAAGACGCCGGGCATGAAGAAAAAATCATCAGCGAATTCATCTCGTTCATCGCCCCCCTGCTGTGAGACAGGGATTTACTCTGCAGCTGAGCCGTTAGCACGACGCATTTGAATTTCCCTTTGATGAAATTGTTCCATTTCAGACGAGGCATTTTGGGCAGCACGGATTTTCCGCTCATCCACGGATAATTCGGTAAGATTGCATTCTGCGTCCCCGGTTGCAGCGGGGTTCTGTTCCGGCTATCAATACTTTATGAAAAAATTATGAAAATTCACGAGTACCAAGGCAAGGAAATACTGCGGCAGTTCGGTGTCGTCACCCCGCGCGGCGCGGCGTGCTTCAGTGTGGCTGAGGCAGTCGCTGCCGCGCAGCAACTGGGAGGGACAGTGTGGGTGGTGAAGGCGCAGATTCATGCCGGCGGTCGTGGCAAGGGCGGCGGGGTGAAGGTCGCGAAGTCGCTGGATGAGGTGCGCAGCGCGGCCCAGCAGATACTCGGCATGCATCTGGTCACACACCAGACCGGCAAGGATGGCCAGGTGGTGCGGCGTCTGTTGATCGAAGAGGGCGCGCAGATCAGCAAGGAATTCTATTTGGGCATGGTGGTTGATCGCGGCTCGCAGCGCGTTGCGTTGCTGGCCAGCAGCGAGGGCGGCATGGAAATCGAACAGGTGGCCGCGCACAGCCCGGAGAAGATACACACTGTGCGCATCGATCCGGTCGCCGGATTGGGCGCAGCCGAGGCGGCGAGTGCCGCGCGCCGGATCGGCATTCCCGATGCTGCGGTAGCGGGTGCCGTGACCGCACTGCAGGGGCTATACCGCTGCTTCGTGGAAAAAGATGCGATGCTGGCGGAAATCAATCCGCTGGTGCTGACCGCCGATGGCCGTGTGCTCGCGCTGGACGCGAAGTTCAACTTTGACAGCAACGCGCTGTACCGTCATCCCGAAATCGTCGCGTACCGCGATCTGGACGAGGAAGACCCGGCCGAGATCGAGGCATCCAAATTCGATCTGAGCTACATCTCGCTGGACGGCGACATTGGTTGTCTGGTCAACGGTGCGGGGCTGGCGATGGCGACCATGGACATCATCAAGCTGTACGGCGGCAGTCCGGCGAATTTCCTCGATGTGGGCGGTGGTGCTGACAAGGAGAAAGTCACCGAGGCATTCAAACTGATGCTGAAGAACCCCAACCTCAGGGCCATTCTGGTGAACATCTTCGGCGGCATCATGAAGTGCGACGTGATCGCCGAGGGTGTGGTGGCAGCGGCGCGTGAAGTACATCTCAAGGTGCCGCTGGTGGTGCGTCTGGAAGGGACGAATGTCGAACTGGGCAAGAAGATACTGGCTGATTCGGGCCTGCCTATCATTTCAGGCAGCGACATGGCGGATGCTGCCCAAAAAGTGGTCGATGCGGCGAGGGGTGCGTAATGTCCATACTGATAGACAAGAATACAAGGGTAATGACCCAGGGTATGACCGGCAAGGTGGGCCAGTTCCATACCGTCAACTGCAAAGCCTATGCGAATGGCGCTGAATGTTTTGTTGCTGGCGTCACGCCGAACAAGGGCGGCCAGAGTTTCGAAGGCATTCCGATCTACAACAGCGTGGCCGAGGCCAAGGCGCAAAGCGGAGCGACAGTATCGGTTATTTACGTGCCGCCCCCCTATGCGGCTGCGGCGATTGACGAGGCGGTCGAGGCGGATCTGGACTTGGTGATTTGCATCACTGAAGGTATCCCGGTTCACGACATGCTGCGCACGCGTTACAAGATGCAGGGCAAGCACACACTGCTGATCGGACCGAACTGCCCGGGACTGATCACGCCGGATGAGATCAAGATCGGCATCATGCCCGGCCACATCCACCGCAAGGGGCGCATCGGCGTGGTGTCCCGCTCGGGAACGCTGACCTATGAAGCTGTCGGGCAGCTAACCGCGCTGGGCCTCGGACAGTCGTCCTGTGTCGGCATCGGCGGCGATCCGATCAACGGCCTGAAGCATCTCGATGTGATGAAGTTGTTCAACGACGATCCGGGCACCGATGCGGTGGTCATGGTCGGTGAAATTGGCGGAACCGATGAGGAGGAATGCGCGCGCTGGATCAGACACAATATGAACAAACCGGTGGTCGGTTTCATTGCCGGGGTGACGGCACCGCCCGGCAAACGCATGGGCCACGCCGGTGCAATTATCTCCGGCGGACAGGGCGGCGCCGATACCAAGCTGGCGGTGATGGAAGAGTGCGGAATTCACATCACACGCAATCCGGCTGAAATGGGGCGAGTGATGCAGAAGGTACTGAAAGGCAGCTGATGCTGGAGATGTTCGCTTCGACCCAGTTCTGGGTTGATGTCCTGAAAATCATCGTAATTGACCTGTTGCTCAGCGGCGACAACGCAGTGGTCATCGCGCTGGCTTGCCGCAAACTCCCGGTGCCGCAGCGCAAAAAAGGAATCCTGTTCGGTGTGCTGGGTGCAATCGTGTTGCGCGTCGTGCTGACCTTTTTTGCATTAAGCCTGTTGTCGTTGCCCTACCTCAAACTGGTGGGTGCGCTGCTGCTGATCTGGATCGGTATCAAGCTGATCCTGCCCGAGGAAGCGCACCATGCCGATCGTGTTCAAGCAGATACGCGCCTGTTCGGTGCGGTCAAGACCATCATTATTGCCGATTTCGTGATGAGCCTGGACAACGTGCTGGGTGTCGCGGGTGCTGCCAAGGGCAATGTGACGCTGCTGGTTTTCGGGCTGCTGATCAGCATCCCGTTGATCGCATGGAGCAGCCAATTGGCGCTGAAGCTAATGGATCGGTTCGCCGTGACGATTTATGTCGGCGGGGCACTGCTTGGATATGTCGCGGGCGAGATGCTGGTCAGCGAGGCATTTCCCGCGACAGGATCAGGAACCGGCTTACCCGGTCTGGAGGCAGCAAGCCACTATTTGCACTGGCTGGTACCTATGCTGTGTGCACTACTGGTATTGGCTCTGGGGAAGTTGCTGGCGAAGCGCAAAATCGCCAGGCGCGAAGTGATTGACCTGGTGGACGAGGAAGTATCCGTCGTCACGGACAAAAAAACATAGGGGAAGATTTTGAAGATACTGATTCCGGTTGATGGCTCCGCCAACGCGTTGCGCGCGGTCGGTTACGTAATCCAGAATATCGCCGCGCTGAAAGAGACTCCGCAACTGCTATTGTTGAACGTGCAGCGGAATGTCGCGCAGGGTAACGTCAAGCTGTTCATCAACAAGGAAACGATCAATGACTACTGCCGTGAACAGGGAATGACGGCGCTTCAGTCTGCACGCGCCGCGTTTGATGCTGCCGGATTGCCCTACCAGTATCACATCAGTATCGGCAGTACGGCGGAAGCGATTGTTCAATATGCCTACGATCAACAGGTAGATCAGATCGTGATGGGCAGAAAAGGGCTGGGCGGCCTGCAATCCCTGCTGCTGGGAACGGTGGTAAAAAAAGTGCTGCAGTTGGCCGGCAGTCCGGTGGTGCTGATCAAATAGGAATCAATTTCGGTGCTGTACGGCCAGGCTGCTTTGAAATGTTGATATTTCTTAATAAATATAAAGGATTGTGGTGTGTTGTTGTGAAATATACTAATATTAAAGCCATATTTTTTTGACAGAATGCCCGGGTTTGGCAACGGGCAACAAGGGACAGCATGAATAAGAGGTCATTTTGGCAAAAGGACTGGTTCGTCGGATTGCTGGTGGCATTGTTTTTTATGCTCGGCGCCAATAGCGAACTGATGCAGAGCCTGGAGCGCAAGGCATACGATCTGGGCGTTCTGGCATCCTCGCGGACACCGAGCGACAAGATTGCGGTGATTGCGATTGATGAACGAAGCATTGCCAATCTGGGACGCTGGCCATGGCCGCGCGCCATTCATGCCAGGATGCTTGATGTCCTCGCTGCAGGGCATCCCAAAGTGATCGGCTATACCGCATTCTTTTTCGAGCCGCAGGTAGAGGCCGGACTGGAGTACATCCAGAGAATTTCCGAATTGCTGCGCAACTCAAAACTAAATGACACATCCGACCCCGGAAAACAGGCCGATTTGGCCAAGTTGAGTGCCTTGCTCCAGGAGGCGGCGCAAAACCTCGACAACGATCAGGAGCTCAGTAAAAGCATCGCCAATGCGAACGATGTGCTGTTGCCGATGTTTTTCGAACTGGGCGAGCCAAAAGGCAAACCCGATCACGAATTGCCCGACTATGTGTTGCGCAATGAACTCACCAATGTGAAGGATCCCGGCGGATTGGGCGATTCACCCCTGCCGGCCAATGGAGTGCTGGCCCCGATCCCGATGCTGGGCAGCAAAGCGCTGGCTATCGGGCATCTGAACAGCTATCCGGATGTGGATGGTGCGATACGCACTGAACCGCTGGTGGTGCGTTATTACAATCAGTACTATCCTTCCTTGTCGCTGATGCTGGCAGCCAGGAGTCTCAATCTCGGACCTCAGGATATACGCATCAACCTGGGTGAGGGCGTGCGATTGGGCAACCTGAAGATTGCCACCGATTCAGCCCTGCGCATGCATACCTATTTTTACAAGGACAGGGATGGTCATCCTGCCTTTCCGGTTGATTCTTTTTACGATGTTCTTACCGGCAAAATTCCGGCGGACAAATACCGCGGCAAAATCGTACTGATCGGTGCATCGGCGACCGGCATCGGTTCGTTGCAGGTGACGCCGGTATCTTCCGGTATGGCACCGGTGGTGACGCTGGCGAATTCGGTTTCGAGCATCCTTCAAGGTGACTTCTTTGTAACACCAGGCTGGGCAGAATGGGCGCAAATCGGTGTTTTTCTGCTGATTTCCCTGTATCTGATCCTGCTGCTTCCGCGGCTGAATGCCGCCATCGGTGCGGTGGTCACCGGCACGATGTTTGCGGCTTTGATTGTTACGCATTTTGTCCTGATGACGACACAGGCAATTTGGCTGCAGCTGATGTTGCCCGCTTCGCTGTTGCTGGTTGGCCATTTGTTGCTGACGACCAAGCGCTACCTGATGACCGAAAAAGGAAAACAGAAATCGGATGCCGAATCGGCAGAGAGTAATCGCATGCTGGGTCTGGCTTTTCAGGGGCAGGGGCAGCTGGATATGGCCTTTGACAAATTTTGCAAGGTGCCGCTGGACGACAGCCTGATGGATGTGTTGTATAACCTGGGGCTGGATTTCGAGCGCAAGCGCCAATTCAACAAGGCAGAGTCGGTATTCAGGTATATGGCCCGGCATAACCCCAAGTTTCGCGATCTTGATAAGCGCATGGCCCAGTCCAAGGCATTGTCGGAAACCGTGATGCTCGGCGGCACAGCCTCAAGGGGCAATGCAAGCACCCTGGCACTGGACATTGCCGGTGTGTCGAAGCCCATGCTGGGTCGTTATGAAATCGAGAAAGAGCTAGGCAAGGGTGCGATGGGCGTCGTATACCTCGGAAGAGACCCGAAAATCGGCCGTGTCGTTGCGATCAAGACCATGGCGCTGGCGCAGGAGTTTGGTAGCGATGAGCTGGAAGATGTGAAAGCACGGTTCTTTCGTGAAGCCGAAACGGCAGGACGGCTCAACCATCAGAACATCGTAACCGTGTACGATGCCGGAGAAGAACATGACCTTGCCTATATCGCGATGGAGTTTCTCAAGGGCCAGGATCTGGTTTCCTACACCAAGCCGGACACTTTGTTGCCCCTGCCAACGTTGATGAATATTTTTGCGCGGGTAGCCGATGCGCTTGACTATGCGCATAAACAGAATGTGGTGCATCGCGACATCAAGCCCGCCAATATCATGTACGATCCTGAAACGGATTTGACCAAGGTGACCGATTTCGGCATTGCGCGCATCACCGACTCGAGCAAAACAAAAACCGGCATAGTGTTCGGAACACCGTCTTTCATGTCGCCGGAACAATTGGCGGGAAAGAAGATCAGCGGACAATCAGACCTGTTTTCTTTGGGAGTGAGTTTGTACCAAATGGCTTGTGGTAAGCTTCCGTTCGAAGGGGACTCGATGGCGCAGTTGATGTTCAGGATCGCCAATGAACCCCATCCCGATATTTTGAGTATACGAGCAGATTTGCCGCCTTGTCTGGTTGAAATTATTAACCGGTCATTGGACAAGCAGGTTGAGTTTCGCTATTCCAGCGGCGCTGAAATGGCCGAAGCACTGCGCAGCTGTGCCGCGCTTGCGCGGAACGCAACAGAGGCAGGCAATTCGTTATCCGACCAAGCGGGGATACGGAGTTGATGTCGACGGTGGGTGCCGTGCCGCATAACGGCGACCTTTCCGTAGCCAGAAACAAATGGGGGTGTAGATGAAGATAGCAGAAGCATTGGAAATATTCAGCCAGACTGATCCCGGCATGGTGCGCTCGCACAATGAGGATAGCGTGGCATGTGAGCCTGCCTGCGGCTTGGTTGTACTGGCTGACGGTATGGGGGGGTACAATGCCGGCGAAGTGGCAAGCGGTATAGCCGTTTCTGTGGTTGCGACGGAAGTTAGTCATCGTTTGTTGAATGCCAGCCCTGTCGATATCTCGGAGAATGGGGGCGCGGAATTGGGCGTTTCCCTGTTGCGCGACAATATTCAGAAGGCCAATGCCTCTATTTTTCATGCCGCACAAAGCCAGCCCCAGTATGCCGGGATGGGCACAACCATCGTCTCCGCGCTTTTTTATGATAATCGCGTGGCTGTCGGACATGTGGGCGATTCGCGCATGTACCGGTTGCGCGGTGAGTTGCTGGAAACGATCACTCACGATCATTCCCTGCTTCAGGAACAGCTTGATAGCGGGATGATCAGCCTTGAAGACGCGCGCATGTCAAAAAACAAGAACCTGGTGACGCGCGCGGTCGGAATAGACGCGCGTGTGGATTCTGAAATCCATGTGCATGATGTGTTGGTCGGGGATATCTATCTGCTGTGTTCCGACGGCTTGAACGATATGGTAGAGGATGATGATATTCAGGCCACACTGTTTGCGTTGCAGAATAATTTGCCGCTGGCGGCAAGTCAGTTGATACAGATGGCAAATGATAATGGCGGACGCGATAATATTTCGGTGATACTGGTCAAGGTAAAGGGAAAATTTGCCGTGCCGCGTGGTTGGGTGGCTAAACTTTTTAATTGGTTTGAAAAATAATTAGCACGAGGGTTACGACTATGGCCGCAAAACTGATACTCAGCATGGATGGGGGGATAATCAAAGAATACCCACTCAATAAAGAGCGCATAACTATCGGGCGCAAGGCGCACAATGACATCGTCATCGACAATCTGGCGGTAAGCGGAGAACATGCTGCGGTCGTTACCATCCTGAATGACTCGTTCCTTGATGACCTGGATAGCACCAACGGGGTGGAAGTGAACGGGAAACCCACTAAAAAGCATTTCCTGCAAAACAATGATGTAATCGAAATCGGCAAGTACAAGCTGAAATACATCACGGACCAGATTACCCAGACGACCCCGGAAGATTTCGAACGAACCATGGTGTTGCGCGTACCAATAAAAAAAGAAGCTCCTACCCCGGCGGGGAACAAGCCTGCTGAACCGCAGCGCGGAAATAAAGTTCAGGCGGGCGGCAGGCCGACTCATGATGAGTCGGCAGAAAAAACCGGCCAGTTTGAAGCGCACCCGTCAGGGGTGTCCGGCCAAACTTCCAGTCAAACCGACCATGGGCTTCAGACTGTTCCCGCTTCCGGTGCAGGGCCGGCCGGCGCCCAAAAGCAGGTCGCAGTGGTGCAGGTTTTAACCGGACCCAATGCAGGGAAGGAACTTGAGCTGGTCAAAAATCTGACCACTTTGGGCAAGCCCGGATTGCAGGTGGCGGTACTCACGCGTCGTCCGCACGGCTATTTCATTACCCATGTTGAAGGAGAAAATTTTCCGCTGGTAAATGGCCGGGCGCTGGGCAACCAGGCGCATCAGTTGAATGAGCATGATGTGATTGAATTGGCCGGCATCAAAATGGAATTCTACTTCAAGGGATAGTCAGTGCTGGACTCAGTGCAAATCACGCCGGGCGCAAAGCAGGGTTATGGCCTGGACTGCATCGCTTTGCTGAATGAGCCGCCGCGCATCACACAACAAACCGGCCGCTGTCCCGAGCATTCTGTTGAAACAACAAGCCCGACTTGCGATTCCACTGGGATGTCAATGAACGACAACCAGGTGGCTGGTTATGCCTTTTGTTAAGCACAGTGAAAAAAAATGCAATTTTGATCGGGCTGGGGCTCCTGATCGTCCTGTTTTTTGTCGGTAGTGCCGCGCGGTTTTACCGACTGGATATAGTCGAGCAGCTGTCTTCCATACTTTACGATTACCGCTTGCGTTTGACCATGCCGCGCAAGATGGACAACCGTATCGTTATCGTCGATATCGATGAGAAAAGCTTGAAAGAAGAGGGGCGCTGGCCGTGGGGACGGGACCGGATGGCCCTGCTGATGGACAAACTGTTCGACAAGTATCACGTTGCGGTGGTGGGGTTTGACGTGGTATTTGCCGAAAAAGACGAGAGTTCCGGACTTAAGGTTTTACAGGGGCTGGCGGAAAATCAACTCAAGAGCGACAAGTCGTTCCACGAGACGCTGGACAAAATCCGCCCGCAACTGGAATACGACGACCTGTTTGCCAGTAAGATCAGGAATCGCAAAGTGGTGTTGGGGTATTACATGACCAATCAACACGAACCGCATGCATCGGGAATGTTGCCAGAGCCGACATTTCCGGCAGGGGCATTCAAGGGACATGCGGTGGATTTTACGAACTGGAATGGCTACGGAGCCAATCTTCCCGAATTGCAACAGGCCGCGGCAAACGCAGGACATTTCAATCCTTTGGTGGACTCTGATGGCCGGGTACGCCGAATTCCCATGCTGGTCGAATATGACGGTGCGTATTATGAGTCTTTGTCACTTGCGATCGTTCGCACCCTGTTGGGCCAAACAAAATTGTCACCCGGATACGCCGAAAACAAGGCGGGGGGCTATACCGACCTGGAGTGGCTTGATCTGGAATCTGCCAACAGCAAGTTGAAAATCCCGGTTGACCGTGATGTGTCAACTTTTGTGCCCTACCGGGGCGGGCAGGGAAGCTTCCGCTACATTTCAATAACCGATGTGCTGCACGACCGTGTCGACACTGCGCAACTGAAAAACAAGATCGTTCTGGTTGGTACAACGGCCCCCGGTCTGCTTGATATGCGTTCCACGCCGGTGTCGAAGGTCTATCCCGGGGTGGAAATTCACGCGAACATGATTTCCGGTATCCTCGATCAGAATTTGAAGGAACGCCCAGCTTATATGCTGGGCGCAGAAGTTGTTTGGGTATTGCTGGTCGGCATCGCCCTGAGTTTTCTGTTGCCGTTATTGACTCCTGCAAAAGCAATTTTTGCGTCGGCTTTCGCACTCATCATCACGGCCGGACTGAGTCTGGTCGCATGGCAGTATGGTGGCGTGCTGATGCCGGTCACCAATAGTCTGGTGATGATCGCCTTGCTGTTTGCGTTGAACATGTCTTACGGCTACTTCGTCGAATCACGCACCAAACGGCAGATTACCGGATTGTTCGGGCAATATGTGCCGAGCGAACTGGTCGAGGAAATGGCAAAACATCCGGAAAGCGTGTCTATGGAGGGTGAAAGCCGCGAAATGACCATCCTGTTTTCGGATGTGCGCGGTTTCACCAACATTGCTGAAGGCATGGAACCAAAAGAATTGTCGCTGTTGATGAATGAGTTCCTGACGCCCTTGTCGCGGGTCGTCTATAAACACCGTGGCACAATCGATAAGTATATGGGCGACTGTATCATGGCGTTCTGGGGAGCGCCGCTTCCTGACAAGGATCATGCCCGCAACGCTATACTGTCGGGTATCGAGATGCAGCAGGCGTTGAAAGCATTGCAGCCGCATTTCAGGGAACGCGGCTGGCCGGACATACAAGTCGGTGTGGGTATCAATACCGGGAGGGTCAGCGTTGGCAACATGGGTTCGGAAGTTCGTGTTGCCTACACGGTGATGGGTGATGAAGTAAACCTGGCGTCGCGTCTGGAAGGCATTACCAAACAATACGGGGTGGGTATCATCGTCGGTGAAAATACCCGCCACATCGTGAATGAATTTCTGTACCGGGAACTTGACCACGTGCGGGTTAAAGGTAAAGATAATCCAGTGGCCATTTACGAACCGGTCGCATTGATCAGTGAAGCCAGCAAGGCACTGCATGATGAAGTCAAACTGTTTCACGAAATGCGTCGCCTGTACCGCAAGCAGGATTGGGAACAGGCGGAATTGCAGCTGATGAATTTGCAGCGCATGACTCCTGACCTGGCACTGTACAGGCTATACGTGGAGCGGGTCGCCTACTTCCGCAAGAATCCACCGGGTGGGGATTGGGACGGCGTGTTCATGTTTCACGCCAAGTAACCGGATAAACCAACAGAATATACTGGACAAGATGAAACTAAGAGTGCTGGGGTGTAGTGGTGGAATCGGTGGCAATCTGCGCACCACTTCGTTCCTGCTTGATCAAGACGTCCTTGTCGATGCCGGCACCGGAGTGGGCGAACTCAGCCTGACGGAGCTCGCCATGATTGACCATGTTTTCATTACCCACTCCCATCTAGATCATATTGCCAGCATTCCGTTCATGGTCGACAGTGTCGGCTCCATGCGTGATCGCCCATTGACCGTTTACGCAAGCGAAGAGACGCTGGACATACTCAAACAACATATTTTCAACTGGAAAATCTGGCCCGATTTTGCCGAGATTCCCAATGCACAGTACCCCTGCATGCGATACCAGGCAATGGAACTGGGTGGGACCATCGTTCTGAACGGCCGCAGAATCACTTCTGTTCCCGCCAATCATGTGGTGCCGGCAGTTGGCTATCATCTGGACAGCGGCCGGGCGAGTCTGGTATTCAGCGGAGATACCACCACTAACGATGAATTTTGGGAAACGGTCAACAAAATTGGAAATTTGCGTTACCTCATCATCGAGACCGCTTTTTCAAACAGCGAAAAGGATTTGGCGGAAGTTTCCAAACATCTGTGCCCGAGCATGCTTGCGATAGAGTTGGAAAAATTCAAGGGCGATGCTCAAGTGTTCATTAGCCATCTCAAACCGGGCGAACTCGAGTTGACCATGCGGGAGATCGAAGAATGTGTGCGCGGCGTCCCTCCCAAAATGTTGCTGAACAATCAGGAATTCGAACTGTAAGAACGGGTGATGAATCGTATGATAAAGACGGAATTCGATGCCGGAATCGGCAAAACAGCAGCCCAATGAGACGCGCCAGGGAGTGATATGAGTACAGTGATGACAGCGAATAACGCAAAAAATGCCGGTGATATGGCCCACAGGCTCGAATTCACCAAAAATCTCAATCAAGTCAACAATAAGATACACGCCACCGGCAATGTTGATGAAATCATGCTGGAGGTCAGCAAGGACATCTGCGCGCTGTTCAACGCGGACAGACTGACGATTTATGTCGTGGGTGAAGACAATATCTCCCTGGTTTCAAAGGTCAAGACCGGACTCAATTCATTCAAGGATCTCAAATTACCGATCGCGGAACAAAGCCTTGCCGGTTATTCGGCAATGCATAAAAAACTGCTTAACATCAAGGATGTTTACGATGAAAAGGAGCTGGCGCAATACAGCTCGCATCTGCGCTTTTTGCAGGAAGTGGACAAACGTACCGGATATCGCACCAAACAAATGCTGGTTGCCCCGATTCTGGATGCGAGTAGCGGAGATCTGGTTGGTGTAATCCAGGTTATCAACAACAAGGCTGGTGTGCCCTTTACCGCCATGATCGAGGAAGGCGTGCAGGAATTGGCCGAGACCATGGCGGTGGCTTTGCGCCAGCATCAGCGCCAGCAGCACAGTTCGGCGAAAACCAAATACGATTATCTGGTTGCAGACGCGGTGCTTTCCGCCGCGGAATTCGAATTGGCGACACGCACTGCACGGCGCAAGGGGATAGACATCGAAGAAGTTTTGCTCGACGAATTTCAGGTCAGCCCCGCAGCCTTGGGCAAGGCGCTGTCCAGATTTTTCGGTGTTCCTTACCAGCCTTACCGGAGTGACCTTATCAAGCCTGCCGACTTGTTGAAAAACCTGAGGCGGGAGTATGTTGAAAGCAGTCACTGGATTCCTGTCGAGGAAACCCAGGAGGGGTTGATGATTTTGACTACCGACCCGGAGCGGATTCAGGCCTCGCGAGTGGTCAACAACATTTTCTCCAAGAG
>Ga0307375_10004809_pt1 | contig 12814 bp, 9 predicted proteins | sample TR1MG_FD_202531 | JGI IMG/M metagenome (GOLD analysis project Ga0307375, IMG submission 202531) | Soil microbial communities from Risofladan, Vaasa, Finland - TR-1 | ecosystem: Environmental > Terrestrial > Soil > Coastal area > Acid sulfate soil | place: Finland: Risofladan, Vaasa | collected... | reverse complement strand
CTGACGACTTGGCTCTCTTTGAGGCTAAGGAGGAAGAATGGATCAAAGAGAACAAGGCCGCCGCAGACAAGGCGCAGATGGAGGCGAACAAGGCTGCTAAGCTGGCTGCTAAGCAAGCACAGCAAGCCAAGAAGAACGCTGCCGCAGAGGGAAGCTCAGCCGAGGCCGCTCCGTCAGTCCCCGCGCCCAAGAAGGTTCAGGTAGCCGGCTCCGGCTCTTGGTCTACTGCCAAGCTGCGTGATCGTCTCCGCAACACCATCGAATCGCCATTTGAGCGATTGACCTACACTCGCGCCATCGAGATCCTGCAAGCGTCCGGCCAAGAGTTTGAGGAGAAACCCGTCTGGGGAATGGACCTTCCCTCAGAGATGGAACGCTACCTCGCTGAGGTCGTTTTCAAGAAGCCCATCATCCTCACCGACTACCCCAAGGCGATCAAGGCATTCTACATGCGTGCCAACGACGATGGAAAGACTGTGGCTGCGATGGACATCCTCGTCCCTGGAATCGGTGAACTCGTCGGCGGCTCACAGCGCGAGGAACGCCTCGATCTCCTCCACTCTCGCATGCAAGAACTGCACCTCAGCGAAAAGGACTACGCTTTCTACCTCGATCTCCGCCGCTATGGTACCGTACCCCACGCCGGATTCGGTCTCGGATTTGAGCGCCTCGTTCGCTACGCCACTGGACTTGATAACATCAAGGACACTTGCATGTATCCTCGTGCTTGGGGAACTCCCATGGAGGGCTAAAGACCGCCGATTTCAATCTTCAAGGTTCCCTATCCGTATCACTTGTATGAATGAAGCATCTCTCTCTTCTCGAATGAACACATCTGATCCAATGTTTCGCTTAGGATATAGCCACAGCGCAGGGTGAGGATGAGGAACATCTACCAGCCCATCTTACGCCACTAAGACAAGAGAAAGGGGGTCCACAAAGGAGGTCACTCCGGCTCTCCTTACCGAGTTCCCCAGGACACATACGCGATGGATAGAACGAACTGATATGAGCATACTACAGTAGGCGTTAAGGTTTAGTATCTACAATATAACGATATCTGAAGAAGACGAAGAGATTGAGGGGATGTGTGCATTCAGGCCGTCAGGAGCTCTTCGTTGAGGGCGAGAGTCTCTGGATGGTATTGCAGTGGCGATCATTCCATTGTGTCGTATTGCCTGCATATCAATGCTTCCACTTTTTCGGCTCGGGAAGGAGAAACGTGTCCTCATCACTGTCGTCCATGGCCAGAATGTCGTCCAACCTTGCGGGGCGTTTCGTGTTGAGTGCTCGTGTGTCGTGTGATGGCATGGTCTGGTGTCTTCCTAGAGGTTGAGATTGCTGTGAGCTCTGACGTTTGAGAGAGGACGAAGTCATGGCAAGTGAAGATGGGGTGTGCAGGTCGAAGAGGTTCTGAGGTTTCGAGGGGGAAGCTCTGGAGGTGGCGGCCACGACTTCCTTTAGTCGCCCCTCCAAGATGAGGTCGCTTTTGCGTCTGGAGAGGTGAGATGTGGTGGAGAGCGAGTAGACTTCGTGGGAATCGTAGTGGACATCCAGCGGGTCGAAGGTGTCGGAGAGGAGAGGGTCGGGCGGCGGTTGAAGGGAGCCCGCTCGGCTTGCTTCCGCACCTTGTGGTGTTTGAGATGATCGGGTAAGTTGACTCAGCGCTGATGCGCGTTGCAATTGCTCTCTATTCAGTTGCTGACGTAGCTCGACGATCTTGGCCTTCTTCGCGTTGAGCACGAAGACGAACTTGGAAAACTGCTCCACTTCCGCTGCACGTTTCTCTTGCTCCAAACGATCCAATAGCGCCAAGGCATCATATCGCTGAGACTTCAATATCTCATTCAACAACTTTAGCGACTTGCATTCCGTCTCCAACTCGTTACGGTTCTGAAGAACATGGTCCATCATCTCCTGAACCACTTTCTTGGCACGATCTTCCGATACCATCGCCAACTGCAACTCTCCGCACAACTGGAACTTCAAGCGTTAGACACGTATAGCTCACAGAAGAGGCTGCATTGATCGGAAACGCACATCGATCGGAATCACTGCCTCCTCATCATCTCCCCCCGACTCCACGTTCGTCTTGATGATCCATTTGAACTAGAAAACAGAGCATAGTAATGAATTAGCGCAACGAAGCCACTACTGAAGGGAAAGGACAAGGGAAAGCGGGCGTACAATGGCGTCCGTCTTGATAACAGGATGGCGCGCTATAGCATAGTTGAATCGCTTATTCTCAGTGTCTTGGGATTTGAAAGCTTCATTTAGAATCTCAAAGTAAGCTTCATTAGACATTCCTTCGGGCACGAGGTCCTTGAGTCCATCGCCAAACTCTGGGGGCCGCAAGACAAGGCAGTTGTAGGGTCGTACACTGGCGTTAGAGATGCTGAAGGATGAGAAGGGTATGATAAGGGCATTGAGATGTATATGAACGTACTAACGCCTTCCCAGAGGGTCTTTCCATCCCAAATCTGAAGCTGGAAACTGTTCGCAGATGGGAAGGTCAAAGTGATGTAGAAGGTCCTCTTCGATAACACAAACCGAACAGGAACAGTGCCTGGCATATTTTGGAAGGGGAGATCAGAGGGTGTGTACGAGAGGCAGCATTAGATGGCAATGGGACTGCCGAAGTCGAGCATGCAACGTTGGCTGATGAGGCAGTGGGAGCTGGGGAATACCCCTGTCATGGCATCGAACAGTACCATCCAATCGAAAGGTCGCGTGTGGAAGGACCTTGTAAGCAGACTAGATCTATCTACAGTGGTAGCGAAGTCCTGTCCGTGCAGCCAGGGTACAAGGTCCTGCGTGCAGTTCGCGTGATCGATCTGCCGTTCTGCATGGCCGTTTCGGATCTCCTATACCATCCAATGATTCTCAAGCGCACAGTGTCGAACCTAGATGTGGCTTCGGCAGTTGCCTGCCGTGCAAATGGGCAGTGAGCGCTGGAGTTGCGAAGAGTGCCATGAGCGCGGCACTTCTCTGCTTTCAACACCCATTTTGGACCTGTTTGCTCAAAATGTCCCACGTTGAGTCTGAGCCATGGACTGTTATCCATAAGGGAGTTTTCAATTCGAGAGATCTCAGTGAAACGTGAGCGTTGAGAAGGGCGAGGGGATCGCGTATGAGGAGATCGGGTCTGGCGACGGAGTCCCCAGAAGTCATTCAGCCTCTTGTCGCCATGTCGAAGGACGTGGCCGTCCCTACTCCCCCTAAAAAGGACAAAGAGAAGAAGCAGAAGGACAAGAAGAAGAAGGAAGGTTGGCATCTCTACAGTCTGTTCAAGAAATCCAAAGGCTTCGATCGCAATGTTAGCGACATTCCGCCGATCGTCCGCGAACCCATCGAGTGGCTCATTTCTCGCAATGGTACGCTCGTATTCTGCGTCTAATCTCCCAAACCTACTGGAATATGTCCTATTTAGGTTGCTCCCTGCTCAGGAAAGGGCATACATTCCTCATCGAACCTGTCGCTCACCGCTTCGTTACGCCGCACCAAACCTATCGCCTCGCTGACCTATCTGCAACCTCTGCTTTCCTCAAGCGCTTGGAGAAGAGGGCATCTTCAGAATTCCCGGCTCTGCCACTGAAATCAAGGATCTCAAGATGCGCTACGACAAAGGTACGTTTTTCGACCCTAACCACACACAAACACCCATGATTCGTCCTCCTTGACCGTATTCGGGACTCTAAGCTACTTCTTCTAACATATATCATTCTCCTTCACATCTTGAACATTTCTCCTTCTGATACTCAGGTAAAAAGGTTGATTTGGAGTCCCTCCTGAACGTGCACACTGTGGCTGGACTGTTGAAGGTGTTTTTCCGAGAGCTACCGGAGCCACTCCTGACGTTTGAACTGTATGATGCATTTCTCGCTGCCATAAGTACGTTTGGCCCTCTTGACTGCATTCGTGAGCCATGGAAGCCCTGAGGTCGGAGAAGATGACCGTTCGCGGCTTCATCTGATGTTTCTTCATGTCCATATTCCCCGATCAAGAGCAATTCTAACGCTAAACGCATTTGTGATGTATCTTTTGCTGTTGGATGCGTCTATTGTAGAGCCCGAGAGTCTGCAGACCAAGTTGGAGTTCCTGTCGAAAGTGTTGGAGGCCCTTCCTGCTGGAAACAAGGTCATCTTGGAGCATCTGATGGCCTTTTTGTTTACCGTATCAACGTTCAAGTCAAATTGCATGTCTGTGCCCAACATCGCGATCGTCTTCGCCCCGAATCTGATGAGACCGAAAGTCGAACGCATTGAGTCCATCTTGACTAACTCCTCGAGTGTCAATCTCATCATCTCTCTTCTCATTCAACACCATGAAGTGCTTTTCCATGGCAAGGAGTTCCAAGATGCTGAAGCAGGTGCGGATGTAGTCCTCAGTCCTCAACTCATCTCACTCAAGATGGCTCAATCCCTGCACAGCAAGACAGGCAGTCTTTCCGCTCCAGTTTCCCCTGGCTCAGTTCCTACATCGCCCGGTAGACTTGATGACCAAGCCCACACGTCCGCTGAGTTGAATCCCGTCAGTCCAAGAGGCCCGAAGCCGAGAGGTGAATCCAATGCCGAACCTGGCACACCAAACAGTCTGTCCGTCTCTCATCCCGCCAAAAGGTCTTCTTCTTCAGCATCTCGAAAATCGTCAGACAAACCCATTCGTCGATCACAGACTGTCTCTTCTCCAACCACTGTGACTTCAGGCGGAGACAAGAAGAAGGGCAAGCGCGGTGCTGCCGCAGATCAAGACGAATTCAGCGATATCACTGTGGACGATCTGAACAGTGCCTCTCTCGCTTTGGAAGGAACACTAGGATCCGAATCAGATGCGGCGAAGCAGCACACGCGTGAAGTCAAGAGGAAGAAGTCCAGGCGTGGAAACATCTCGACTGGTGGTGGAAGTGCTAGTGGCGCCAAGGACGATCAATTCTTAGATACACTCAAAAAGGGAACCATTCGGCTTGCAGCGACGTTGCTGGAAGAGCAGGAGCTCGTTTTGGAGATGGCTGAGATTGATGTGCTCTCGGTTGAGGAACGCCATGCTGTTGAGGCCAAGGTTGCCAAGAAGATCTCAGAATCCAAATCTCTCAGAGACAATTCCCGCAAGCAGCGTCAAGTACAACGCACGCAGACGTCAAACTTCACCCACCTCCGAGATGGCATGATTCACAAGCGAAGCGCCTCTTCCGACAAGTCTGTCACTTCTGATGAAGATAGTGGCGCAAAAAAGACCAAGAAAGTCAAGAAGAGCCCCTCAACGATTGCTGCTGAGTCAGGATCGAGCACACCGCTTCCCGCTTCTGCGGCCCCATCTCCTTCTCCTTCCTCTCTTGACGTACCGCAACCCGACTCAGAGGCTTCCTCCGTCGTTGATATCGAGAACGACCCTGCTATTGCACAATTCGAGGAGGAACTGGATCGCCAATTGAGCCTTGAGGATGAGAAGAACCCTCTCTCGCCGTCTCCCAGCGACTCAGAATCCGACTCTCCTGACTTTGAACTCCTTCATGCTGTACTGCCACTCCCTCTTCCGACATATGGTGATGTATCCATATCTGGAGATGCCGCATGGGTTGGTAATATTAACGAGTCTTCTGAAGAGGATCGAGTGGCTGAGGCAATCATGGAAGGTGACATGCAACACTTCCACGAGTATCTCGGTTCCATGAAGCGCAAAAAGCGATTGGACCGTTCTGTATCAAAGAAGAAGATCCTCAGTAGGATGTCCCTCAACGCGGGCTCGTCGTCTGTGACCTCGTCCTCAGCCCCTCCCGCAGCAAAATGAGCCCTCAGCAACCGAGCACAGCATCAAATTGTACAATACAAACGAATAATCTATTAGATACACTTCAATTCATCTGTTCAGCGCACATTCGAAGCCATACTTCCAGCGCGAGAATCAGAAGCGGTCGATCTGGTGCAGCTCCAGTTCATCTGCAAAAACATCGCTCTCCATGTCTCTTCTAGTTGGTCTGTTGGCGCACATGCGGATGTATCAGATCGCGGTGCACCGTTCTTCTCCAGATAAGCTTGTTTGAAGTGGCACGGGGTAGGTGTCCTGTTCGGAAACGGTCCGGGATGTGGAGAACAGGCCGAAGAGATCGAAAGTGGCGGTGGCACACCAATCAGGGATTAACGATCGTGTAGAAGTTCAACAATGAGAGGAGGCATTGATCATGTGGCGATACTTCGCTGCTCGGAAGAGACCGCGTCTTCGTACAGAGTGGAGTCATCCATTTCGCCAAGAGGTACATATCCTTTCTCGTTTGTACCACCCGAAGATCGATGCGAAGGTGATGCGACAGTGGCAATGGTAGTAGTAGCAGTAGTAGTAGTAGCAGAGGGCGGAGTGGAGGATTTTGAGGGAGAAGCAGGCCCTGCTACCAAAGGAACGGCGACAGAGTCTTCGTCATCTTCGCCAGACAACACGCCACCCAGTGGCTTCTCTGTTGAACCATTTGTAGTCGAATCTGCAGAGGAAGACTCGTAGATGGAGCTGGAATTGCGGATGATGACGGTTCGATCAAGTTCGTGCTCTTGGTCGGGGTTCTGCACCTGCTCCGACGCGACGGAAGGTGGGCGAGAGGTAATATGTGAAGAGGTGGGCAGTTTGCGAGATGGAGGGTTCATAGAACTTCCAGTGAAAGAGCCAGACCCTCGCAGATCATTTCGAGCGGCTAATTCAGGTAACACCAAGACTTCTGTGTGATCTCGAGACGAACCATTAGACGCACTGCTTGCGCCAAGTAGGGAAGAACGAAATGAAGGGGTTACTTTGGGAGTCAGGTTGAAGTCTAAGCTCACAAACTGCTCGTCATCGGACTGCAAGTTGAGATCGTCATTTCGGGCTCCAGTTCTCGCTAAGCGGATGCTAGAAGGGTGCAATCCAATCACATGCTCCTCATCGTGTACTTCACTGACCTCAGAGTCGTAGAAATCATCCATAGTAGCCAATTGCCAGGCAGACGGCTCCTCGTTGTTCGCATCGCCATAACTGCTCTGTTTCTGACAACAAGAGCCCATTCTATCTAAAATCTACGAGAATAGAAATCATTAGAGCGAATTGTCTAGTGGAACTGCCGAATGCAGGTGATAGGAGACACGGAGAGCGGAAACACAGGCCAGTTCAGTTCCAGCGTACCGTTTGGGAGCCAGTTTGCAAATGCTGCAACGAGATGTTCTGAAATGGAGGACCAGATGAAGGTAAAGCCAATTCTGGGGTGAGCGCACCCTTCGAACCTCGAGCAGCCACTGGGGAGGGTACGTGTGAAGGCTGGCAGAGCAGTTTTTGGGTGATGGAGGAGCTACGCGAGCAGCATAGTTCGGAGTCGCGAGAGACGGCGCCACTCGTCTTTGCGAGAAACATGTATGATAAGGGTACATTGTACAGTTGTTTAGTCTCCTATCCGTTGGATTCTGATTGCGCGAGTTAGAATGTGATGTGCTCCAGGCGTGCGACAGCCTCGTCGAGCTCGTGTTCGAAGTGCTCGATTCCAGCGTCCTTTAGGATTGCCACAGCCTTGTCTCTGTGTGCTTTCGAGTGCAAATGAGAGATCTTCTCGACCATGAAGATGATGATGTCCACGGCGGTCATCTTCAGCATGCTGTCCTCTTCGAAGAGCGTCGGCTTCTCCTCCAGTTCCAAGAGTGCGCTGAAGATGCGCTCAAATGCAGCCGGTCCCTCCAGTCTCGTGAGGATGGCGACGAGTTCGGGCACGTGCAAGATGTACATTAGGAAGCATTCGCCCTTATAGACCAGATCGGCGAGGTTGTCTTCCTGCATCATCTCCTCGGCCTCCTCAGCCTCCTCGGCCTCTTCTTCCTCGTCCACCAGACGTTCCTTTGTTGCAAAGTTGAAGGTGATCTCCAGAGAGGCGGGATTGGCCTTCTGAATGTTGGTGGAGAGCTCCATGCCACTCATGGTGATGAATTGGAAGACCATGGCGATCGCGTAATCGATGCCCTTCTGTAGCGATTGAGGCGCTGATTCCACGTGTCGCACGGCATAAAGGATTTGAGCAACGCTTGTGATGGCTGTGGGGGCGAGATCCGGAACCTGGCGCCCGAGGAAGAGCAGAACGGGGATGGTGATCTCCAACATCTTGCCAAACAGCGAATCGGTTCCAATAGCCAACTTTCCAATGCTCTGCATCACAGTCTTCTTCATGCTCAAGGTGGCTTCAGGATTTGAGAGTTCGCGGAGGTAAGAGTCTACCATTTTGAAGAGCAATCCGTCGGAGAGTTTTGCCCTGGCGGCCTCCAGTTGCTGAGGGTTCCGGATGGACACAAGCGCGGCGGCACAATCGGCCATGATCATGGGGTCGGCGAGCAGGAACGTCGTGGCAGTCATGAAGTGGTCGATTTGAGCGAACGTGGACTCGGGGTCTTGGCGAAGCACGGCGGAATAGCACGGCAAGAGCTCGGCGCGAATGGCGCTGTATACGCGCTTCCTCAGGGGACTCGGGTCCTCGCTCTTCCAGATACGCGCAGCCTTCATGATGTCCTCCAAGAGAGTCGTTAGCGCCAGGTAATGCGGGGCAACGAGCGCGGGAGAAGCGGAGGTGATGAACTGCGTCAGCGCGTCCAACATCGCCGGCAGCTTGGAGTAGGAGTCAGACGACGCGAAGGCACTGTTGATCTTGGCCATCATGGCAGAATGAACCAGGTGGAAGCATTGTGCGTGTTGATCTGCGGTCATGCAAGCGAAGGAAAGGCCGGAGAGAAGCGCGATCGCCGTGCCAGTGCCAGATTCGTCCTGCCTTCGCTTCAAAGTGCCAGAACCATTCTCAGAGGTTGAGTGCTTTTGATGCAGCGGACCTTCCTTCTTCGTGGCTTGCGACACGGGCTCAAACGCAGAAGGCGACGTTTGATCTCCAGCGTCGGAGGCGGCGGTGGCATTGCTGCTGCCTTCGGGGTGTGATGGAGAAGAAGAACCATGCGGCGAGGATTGGGCATTGGTAGAACCAGAGGGATGCTTCAGGGCGGGGCTAGGAGCGTGAGTCGGATCTTCGTCGTCGTTGTCGCCTTCCTCTTGCTCTTCGTCCTCCTCGCCATCATCATCGTCTTGATCATACTCCTCCTTCGCAAATAGGTCCCTGCATTCAGTGATGGCCGATAGCAATGAGTCAAACGACAGCGATTCGGCATTCCAGAGCGGCTTGAACATCTTCGAGGTGAATGGCTCGGAAACAGCTGATGTTTCGGCCGTTGATGATGCAGACGATGAACCTTGTTGCGATTTGGCCAGCTCTTGCAGCTCGGTATCTTCCGATTGGATCTTGCGCATCTCGTAATCCAGAAAATCTTCTTCGGGCGTCTGCTCCTCACCACTCTTGAGCCCAAGCATACATAGCTGTGCAATCAACTCCACGAGTTCGTATTTACAATTGATGTCCTTCACGTCCTTCAGAGTCACTGCGGTGTGCTCGAACAGTACCTGCGCCTTCTCACTCAACTTCTCCGGGGCTATCAGCACCATGCTGCCACAAACGTCCACTGATTGCGTGATTAATTCGGCATACAACTCACGCACAACCATAGCCTCAAACGGATCCACTGAAGAGTCCCCATTGAAGAGCTTGGTGTGCTGATCGAGTTGCGAAACTATCGCATCCAGAATTGCACCGCTATAGGGGATCACCATGTCCTCAAACGCCTGTAGAAGCTTACCATACATAGAGATGGCGTCGATTTTGAGAGTAATGGCGGCCTGACTGTTGAGAGGACCGCAGCAAGCGAGAAGTGGGAGTACAAGATTCAACACCAGCCTTTCCAAATTCTCAGCCATCGTCTCGGCTCCAATCATCTGCCTTGAAAACTAAAATGGACAACCAATCACAAGATCAGGAAGATACAAGGGTTAGTTGAGGAGAGAGGACAGAGAAGGACATCAAAAATCTCTGATGTTCCGCTAGCACGCACCAGTTGAATAGCGATCAAAGACTTTCGGAGATCCAGAGTACTCTCTTCGGTCAATGCAGAAGGGTCCTTTTTGAGCTGACCATGAAGCTTCAGAAGTTCTGATTCGCCCAATTCGATCGTCGCTAATACGGCGCCCTCAGCCTTCTCGTCGAGCCTCTTGATCAATTCTGCCCAGAGAAATCGTATAAATCGCGCTATTAGCACACTGTTCAAGGGTAAAGAGAGGGATGAGCACATGAGATGGGCGAAGACACGTACTCTTGATTCGTTCGGGATCCCCAGCGGCAAACAGTGAAGTAATGAACTTAGAATTCATGCGGAGTGATTGAAGGAAGCACAGTAATACAGAAGTGTGGGTAATGCGAAACGGAATTGAGTCAGGAGCGGACTGATGGCTACAGCCGGTGGTGATCCTAGCCGAGCCGCCAACTCGGACCGCTTGATGCCTGTATTCGCAATCTTGAGGATAATGCCCAGCGAAAGTGGAGTCAGCTTGCTAGGAATGATATTGTATATTTGCATCGCGTTGAACTACTCAGGAGGTCTGAAAGGACCGGAGGCGGTCACGAGGTTTCTGCGTGTGAAGGATACCTTGTAGATGGGTGTGGATTTGGTAGGGTAGACGCCCAGGCAAGCCTTTTCCCAACGAGAAGGATCTAAAGTTGCTGCTCCAGGAACAGCGGTAGCAGAGGAGGATGCTGCAGCAGAGGAGCCGGAGGAGGTAGTAGAAGTTGCATCGGTATCGGACAGAGCGCGAAGATCCCATAGACGCACAGAGTTATCAGAAGATCCAGAAGCAAGGATGTTTCCATCTCCAGAGACGTCAAGAGACCAGATAGGACCAGTGTGGCCCTTTAGGATGCCGCATCTCTTTCCAGCGGCGAGATCCCAGATGTTAACAGCCATGTCCTCTCCAGCGGATACAGCGAACTTGCCATCGGGGCACACTTGGCAATCGTAGATGGCAGAGGTGTGTCCGGTGAAGATGCGGACGCAGTCGCCGGTTTGAACTTCCCAGAGGCGCATGGTCTTGTCGCTTGATCCAGTGAAAAGGTAGTAGTAGTTGGGGTGGAATGCCACTGAATTGACATCGCTGCCGTGTCCAGCAAAGATGCGCATAGCGTTGATGTTTGAGGTGACCCAGAGGCGAGCTGTTCTATCGTGAGATGCAGAAGCGAAGTAGTAACCGAGCGGCGCGAATTTGGCCTTCCAAACGGGGAAGTTGTGCCCTCGATAGCATACGACGTTGGTCTTAGTCTCTGTTGACCACAATCTGACAGAACCATCGGCGCTGGAGGAGAGGAGATAGGAGGAATCGGGAGAGAAGTCGAGTGAGGTGACGGTTTGGCTGTGACCGATGAGCTCAGAGTAGATGCCGGGGGTGGTCTTGTATTTGGCGACGCGGCCATCGGTATCGACATAGTTTTGTTGTGCTTGTTGCCATTTCGAGGAGTGACCCGAATAGTCGCCTTGTACGTCCCAGAGTTTGATGGAGGAGTCGCCGTAGCCGGAGGCGACGATGCCGGCCTCCTTCGAGACGGTTGAGCAGGTCATGTTGTTGTGGGTGTTGAAAATGGTGTAGAAGGCGATGGAGGGGAGGGAATCGGCGGAGAGGGAGAGGCGGGAGCGTAGGTCGGACAGGAACTCCTTCTCCACTTCAGCGCCGAGATCCGATTGAACGGGAACGCGTTGCTCTGCGGGCGGCTCCTTCGCCTCCGCTTTCGCACGCGCCGACTTGCGCTTCGCCGTCTCGCGCTTGCGCTTCTTCGACGCCGCATCCTCTTCGGCCTCGCTCACTTGCACGTCCATACTACTATTCGTACCATTTGCCTGACCACCACCACCACCACCACCAGCGGAAGACGAAGAGGCTGACGCTCCACCTTCACTTGACACACCACCACCACCACCTTCCTCCTCATCGTCTGGCAACTCGTACCACTTCCTCAACTCCTTGTACACTCCCCAATGAAGCTCTGGCTGCGTACTCTCGGCTATCTGCTGCGAAGCCTTGTCCAACATCGTCACGGGCTCGCTCGCCGCTCCGGGATACCCAGCATATGTAGAAATCGCCAGATGCTCATTCATCATCGTCCTCAGCAACAAATAGTTCTGCTCCTGCAAGAATGTCATCAACAGATCATACGTGAAGCTGCTCATACTCAGCTTGTAACGATTGCTCATCCACAACTGCGCCAAATCATTCTCCTTCAAATGCTCCGGTCTGTTCACCACCAACAGCTGATATATCTCATCTCTATGTCCTTCCTCCACCTCTTCCAAGTGATTCAACATGAATTGGGATGCTACAAGTTCAACAAACACCACAACATGACAAGGAAAGTCGCGACCGGGAAAGGAGTCAGCAGAGGCTAAGCAACCCTTTCAAGCTTCAAGATAACCAACAAAACGTGGGACATAGGAGAGGCTAATCACAATTCGCATTCGTACCATACAACTGATGACCCTTCTTGACGAGATCGAGGTAACCATGAACGAAAAGGGGGTACAGCACGCTCAATAGCTCAGGCTACAACACATAAGTCCCATCATCCAATTCCACATCACCGTTCAAACACTCCTCGTCAGGTTTCCATGTTCAAGTCATTCAAAGAGGCACATAACACGCGGATGAAATGCAATCCAACAAAGGCTCGCTCCTTCTGGCCTCCACATACCTTGCACTGATCCAATGACCTGTCAATCCACACACTCAACGCCTTGAAGCTCTGCTCGAATGATCCAGGGAACTTCTCAGTGGAGTTGTAGTTCAGAACTGCCTGCAAAACAGTCGCATCGTTGATGAGGTCTGTGGCGACGGCGATTTTGTCAACGGAGGTGCCCAAATCAGCAGCAAGACCTTCTATACTTCGATTGTAGCCTTTCTTCTT
>Ga0307375_10004807_pt1 | contig 12814 bp, 9 predicted proteins | sample TR1MG_FD_202531 | JGI IMG/M metagenome (GOLD analysis project Ga0307375, IMG submission 202531) | Soil microbial communities from Risofladan, Vaasa, Finland - TR-1 | ecosystem: Environmental > Terrestrial > Soil > Coastal area > Acid sulfate soil | place: Finland: Risofladan, Vaasa | collected... | reverse complement strand
CATATCACCCACACGAGACTGGGAAGGCCCGGTCTCGCGTGAGGGCGCATCCGCCCTGAGGCGCCCGTTGTGGGGGAGAAAGCATGATCCCGCCGAAGAATGACACGCTCACCTGCGTGCTCGTTGTCGTGGCCACGCTGCTGTTGGGTTTTGTCCGCTGCAGCAGCAACACCACGAAAGCGCCCTGATCCAACTAACCACGCGACATACGCCGAAGGCCCGGGACTCCCCGGGCCTTCGGCGTTTATGCCGCCTCATCGAGAGGAAACGAACATGCACGTGGTCGACACGATGGCCTATGCCCATTGCAAACTCGGCGGCGAGACGACAGAACAGAATGTGCTTGCCGCCGCCGAAGGCATTCTCAAAGGAAGGCTTGAACGACAAGGGAGCATCGGCAACCCGGCCGACGCCAACGACTTCCTGCGCATGCGCCTGGGTGCCCTGCCGCATGAAGAATTCCACGTCCTGTGGCTGGACAACCGTCATCGCATCATCGACTGCCAGAAGCTCTTCAGCGGCACCGTAGACGGCGCCAGCATCTATCCCCGTGAAGTCGTACGGGCCGCGTTGAGCGTCAATGCGTGCGCTGCCATTCTGGCGCACAACCATCCTAGCGGCGTCGCTGAACCCAGTGCCGCCGACCGGGCCATCACCAGCGAGCTCCGTGACGCCTTGCGGCTAATTGGTGTGCGGATTCTGGACCACATCGTCGTGGGCGCTGAGTGCGTCAGTATGGCCGGAAGAGGGCTGATGTGATGGGAAGCCTCCCTACGCACCACACCGTTAACGTCGCAGGGATACGCAACATGACGTACGACGAACGGCTGGCCGACAACACCGCAGCGTTTCGTATCCATGGCAAGCTGGTCGAGACGGTGGTGGAGATCGCGTGGAACATCGCACTCGCACGCTTTCGGCCCAATGACAGCTACGAGTTCCATAACCTCGCGAAGGACTGGGCGGCGAAGTTCGAAGCGCTATATGACGACCGCGTCGCATCGTGCGAGTGGGCAGAAGACGTCTGGCGCGAGCAGTGCGAGCACTTCAGCCAAGAGAGGATCGAGGAAACGGTGATAGCTGGGCTGGGCTGCATCCTGGATGTGGATGATTTGTGACCACGGGATCCTGTTTACGGAGGGTGGCGGTGTAGCGGCGAACGCCAGGCGCCGCAGCTTCCTCGCCCTCCCTCGTCCGTGCCAACCATTTGCAAAGGCAACGGTTGTATGGCCCCCGGCAGAACCTCATCGACACCTCACGAGGAAGCCTTTGCCTGCGGATTGTCTGCAAGCCTGGTCTCATGCCGCTTGGGAGCGAATAGCCTTGCGCCCCTCCTGGCGGGCTGCCACAGTCTCGTCAGGTGCGACGTAGAACGTCAAAAATGATACGGCAGTAGCACACGCCGGGTTGTCTACATGCCCGAAACGTATCGGCGTCAGGCGTCCAGCGCGGGATACCGGGCCACTCCTGCTCGTTGCATTGATACACATGGCTTCGGTATGTATCTTGCTAGAGCTAATGCCGCACACGTCGCACTAGATGGAATTTGTTGAATACCGATCATGTCAAGGGATAAGGAATTGTTGATGGCACCCAAACCACCCGAAGAAAGCCATCTCGAACAGGCGCTTGTTGACCTTTCCATCGAGAGTTGGCGACTTTGCCGGCTCTTCGGTCGAGTTCTTGAAAAACTTGATGCTGGCGAGGGAACCCGTTACGCCAACCAAATTCGCTATTTTTTGAAAAATCTCGAAGGACATCTCGAGTCGGGTGGGTTGAAGCTGGTCAACTTGGAGGGGCAGCCCTACGATGGCGGAATGGCGGTGGCTGCGCTCAACATGGAAGACTTTGCGCCGGACGACGCCTTAATTATTGATCGCATGGTGGAACCCGTCGTCATGGGGCCTGATGGTGTTCGGAAACAAGGCACCGTAATGTTAAGGAAAGGACAGGCATGAATTACGTTGGGATTGATCTAGGGACGACGAACAGCGCCATCTGCACCTACGACGGTGAGAACGTACGCATCTATCAGAGCCCCGAGCGTAACGACATTACGCCTTCGGCGATCTACATCGATAAACGCGGCAACAAGTATTTCGGTTCCCGTGCATACAACCAGTCTGTCCGAAGTCCTGGCAATGCGGCCACGCTTTTCAAGCGGTTCATGGGCACGAGTACCCCCATCAAACTATCCGCGGTCAACTTGACGATGACGCCCGAGGAGTGTTCAGCGGAGATATTGCGGGTCTTGTTCGGTTACTTGCCCGAAGAAATCCGACACGACGAGGAACTAGGCACAGTCATTACCGTACCGGCAGCATTCAACCAGATGCAGAAGACCGCGACTATGGCGGCGGCAGAATCTGCCGGAATCGGACGAGTGGCCTTGATGCAGGAGCCGGTCGCGGCGGTCATGAGCGTCATGCGACAGCGCAAGGGTGACGGTGTTTTCGTTGTCTACGACTTGGGTGGGGGTACGCTTGATGTTGCGATCGCGGAGAGTATTTCTGGTCGAGTGAACCTACTGGCGCATGGGGGTATCGCGGTATGTGGTGGACGGGATTTCGATCGCGCCATCGTCGATAACATCGTTAAGCCTTGGCTCCGCAGCACGTTCGATCTACCTGACAACTTCAGCGGAGACCCGAAGTACACCAAGCTCTTGCGCATGGCGGCTTGGGCCGCTGAACAGGCGAAGATCGCCCTCTCTCAAAATGAAGATGCCGTCATCAGTCTGCCCGAAACCGACATGGGCGTGCAGGATCAAGCGGGCGAAGAGATCTACCTGGACGTTCCATTCGACCGCAAAGCGTTTGATGCACTGATTTCGCAGCAGGTGGAAGAATCAATTCAAGCGGTTCACGAGGCGCTGGAAAAGGCGGGGATGACTGCCAACGACGTCGAACGCGTGGTATTCGTTGGCGGGCCGACCAACTATAAGCCTTTGCGCGACAAGGTGGCATTCGAACTCGGAATTGCTCCGTCAACCGAGGTAAATCCGATGACGGCGGTGGCAGAGGGCGCGGCAATTTTCGCAGAATCCGTCGACTGGTCGAGCCAGAGCCGCGGACGAAAGAATTCAAGAGGCTCATTGAGTGCCGGCGGAAGTCTGAATGTCACATTTGACTACATCGGGCGAACACCAGGCACAAAGACCAAGCTTGTTGCCAGGCTGGGAGGCAGGGTTGCGGTCGGAGCCCAATTCCAAGTCGATAGCATGGACACCGGCTGGTCCTCCGGCAGGATGGACCTTAAAGACGGGAGTGGGATAGAGCTTACACTCGCCAAGCCAGGAGAGAACACATTCAAAGTCTTCGTTTTTGACTCCAATGGTGGCCCGGTGTCTCTCGCGCAGGACAGGATCGTCGTAACACGGACGGCCGCCACCATCGATGCGATCCCTGCATCCAGTTCGATTGCTGTCGAAGTACAAGACAAGGTGGGCGGGCGTATCGTGCTGGAATACCTCGTTAAGGATGGGGATCAGCTCCCAAAGAAAGGTAAGGTATCGTTCCGAGCCGGTGTGGCGCTCAAGGCTGGAAGCGCCGATGCGTTGAGATTTAAGCTGTGGGAAGGGGATATCCCTGATCCCGTTTCCGACAATCGCCCAGTTGGTGTTCTCAAAATCAGCGGTGCCGACTTCGTCGACGGCGTAATCGCCCAAGGCGCGGAGCTTGTCTGCGAATACGAGATGAGTGATAGCGGTCAAATCCGGCTTGAGGTGTCAGTTCCTTCGATCGGCGCATCTTTTGGTCAAGGTCACAATTTCTATTCGCCGCAGGAAGGCCAGATAGATTTTTCCGACGCATCGCAGAAAATCGCAGAGCAGTCGGACCGGATGCTGGAGCGCGTGGACCAAATGTCATCCAAGGTCGATGATCCGCGTCTGGAGCAGGCCCGGGAAAAGCTCGACAAGGCTAGGGATTCCGCAATGAACGAAGCCGGTGAAGAGTCGTCCAAAGAGGCAATGGACGGCATCCAGGAGGCCAAGCGCTTGCTGTCGCTGACGCGTCAGGCGCACCTCAAGGAAATTCGTCAAATGGAATTGGATGGGATAAACGAATTCTTCAACGATACAGTACGACAGTATGCGCGCCCGAACGAAGTAACTTCGTTCGAAAACCTGGCAAGAACGGCTCAGCGAGCCATTGACAACAATAGCCTGGATTTCGAGTCGCACTTGGATGATTTGCGAGGGCGTAACTTCAACATTTTGTGGAGGCAGGAATGGTACGTTATCGACCATTTCAAGCGTGTGTCCGATCAATCCTTCCTGTCCATCGACGCGCACCAGCACGATGCATTGGTGAAGGCTGGTCGTGATGCATTGGGGGAAAACGATATCGACAAGCTCCGGGCTGTCGTGGCACAGATGTATTCCATTCGAATCGACACCGCCCCTGCTGACGACGATATGTCTATCGCGTCCAACATCGTACGGGCTTGACTTATGTCTATCGACGCGTGGCTACCACAGGGGTTCAAGCTCGCGGAGCACGCTACGAACGCGGGTGTGTTGTTTTCGGGGAATGACTGGCAGATCGTCCGCACTCGGGAAAGGGGGCGGGCGCTAGTTGTTGACGGCATGTTGTTGCAGCGCTGGTGTTCAGCCGGTCTTGTGGAGGGCGGAACGTTTGCCGCACTCAAGTTTGGTGATCGTGATCTTCACTCGTTCACCTCGAACGCAAAGTGGATCCTCAGTCCCGTATCCGATTGTCGTTCACCCGACACGAAAAGCGAGGCGATGGCGTTTGCGGCGGCATTGAAGGCTACAAGAAGAGCCGATGCAGAATGTCCACTGCAGGATGCGGTATACGTGGAGGAGCTTTCTCGTCTACTTCCGACCTACAGCATCACGTCTCGGACGAATGACGATGTGGTTCTTGGCTATTGGCTGACCGGTGGTGCTGGGATATCTGCCACGTCATTTCGCAGGCTCGGCCAGATGATGAGCTGGCTGGGGACAGATAACCTCCGTGATGTTGTGGGCGCGGCAGGATTCGCAGCCGCAAGTTGCGGCGAATCAGCTGTGCAAACACCGCAAGAAGACAACGCGGGCGAACGTGAAGCTGCCAGCGGGAATGATGCTTCTGGGGCAACTGCACGGGGTGATCTCGTGCAGATCGGCCCGTTCGAATTACCTGGACGGCCTGAGCTTGCATCCTTCTTCAATGAGCATGTAGTCGACATCATCCAAAACCGAGAGCGCTACAAGGCACTTGGCGTCGGATTTCCGTCGGCTGTCGTATTGTACGGCCCCCCAGGATGTGGCAAAACATTTGCAGTTGAGCGCCTTGTGGACTATCTCGGCTGGCCGAGCTTTGAGATTGATGCGTCAAGCGTCGCCAGCCCGTACATCCATGAGACGAGCAGGAAGGTCGCCGAGGTCTTCGATAAGGCGATGGAGAACGCGCCGTCGGTGTTGGTCATCGATGAAATGGATGCTTTTCTTTCAGATCGAGAAGGCGGCACAGGGCAGTATCGAGTCGAGGAAGTTGCCGAGTTCCTGAGACGGATCCCCGAAGCGACGAAGAATGATGTCCTGATCATCGCCATGACCAATCGGCTCGACATGATCGATTCCGCAGTCATACGCAGGGGTAGGTTCGATCACCTTATCGAAGTCGGCTACCCCAGTACCGAAGAAGTACGGTCGTTGCTTACGAAACTGCTTTCCAATCTCCCAATTACCTCGGACGTCAGCCTGGAATCACTGGTCTCGGAGCTTGCTGGGAGACCGCTATCCGACGTTACATTTGTCGTACGCGAAGGCGCCCGGTTGGCCGCGCGTGCAGGTCTCGACAAGCTTGACCAGCAGAGTTTGATAGCGGCATTACATGCCGCGCCTGCGCGGGAGCGTGAAGGCCAGGCAAAGCGAAGTATTGGGTTCATTTGAGGCGGCTCACGTGACAACTGGGGACGACAATTCTGAGGAGCAACCAGGGCGAGGCTTTGCAGGTCTCTCGTCGATGCTGTCTGATGTCGACGCTTCGGCGTCCGCCGCGTCTAAGGGAACTCCGAGAGACGTAAGTGATACGGCCAGCGAAAGAAACACCGTATCGCCACGCAAACAAGCGAAGACGCCGCCTTCGCCACCACCCTTCAAACCACACACGGAACCATCGGTCGTTCCGTCGTTAGCTAAATGGGTGCTGGGTATCGCCGCTGTCCTCGGTGTGCTCTGGTTGGTCGGCATTGCCAACGAGAACTCACCGCCCCAAAGCAACGCGCGCTCGCCCTCCGTGCAAACCGGCGCGGATCGTACGGTTTCCGCGTATTCCGCGCCGCCCGAGAAGCCCGAAACTCCATCGATGCCAGTGATGGCGAAGCCGCCGATTGGACAGGACCTTGTTCTCTCGAGATCTCAAATTCGGTATTGCATCGCCGAAGACATTTGGCTCGACAGTGCCAAGGCCGTCCTGAACAACTACATCAATTCTGACGTGGATCGATACAATGCCGCTGTCGCCGACCGCAACAGCCGATGTGGTCAATATCGATATCGGAGTGGGGACTTGGAGAATGCCCGCCAAGACATCAATCCCTATAGAAATCAATTTCAGGCCAACGCGAGGCTCGCGTTCACACACAGTGAACCATCACGCGACCGTTCCGCCCCCAGCGCAACCATCCGAGATGTTCAGGGCAAACTCAACTTGCTTGGATACGACGCTGGAGCTGCCGATGGGGTCATGGGAAGCAAAACACGAGCGGCAATAGCCTCGTTTCAACGCGACTTGGGTTTGGTCGTAGATGGGAGGATCACTCAAGCATTGTTGATAAAGCTGGGGTCCATGCCTTCTGCGGCGCCTACGAGTCATCAGACGACGAATACGAACGAGCGGACTTCAAGCCCCCAAGGCTCGGAATCAATCACCCCGAGTGTCACTTCTCTATCGTACGACGAAAGGTCTGCAATCCAAGCGGCCTGCATTATGAAGCAGAGCCAAGGCGTGGCAAGTTATAACAGATGCTTGACTGCCCAACTCCGTGAGCTATCCAATGCCCCTCGTGAGCCAGATCTGTCTGGACTCTCGTACGACGAAAAGTCAGCTATTCAAACGGCTTGCATTATGAAGCAGACTCAAGGTGTGGCGAGTTACAACAGATGCGTAGTCGCTCAGATCAAGGAGCTTGCAGATGCGCCTCGTGAGCCGAGTATGGATGGGCTCACGTACGATGAAAAATCGGCGATTCAAGCGGCTTGTATCATGAAGCAGACCCAAGGTGTGGCGAGCTACAACAGATGCCTAGTTTCGCAGCTTCGTAAGTTGTCAAATGGGCCTCGTGAACCTGATATGTCTGGACTCTCGTATAACGAAAAATCTTCGATCCAGACGGCCTGCATTATGAAACAGACCCAAGGTGCTGCGAGCTATAACAGGTGTTTGATCGCCCAGCTCCGATCCATTGGACGATAGGTGTAATGGAAAATGAAATGGATATGGGTTCGGCAATATGTTTCAAGTGCGGCACAGCGAAATCGGGTGCCTTCGACCCATGTCAGCGGTGTGGTGTTGCACCACATACAAACAGTGAGCACGCGATTTCGCTCGCTGTCTCCAGTCAACTATCATCCAAAGCGCAACTTACGCAGTACAGCCAAAGGCTTGGTGGCGGCGAGAAGATATCCATTCCGCGCGAAGTGCTGATTCGCGCCCTTAATGCGCTAAAAGATCCACAGTTCCGTGGAATGCTTGAGTCCCAATCGTCCAATTCAAGTTCATCCGTCCCAACTTCTCCGCCAGACAATTCCATGCCAGACATTCAAGCAGACACGCATAACGCACCTCTCCGCCCACCACCGCGCGGCCTCCCGGGTTCGTCCGCCGCAACCAAGCTCGACGGCTCGCCGTTTATGCTGTTGGGAGCCACGACTCGCGATAACCGCCGCCGTATTGTGGAGTTGGCCGACGAAAAATCACTCGACTTGGCTCCAGATGTTTGCCAGAAGGCGCGTTCGGACTTGACGAACCCCCGTACGCGGCTTGGTGTGGAGCTGGCATGGCTTCCCGGTGTCTCGCCACGAAGGGTGCATGATCTGATGGAGACGCTGCACCAGGAACCCACGGCGGCGCGTGGGCAGACTGGGCTCCCGATCCTTGCACAGTTGAACCTAGAAGCAGCCGTTTTTGAGTCTTTGAGGGACGCACCTAGTGCAGATGACATGGCGCATTTCGTTGCAGAATTTTCTTCGCTTGTCGAAGACCTTGATCCAGAAGACGTCCTTCGCGACGTCAACGAGGACCGCTTGGTCTCTGGCTTTCCGCAGATAAGCGGCGTTGAACAGGTCGAATCAGAATTGGCGGATCGCAAGCGCTATTACCGCAATAGCATCAAGCACGCACTTGACAGGCTTCCGACACAGACCCTGATTCGAGTAATGACCAGCGCCGTGGACGATGCAACATCAAATGGAACAGAGCAGGCTCCAAGCCTGATCGATGATCTTGTCGACAGTTACGAGGCGGAGACCCAAGGCTTCCTTCAAAAGGAGGCAGAAAACGCCCAGAAGCTCGTCAAGGCGACCCGTGATGCAGCGCCCCAAGGCGAAGCTGCTGTTAAGCCGTATGTCGACAAGCTCGATCTGGTCGCCCGTAACTGGGACAGAGTGGCACAACCGATCCAACTGAGCGCTAAGGCGCGTGGCACGGACCATGGATCGAGTCGAGAGTTGGCGCACTCCATTCGCAGCCTTGCCATTGATCTGTGCAACGACTACGACATGTTGATGCAGGCCCAGCGGCTCACCGCGTTGCTTCAAGAACTCTTCCAAGAGATCCCGGATATATCCGACAAACTTCGGGAAGATGCGGATGCTCTTGCTAGGTTGTCCGCGCTCGAACCGTTTCAGGCGTTGTGTAAAAAGGTCAGAGGCGACGTTGAGCGGTCCCCAAACTCAGCTAACAATGAAGGGCAGCGCCTCCTGAGCGATGGACAAGCATTGCTGAGAAAACTACCAGCGAACTTGGATGGCGCGGTACAGAACGAAGCCAAGGACATGGTTGCACAGGCCTTGATGGAGTGCGCCATTGCATATGGAAACAAGACGTCTATTTGGACCCCCTGTGTCACTCTGCTAGAGAGTGCACTTGGTCTCGCGTCGGACCAGGATGTCCGAAAGAGAATCAATGATAACCTGGCTATCGTCCGCAACAACCTAACTAGCCTCGGCGGACTTGAGCCAGTTCAAACCGCACCATCACTCCGGACGGTAAACGGAATTGGTGTCAAGCTGTACGGTGAAGCTGACAGAAGGCAATCAGACAACTCATATATCGCAACTTACTACTTCGTAGTCTTTTTTATTCCTATTATCCCAATTGCGCGGTATCGAGTCATACCTACTAATGGAGGGTATCGGTTCCTCGCAAAGGGCAGCATAGACAGCACTGACATCTGGCGATGCGTAATTTCAATTGGCCTTGTCATAATAGGTCTGATGATACTTTCGTCCCTCTGACGTCGCGCACCAGAAAGTTATCATTGAACTTTGGAATTGACCCACTTGGCGTTATTGACCTTGATACAGGGCTCTGCTGAGGCAGTCGGCGCTACGGCTTAGTACATTATCGATGACAAACGACAAAATGTGTACGTTGTCACACTGGAGGTAGTTGAGCTCAGCGGCGAACCGCTTATCGGTATTGGCGGTCATTTTCATAACACCATTTGCGTTCCACTTTGATATCTGCTGCCAAGAATAAAAGGATTTCTCATCCTGTCTAAACGGGCGCTTGCGGCGAAGAACGACACCTCGATCCCGTACTTCAACATTCCCAAAATAGACACCTTCTCCTTCGCGCCACGTTTTCATCATAATCTGCATTATCCGAATACAAACTGCACGCCACATCCGGCTTGTGATCGCGTCAAATTTCGATGTATCCCAAGTGTTGAACTCGAAGTGATCCGACGCGGTGTTGTAATGGAAGTAGTGAGTTATGCCCATATCAACGCCATTTTTTGAGCGTCTAATGCTTCCCCAGCGTACTGCAGTTATTGACGCAAATTCGATTACTTGGTTGTCCCATTCAATTCCATTAGTAGAGATCGCGAGCCTTTTGTTCATAGGGCCCAAAGTTGTCTCGTAGGCGACTGAACGGTCAAATCCGTCTGCCTTTTTTTCCGCGCCTTCTGTGTGTGGTCGACGCCGCTGGCTAATTTTGCCTAATGCGACCACATCAATTGCGACGCGCTCTGCGACGGTCGGTATATAAATAAAAAGCTCCGCGACCGTGTGACAAAGCGAGGATGCATCGTCTAGCAGATCGTGTGCATTGAACAGGTCGATGGCAAGGTTTCGCACCTTGAGCCCTATCCCTGTGCTCACCTCATGGTCGAGACCCTTGCCCCTCCTGTCCAATTGTATCGGTTGAGCAATCGCACTCCATGTACGTATCAAATTTTCTAGCTCCCGCACCAGTGCATGGATGTGTGATGCAGGAATATCCTTTCCCCCAACGTAAACACAGATTTTTTTAATCTGCGATTCGATCGCTGCAGTTTTGGCATCGAGTGCTGTTTTTGATCGTAGTTCGTAGGTATCTATGAGGTCGTTAATTAGCTGCGGCGCTTCTTGGTCACCATCTGAGTTTGTTTCTCCAACCAAACACTCGTAAGTTGACGCCATTTCACGCGATGGCAAACTATCCAATAGAGCAGTGCAAGCTCGCTGATAGTGACGTCTCCGGCTTGCCAATTCTGCTTCCACTACTGAAGCGTCTTTCACTGGTGGAAAGCCAGAGAACTGACGGTCCTCGTTCACCTCACGCATCACATCTACCACGTTGATGCAGTCAACCGCCCAAGCAAGCCGCTCAATAATGTTCTTGAGTACCTTTGTCTCGAGTTTGGTGGCAGCCGCCATGCCGGCCGAGAGGAAATTCGCCTTGCAAAGATTTGGGATGCCTGCCAGGGGTACTTCGTTGGGCATGTTGTACAACTGACCGAGAATCGCATACACGCTGGAAGGATTCATTCCAGGAAACCATGCAACCTCGGCTTCCAGGCGCTTCCGCGGATGGAGTAACGCGTTGCGTGCCGCAACGATCGCGTCGGCGTTCTCCTTGAGCGCCATTGCCTCGGAAAGTTCGTACAACCTCCCCTTACTATCTCGAGGCGTAGCCCCAAGTTTGTGGAATGGGTTGTCGACGATGTCCATCGGCGGATACAAATGCGTAGATGCGGCGTTGAAGGAAAGCGGAAACCCGCCTACTGGCTCCATGAATACTAGCGTTTTTTGCGTTCAGTTGCTGGGCTTCCCTCTTCGTTATGGCCTGGTTACGCGGCTACAGTTGTCCATCCAAATGCCGGTGCGCGCATTTGCGACAGTCGATTGGCAGCACCTGGCCAATCTCGGCTGACGATTCCGCCCCTCAGCGCTACCTGCGAGGGCGGCCGGCCCATTTGGCGACGGCGGTCATGCTCACTACCTGAAAAGCGCTCTTGCTGGCAGCACCGGGTTGGTGGCTGTCGTTCAGCGGTTGTAAGACATAACGCTTCGATTGAACGAAATCTGAGATCCATATTACCCATGTGGAGTCCCTGGTCTTCGGCTTCGCGTCTGGACGCTCCGCATCGCAGCGTTCGCTATGGGTACTCGACGACATGAACGGCAAACTCGATACGGTCTCTTGCATCCTAGTGGTTGCTACCGCGGTTCGGGTTGGCATCGTCAAATGCACCAACTGCCGTAGCTTCAAATCCCCCTAATCCGCTCCACCGCAAGCACAGCGCACAAGGCCCGGCATGTCCGGGCCTTGTGCGTTTATGCCGCCAACTAACGAGGTAACGACAATGCACCTGGTTGAAACGATGGCCTATGCCGGCGAGACGCCGTGGCACGGCCTTGGCAACAAATTGGCCCCGCAGCAATCCATCGACACATGGAAGAAGCAGGCGGGCATGGACTGGCAGATCGAGCAATCTGAAGTCCGCTATATCTCCGGCAACAGCCATCTGGGTGTGATCAATGCCTTTCCGGAACAGAAGGTGCTGTATCGGTCGGACACCAAGGCTCCGCTGGCCGTGGTGTCCAAGCGCTTTCATGTGGTGCAGCCGGGCGAAATACTGGAGTTCTATCGCGACCTGACGGCCTATAACGGTTTCGAGTTGGAGACGGCCGGTGTCTTGCGTGAGGGCCGCAAGTTCTGGGCGCTGGCGAAGACCGGTCAGAGCACCGCGCTCAAGGGACGTGACCGCGTCGATGGCTACCTGTTGCTGGCTACGGCCTGCGACGGCACGTTGGCGACCACGGCACAGTTCACCTCGGTTCGTGTGGTGTGCAACAACACCCTGTCCATTGCGCTGGGGAACGCCAGTAGTGCCATCAAGGTGCCGCATCGAAGCCAGTTCGATCCCGATGCGGTCAAGGGCCAGCTGGGCATCACCGTGGCGTCGTGGGATGGCTTCGTTACCCGCATGAAGGCACTGGTGGCGCGGCCGGTGGATCCCGATACGGTAGAGGGCCTGTTGCGTCGGGTGCTCACCTACGCCGCGCCGGAGGGTAAGACCGTCATCGTCAACGAACAGGCGATGGCCACCGTCCGCTCGCTGTACGAAGGGGGTGGACGCGGTGCGCTGATGGCGTCGAGCCGGGGTACGGCGTGGGGTGTTCTCAACAGCGTGACCGAGTACGTGGATCACCATCGGCGGGCACGCAGCGATGACCACCGTCGTGACGCCGCGTGGTTTGGCCAAGGGGCGCAGATCAAGCAGCGTGCCTGGGACGAAGCCATGAAGCTGGTGGCCTGAGGGAGACATGTCATGGGACTGGACATGTACCTGGAGGCGAAGTTTCACCTGCCTC
>Ga0307375_10004806_pt1 | contig 12815 bp, 6 predicted proteins | sample TR1MG_FD_202531 | JGI IMG/M metagenome (GOLD analysis project Ga0307375, IMG submission 202531) | Soil microbial communities from Risofladan, Vaasa, Finland - TR-1 | ecosystem: Environmental > Terrestrial > Soil > Coastal area > Acid sulfate soil | place: Finland: Risofladan, Vaasa | collected... | reverse complement strand
CCGCGCTCGAGCTGACCCTCGTCATGGGCCACGAGGTCGACGAGGAGGACGGCCTTGGGCCTGCCGCCGCGGCTGGCCTTGGTCCGGTAATCCACGGCCTCGACGTACTCCTCGTCGAAGTGCTCGAGGGCCATCAGGGTCTCCTCTCCCCCGTTCTCGAAGGCGGCCGTCATCTCGAGGATGACGCGGCTCGCGTCCTCCATGTCCTCGCCGAAGAATTCCAGGCAGATGGTCGCCTTGCGCTCGTAGGGCCGGTGCAGGATGAAGCGCGCGCCGGTGATGACTCCGTCGGTGCCCTCCTTCTGGAGCCCGGGCAGGCCGGAAAGCGCCTTGTTGGTGATGTCCTTCCAGAGGCCCTTCTTGCGGAGCTCCGAGCCCCGCAGTTCGACGGTCCCCAGGCCGAGGCCAGCCTCGTCGCTCAGGCGAAATCGAAGGAGGTCCGCCTCCAGTATCTTGCGCCCGGGATGGCCGAGACGCTCGACGATGATGCGACGCCCGTCGGGCAGGGCCATGCGCCATGACAGGAGGTTGTCGACGGCCGTGCCCCAGAGGACAGCCGTCTTGCCTCCCGCGTTCTCGGCGATGTTGCCCCCGATGGTACAGGCCCACTCGCTCGTCGGATCCGTCGCGAAGACGAATCCCCCCTCCTTCGCGGCATGGATCGCCGTCTCGGTGACGCATCCCGCCTCGACGTCGAGCCAGACCCGGTCCACTCCGCCTGCCTCGCCCCGCCCTAGCCCAATGACGCGGTTGAGCCTTTCGGTGTTGATCACGACGACCTCGGGCGCCAGGGGCACCGCGCCTCCGGTGAGACCCGTGCCCGCCCCTCGCGCGACGGCCTTGAGCCCGAGTCGGCCGATCTCGGCCAAAAGGGGGGCGACCTGTTCCTCCCTCGTCGGAAGGGCGACGGCGTAGGGAAGGTGGAGGCGCCAGTCCGTCGCGTCGGTCGCGTGCGATATCAGGGCGAAGGGGTCGAAGGACAGGTTGGCCGATCCCACGATGGGGCCGAGGGCCGATCGGATCTTCGCGCGCCGGGCCGGGGCCAGGCGCAGCTCTTCCAAGAGCCCTTCGAGGAGGCTCCGGCTTTGTCGGACGAGGCCGAGGACCGCGGCGTTCCCTAGGGCCTTCGCCTCCACCACCGCGAGATCGTGTCGGACTTGGGAGGCGAAGCGGCGCCTCGAGACGGGCGAGGCCAGGAGTTCGTCATAGACATAGGGATTGCGCCTGATCAGGAAGAACTCGCCCAGCACCCGAAGGAGGAGGCGGGCCGACCGACCCGTGACGCGCTGGTCGCGCAGACTCTCGAAGGTCGCCCAGGCTTCGGCCCCGAGGAGGAAGACGAGGACCTGGCGGTCGTCCGCCGAGGTGTAGTTGTAGGGAATCTCGCGTCGGCCTTCCGCTTGCATGGCTGCCCCTGTTCTTGCGTGAAAGAATTATCGTATTAAAACGGGACAGGTGGCGGAAGTCAACAAGCGCCATTTGTGCCAGTCCCGGCGCCGCCCCAGGGCGGGGCCGAGACCTTCATTAGGCGACGCGCCTCAATAGCGGTAGTTCTCCGTCTTGTATGGCCCATCGATATCGACGTCGATGTAGGCGGCCTGTTTCGGCGTGAGCCTCGATAGCTTGACGCCGAGCTTGTCGAGGTGGAGCCTCGCCACCTCCTCGTCGAGCCTGCGGGGGAGCACCGCAACGCCGGGTTTGGCGACGGCGCGCGAGCGCCAGAGCTCGATCTGCGCGAGGACCTGGTTGGTAAAGGAGGCCGACATCACGAAGGAAGGATGGCCCATGGCGCAGCCGAGGTTGACGAGGCGACCCTCGGCGAGGATGAGGATCGAGTGGCCGTCGGGAAAGACGTATTTGTCGACCTGGGGCTTGATGTTGACCTTCCGCAGGCCGGGGGCCTTGTTGAGCTCGGCCACCTGTATCTCGGCGTCGAAGTGGCCGATGTTGCAGACGATGGCCTGGTCGCGCATCCGCGCCATGTGGTCGAGGGTGACGATGTCGGTGTTGCCCGTCGCTGTCACGTAGATTTCCGCCTTCGGCAGGGCATCCTCGATCGTCGTCACCTCGTAGCCCTCCATGGCGGCCTGGAGGGCGCAGATCGGATCGATCTCGACCACGATGACGCGGGAGCCCTGGCCCCGCAGCGACTGGGCGCAGCCCTTGCCCACGTCGCCATAGCCGCAAACCACGGCCACCTTGCCCGCGAGCATCACATCCGTGGCCCGCTTGATGCCGTCGATGAGGGATTCGCGGTTGCCGTAGAGGTTGTCGAATTTACTCTTGGTCACCGAATCGTTCACGTTGATGGCGGGCACGAGGAGGCGGCCCTCGCGGGCCATGCGATACAGGCGATGCACTCCCGTCGTCGTCTCCTCCGACACGCCCCTCCAGTCCTCAACGACCTCGTGCCAGCGTCGGGGATTCTCCTCGCGGATGAGCCTGAGGCGTCGGAGGAGGGCGGCCTCGTCCTCGCTGCCGGCATCGCGCCGAAGGATCGAGGAATCCTTCTCGGCCTCGTAGCCGAGGTGAATCATCAGGGTCGCGTCGCCTCCGTCGTCGACGACGAGCTGCGGGCCCTTGCCGCCGGGGAAGCGCAGCGAAAGATCGAGAAGCTCCCAGTACTCGTCGAGGGTCTCGCCCTTCCATGCGAAGACGGGCACGCCAGCGGGTTCCCGGGCGCTCCCCCTTCCGACGACGACGGCCGCGGCGGCGTGATCCTGCGTCGAAAAGATATTGCAGCTCGACCAACGCACATCGGCGCCCAGGGCGACGAGGGTTTCGATGAGGGCGGCCGTCTGCATCGTCATGTGGAGGGAGCCCGTTATCCGCGCGCCTTCCAGGGCCCGCGCGGTTCCGACGGAGCCGCCGTAGCCTTCGCGGGCGGCCATCAGGCCGGGCATCTCCTTCTCGGCCATCGCGAGTTCCTTGCGCCCCCATTCTGCGAGGGCGATGTCGCGAATCCTGTATTCCATGTCACGCTCCTTTCGCGGAGGTCGTCATTCATGGCGTTGAGGCCTCGTCTCAGCCATCAAGTATAGTCCAATCCCCTCCGGACGGGCTTCTTCTTTCTTTTCCCCGGCGGCCCGACTATCCTTCGAGAGAAGGAGGGATGATATGCGAGGCAGGCAAAGGCTCCCATCGCCGCGAAGTCCCTCGTCTCGGGCTAAGGAGCCCTCCCGACGGCGCCGGCGAGAACTCCACCGGACCCTGGTCCTGGTTCCCTTTCTCGTCTCCGCCCTCGTCCTCACGGCCCTCTCTTCCTGCGCGAGCCTTTCGCCGGCGACGGGAACCGAGACGCGGATGGCGGAGCCCTCCATCCGCCTCCTCGACAGCGACGCGGACTACGCGGCCCTCGGCATCGATCGACGCGTCATCGTCGCCAGCGAGGACGGACGCCGAGCCAACTCCGATTCGAGACATTACGAATGGTGGTATTTCGACGGCCTCCTCGACGACGGCAGCATCGTCGTGGCCTGGTTCGGGAACAACTGGCCCTTCGGCATCGACGCCCCGGCGGTAAGCCTCGAAATCACGCCTTTCGACGGCCGAACCAGGCATTGGTTCGGAACCTATCGGGGCAAGGGCCGCTTCGGCACGAAGGAGGCCGATGTCGGAATCGGACCACATTCCTTTTCGGGCGACCTCGCGGACTACCGCATTTTCATCGATCCCGCGGCCACGGGTGGCCTTGGGGTCGACCTCAGACTCCACGGGACGGTCGCCCCTTGGAGGCCGGCATCGGGCGTCGTCGCCGACGGGGACTCCTTTTTCGCCTGGCTCGCGGCCGTCCCCGAAGGGCTCGTTACCGGAACCCTCACCGTCGACGGAACTACCCGCGAGGTTCGGGGCTCGGGCTATCATGATCACAATTGGGGCAATATATCCCCGGCCGCGCTGATGGACTCCTGGTGGTGGGGCCGGGCCACCGTGGGCGGCCATACCGTGATCGTTTCCGAGCTTCGGGCCTCGAAGGACCGCGGGGGCGGAAAAGCCCCCCTCCTCTTCGTCGGCTCCCCTGCCGGACTCGACAAGGAAGCCTGGTCTTCCGCCGAGGTGAGGGTCATCGAGGCTCCGGCGACGAAGCATCCCGACCCGCGACACCCGAGCCCCATCGCATCATCCGTCACCTATTCCACCGCCGACGGCTTCGCGGCGACCTTCGTCGCGTCGGATAGGCTGATCACCTCGACCGACCTCCTCGATGGCCAGCCCGCCCTCCTCGCGGGCTTCGCCCGGGCCTTGGGCCTCAAACCCTGGTACACGCGCTTCCTGAGCCCGGTGACGCTCACGCTCCCGGGAGGCCCGCCTGAGACCTCCCCGGGCACCCTGGAATACTTCGAGTTCCGCTAGGGGAGGCGGACTCGATCTTTCCCCGAGCCGCGCCGATACTAATGTCATGACCACGCTGCTCGACATCCTCGCATTGGCGATCCTTCTCTTCATCGCCGCCGAGCTTTACGTGATTTCGCGCGAGTTGGGCCGGCTTTCCCGGAACCTGCCCGGTCGCCTCGATTCGAAGGAAGGCCAAACCATCAACGTCAACCTCGGCCAGCTCCCGGTAACCGGGATTGCCGCCGAGGCGCCGGTGCCGGTGCCGGTGTCGGTGCCGGAAAAAGCGGATGCCAAGCCGATCGAGGAAGTCCAGGAAGAAGCCCTTCCGATCGCCGAGCCCGAAGCCCCCCCGCCAGCCCCGCCCCATTATTCCGGCGGCGGAAGCCGCGCCACGGCAAGCGGCCTCGTGGCCCTGAAATGTCCGAAATGCCAGGCGGAAAACTCGGTGTACAGGACCGAATGCTTCAACTGCGGCGAGAAACTCTAGGGGCTTTACTTTGACTCCGCGGCGCCTATACTTGAGACCATGAAGGCTCGGCGCCAGCCTCCCTCCGGGATTGCCTCCGGACCGCTCCTCTCCGCGATCGCCTTCGGCATCCTCCTGCCCTTCCTCCTAATAGCCCTCTTTGCCCGCTTCTATACCGTCCTCCCCGCCCCGGAATACCTGGCCATCCACAATATCATCGAGCTCTTCGGCGTCGTGGTTTCCTATTCGATCTTCGGTCTGGGCTGGTTCGCCCTGGCGCCGCGGACGAACAAGGGCATCTTTTTCGTCTCTTTCGCCTTTATCCTCGTAGGGACCTTCGACCTCCTCCACCTCCTGAGCTTTCCCGGCATGCCCCCCTTCGCCAGCCCGAGCTCGACCAACAAGGGTATCCTCTTCTGGGAGGCGGCGAGGCTTTCCTCGGGTCTGGGCCTGGCGGCCGCCGCCTTCGCCCGGAGGGAGGAGCAGGGCTGGAATCCGCGACGAGCCTCCACCGCCATCCTCGGACTATTCCTCGTCGCTCTCGTTTCCATCCCTGCCCTCTTCTTCGAAAACGCCCTGCCGGCGATGTTCATCGAGGACCTCGGTCTGACCTCCGCCAAGATAGGGATGGAATGGCTGAACATCGCCCTCTTCGGCCTGGCCCTTCTCGGATTCTGGCGGCGGCCCTTCGGCGAAAAGGATGGCGGCACAAGCAAGATGATCGCCGCCCTCGTCCTCAGCATCGCGAGCGAGCTGTCCTTCACCCTCTATAAAAGCGCCTATGACAGCTACAATCTTCTCGGCCACCTCTATAAACTAGCGGCATTTTTTCTCCTCTATCGCGGCATCTTCGTGGCCACGGTGACGGCTCCTTATTCCAGGCTGCGCGACTCTCAGAATGAATTGCGGGCCGAGAACGAGCTCAGGCTCCAGAGCGAATCGGTCCTGGCCAAGACCAACCGGGAACTGGCCGTCATCCATGAATGCACCAAGGCCATTTCCAGGGCCGGTGACGAAAAGACCCTCCTTGAGCTCATCTGCAGGATCCTTTGCGCCTCGGGAGGCTACCTGATGGCCTGGGTCGGCTACGCCGACGACGACGAGGCCAAGTCGGTGCGCCCCATGGCCTTCGCCGGCCAGGAACTGGGCTATCTCGAGGCCATACACATAAGCTGGGGCGAAGGCCCCTTCGGCGTCGGGCCGACGGGCCGCTGCATCGCCACGGCGACCAGCCGCTATGTGCAAGATTTCGTCACCGATCCGAGCGTGAGCCTGTGGCGGGACCAGGCCCTACCCCGCGGGTATCGTTCCTCGATCGGCCTGCCGCTCAAGGGCACGGACGAGAAGGCCTTCGGCGCCCTCACCCTCTATTCCGCGCAGCCCGAGGCCTTCCTGCCTACCGAGATAGAGCTCCTCGAAGAACTCGCCGAAGACCTCGCCTTCGGCATCCTGGCCCTTCGCGCCAGGCTCAGGAACAGGGAGGACGAGGAGAGGATACTCGAGGCCCTCCGGGAGAAGGAGATACTCCTCATGGAGCTCCACCACCGCACACGGAACAATATGCAGGTGATATCCTCGATGCTGAGCATCGAGGAGGAGCGTCTCGCGAACGCGGCCGACAAGAGGGTTTTCGAGGCCGTCGGCATGAGGATCCAGGCGATGGCCCTCGTCCACCAAAAGCTCTACCAATCGGGGGACCTGAGCAGGATAGAGCTCCGCGACTACATCGAAGGTCTCTGCCTCCTCGTCCGAGAGAGCGAGGGTAAGGACGAGGCGCAGGTTAGCTTCGACTTCGACGGGATGGAGCAGGTCAAGGTCCTCATCGATACCGCCATCCCCCTCGGCATCGTCCTCAACGAGCTCCTCGCCAACGCCTTCGCCCACGCCTTTCCCGGCGAGCGCCCGGGCCGGATCGCCGTCTCACTCGCTCGCGACGACGAGGGCCTGATACGGATAGAGTTCGACGACGACGGCGTCGGCTTCGAAGCCGGAGCGAATCCTCGCGAGCGCGGCAAGACCGGCTTCATGCTCATCTTCAACCTCGTGACGAAGCAGCTTGGAGGCCAGATCGACTGTTTCTCGAAGGGTGGAACCTCCTGGTCGATGCGCTTCCACGAGAACCGCTATACGCCCAGGATTTGACGAAGCTCACACAAGAGAAAACCGTTAAACTTCAAATGGTAACCTTATAGTAAAACACGGTATTTTCGATCCGTCAAAAAATATCGTTGACAGCTTCTCCACGGCAGTTCAATATGCGCCGCAAGGCCGGGGGCCGAGAGCGCCCGACCGCTGCGAGGACTACATGGGAGAGGAACGAAGAACGGGGAATCCGGCCCTAGGTTACCCGCCGAAGCAGGGCCTCTACGATCCGGCAGCCGAGCACGACGCCTGCGGCATCGGCTTCGTCGTGAACATCAAAGGCCGCAAGTCGCATGCGGTGGTATCGCAGTCGCTCACGGTGCTCCGCAACATGAGCCATCGAGGGGGCGCCGGCTACGAGCGCAACTCGGGCGACGGGGCCGGCATCCTCACCCAGATACCCCATCGCTTCTTCCTCGAGGTCTGCCCCGAATCCGGCATAAGCCTGCCCGCGGCGGGCGACTACGCCGTGGGCTCGGCCATGCTCCCCCGCGACCCGGTCATCCGCGAAGCCACCTGTGGCGAGATCGAGGGCCTCGCCGCGGGACTCGGCTTCCCCGTCCTCGGCTGGCGCACCCCGCCGGTCGACCTCTCCTCCCTCGGCCAGGTCTCGCGTTCGGTCATGCCCGTCATCCGCCAGCTCTTCCTGGGCAAGCCTTCCTCCGTCGTCTCCGAGCTCGACTTCGAGCGACGCCTCTACCTCCTCCGCAAGAAGATAGAGAAGGCCGTGATCGGCAAGGAGGAATCGGCCCCCGACTACCGCTACTTCTCGAGCCTCTCCTGCAGAACCATCGTCTACAAGGGCATGCTCACCTCGGAGCAGGTCGAACCCTTCTTCCTCGACCTCCTTCATCCAGCCTTCGAGTCGGCCCTCTCCCTCGTGCACTCCCGCTTTTCCACGAACACCTTCCCCACCTGGATACGCGCCCACCCCTACCGCTACCTCATCCACAACGGCGAGATCAACACGCTGCGCGGAAACTTCAACTGGATGCACGCGCGGGAATCCCTCATCGCCACCGAACTCTTCGGCGAGGACTTCGCCGACATCCTCCCCATCATCAACCCCAACGGCTCGGACTCGGCGATGTTCGACAACTGTCTCGAGTTCCTCCTCCTCACCGGCCGCTCCCTCCCCCACGCGATGATGATGATGATTCCCGAACCCTGGTCGGGGAACAGGGACATGAGCCCGGCCAAGCGCGAGTTCTACGAGTATCACGCGAGCCTTATGGAACCCTGGGACGGGCCTGCAGCCATGGCCTTCACCGACGGCACGACGGTCGGCGCCGTCCTCGACCGGAACGGTCTCCGTCCCGCGCGCTACATCGTCACCCTGGATGACACCGTCGTCATGGCCTCGGAGACGGGGGTCCTCGACATCCCCGCCGACCGCATCGTCCGGAAGGAGCGACTCAGGCCAGGGCGCATGCTCCTCATCGACACTGCCGAGGGGCGGATCATAGGCGACGAGGAGCTCAAGGAGGGAATCGCGCGGAAGCTTCCCTACGGGGAATGGCTGCGCGAGCACATGGTCGGCATCGAGGAGCTCCCGCCCTCGCCGCACCGGGCCGAGCCCGACCACGAGTCGGTGCTGAAGCGCCAGAAGGCCTTCGGCTACAGCAACGAGGACCTCCGCCTCGTCCTCCTCCCCATGGCCCGCGACGGCATCGACCCCATGGGCGCCATGGGCAACGACACCCCGCTGGCCGTCCTGTCCGAACGCCCGCAACTTCTTTACAATTATTTCAAACAGCTCTTCGCCCAGGTCACCAACCCTCCCATCGACGCCATCCGTGAGGAAATCGTCATCGGGCCCGAGACCTTCATCGGATCGGAGGGCGACCTCATCAATCCCTCTCCGAGGGCGGCCAGGCAGATCAAGCTCGCAACCCCCTTCATCGACAACGACGAACTGGCCAGGCTCCGCCACATCTCGCGCGAGGGCTTCAAGGCGACCGTCATACCCATCCTCTTCTCGGTGGAGGAGGACGGCAGGGGTCTCGAGGCCGCGATGGACGCCGTCTGCGAGGCCGCCGACCGGGCCTTCGCCGAGGGTGTCAACATCCTTATCCTCTCGGACCGCGGGGTGACGAAACATCGAGCGCCGATCCCCGCCCTCCTCGCCGTCTCCGGCCTCCACCACCACCTCATCCGCAACGGGACGCGGACCCGCTGCTCGATCGTCCTCGAATCCGGCGAGCCCCGCGAAATCCACCACTTCGCCATGCTGATGGGCTACGGCGTCTCCGCGGTCAATCCCTACCTCGTCTTCGAGACCATCGACGACATGATCCGGGCGGGCATCCTCGTCGGGAAGAGCCACGCCGAGGCCGTGGCGACCTACAAGAAGGCCGTGACGAAGGGCATCATCAAGGTGATGTCCAAGATGGGCATCTCCACCGTCCAGGGTTACCAGGGCGCCCAGATCTTCGAGGCCATCGGCCTCGGCCCCGCCCTCATCGAGCGCTACTTCACCGGCAGCCCCTCTCGAATCGGCGGTATCGGCATAGCCGAGGTGGCGGCCGAGGCGGCGGCCAGACATGCCGCGGCCTTCGGCGAGGGAGCGAGCCACGACGAGGGCCTTCCCTCCGGCGGCGACTATCAGTGGCGCAAGGACGGCGAGTACCACCTCTACAATCCCGAAACGGTCCGCGCCTTGCAGGAGGCCGTCCGTTCGGGGGACTACGCGAAATTCAAGGACTACTCGCGGCTCGTCGACGAGCAGTCGCTCCGCCCCTGCACCCTGCGCGGCCTCATGAAGTTCCGCGCCGCCAAGGCCATACCCCTCGAAGAGGTCGAGGCGGTCGACTCCATCGTGAAGCGCTTCAAGACCGGGGCCATGTCCTACGGTTCGATCTCGAAGGAGGCCCACGAGGCCCTCGCCATCGCGATGAACCGCCTCGGCGGGAAGAGCAACAGCGGGGAGGGAGGAGAGGACCCGGCGCGCTTCGTGCCGGAGGCCAACGGCGACTCGCGGCGCAGCGCCATCAAGCAGGTGGCCAGCGCCCGCTTCGGCGTCACGAGCGACTACCTCATGAACGCCACGGAAATCCAGATCAAGATGGCCCAGGGAGCCAAGCCGGGCGAGGGCGGCCAGCTCCCCGCCAAGAAGGTCTATCCCTGGATAGCCGAATGCCGCGGATCGACGCCCGGCGTCGGTCTCATCTCGCCTCCGCCCCACCACGACATCTACTCGATCGAGGATCTCTCGGAACTCATCCACGACCTCAAGTGCGCCAACCCAGCGGCCCTGATCTCGGTCAAGCTCGTGTCGGAGGTCGGCGTCGGCACCATCGCCGCCGGCGTGGCCAAGGCCAGGGCCGACATCATCCTCATCTCGGGCTACGACGGCGGCACGGGAGCCTCGCCGCGCACATCGATGCGACACGCGGGCCTGCCATGGGAACTCGGCCTGGCCGAGACCCAGCAGACCCTCCTCCTCAACAATCTCCGCTCGCGCATCACCATCGAGGCCGACGGGAAGCTGATGACCGGCCGCGACGTCGCCATCGCCTGTCTCCTCGGCGCCGAGGAATTCGGCTTCGCGACAGGCCCCCTCGTCGCCCTCGGCTGCGTGATGGCGAGGGTTTGCAACCTCGACACCTGCCCCGTCGGCGTCGCCACCCAAAACCCCGAGCTCCGCAAGCGTTTCGCCGGCAAACCCGAGCACGTCGAGAACTACATGCGCTTCATCGCCCGGGAACTCCGCGAGCACATGGCCGCCCTGGGCTTCAGGACGGTCGAGGAGATGGTAGGGCGCTCGGACATGCTCGAGATGGAAGGCCTGGCCACGAATCCCAAGACGGCCGGTCTCGACTACTCCGCCATCCTCGCGAGGCCCGAGGTGCCGGCTAGCTACGGCAGGCACAAGTCGAACAGACAGGAGCACAGCCTCGAGGATTCCCTCGACCGGCGGGTCCTTCTCCGGCTCTGCGAAGCGGCCATCGAAGGTGGCGAGAGGGTCAGGCTCACCATACCCATACGCAACGTCAACCGCGTCGTCGGCACCATTCTCGGCTCGGAGATCACAAGACGCTACGGGGCGAAGGGTCTGCCCGACGACACGATCGACCTCAAATTCGTGGGCTCCGCGGGCCAGAGCTTCGGGGCCTTCCTCCCCCCGGGCATCACCCTCCGCATCGAAGGCGACTCGAACGACCACATCGGCAAGGGTCTCTCGGGCGGCAAGATCGTCGTCTGCCCGCCCTCCGACGCGGCCTTCAAACCCGAAGAGAACATCATAATAGGTAACGTCGGCTTCTACGGGGCGACGGCCGGGGAGGCCTATATCCGCGGAGTCGCCGGCGAGCGCTTCTGCGTACGGAACTCGGGCGTCAGGGCCGTCGTAGAGGGAGTGGGCGACCACGGCTGCGAGTACATGACCGGGGGCCGCGTCGTGGTCCTCGGACCGACAGGGCGCAACTTCGCCGCGGGCATGTCGGGTGGCATCGCCTGGGTCTACGACGCCGACGGCAATTTTTCCTCGCGCTGCAACCTCGAGATGGTCGAGCTCGAAGACCTCGCCGACCCGGAGCTCGCCGCCGAGCTACGGGCCCTCGTGGAGCGGCACGTCGCCGCTACGGGCTCATCGCTGGGTGCCCGCATCCTCGGCGGCTGGGAGGGCGCGGTCAGGCGCTTCGTCGTCGTGATGCCCAAGGACTACCGGAGAATGAACGAATTGATACGACAAAAGACGGCCGAAGGCATGTCGGGGGCGGAGGCCCTGATGGCCGCCTTCGAGGCGAACAACAAGGATGCCGTAAGGGTGGCGGGGAACTAGACGGGGGACCAGGGCGGGCCGGCGGGGGTGCATGGCGCCGTATTCGGGCAAAAGAAGGCAGCTCCGACAAACGGTTGCGATTACAGATCGAGGGCCATTTCGTATTGGCTGATATATATGCCGAAGCCGTTCCTCGCCAGCACCTCCTCGATCTTGGCGCCCTCTTCGACGTTCAGGTATTTGAGCCCCCTGCCTTCGCCTCCCCTCTCCAGCAGCGCGAAGAGCCTTTTTTCCTTCTCGCTCCCGATGCTGTCGGCGCTCAGGCCGAGTTGGAGGATGCTTCCGTTTCGCTTGTGGACTATCCCGAAGTTCCGCGGCTCCGCGGCATCGGCGATGAAATCGTGGCGCTCGATCGCGTTCAAATAGGATGCGTACTCGTTCTGCCACGAGGGCGCGAAGGTGATCGACTCGGCGGCGTCGACGAGGCTTTCCAGACCCGGTCGGCCTTCCGCGGCGGCATCGACCCCTGCCGGCCCCCCTTCTCTCTTGTAGCAGTTCAACTTTCGCGTCACCGCGAAGCCGTATCTTCGATACAGGGACTGGGCGGCCTCATTGTGCTCGAGCACCTCCAAGAGGAATCGCCTAACTCCCCTGGCCTTCAGCCTGCCGATGGTGTCCTCCAGAAGCCTGGAGCCAATGCCCTTCCCCTGGAAATCCTTGATCGTCCCTGTTCCGCTGTCGTAGGCGGTGAGGACCCCGCCCCTCGTGCGTATTCCCACCAGGATGAACGATGCCAGCTTCCCGTCCGCGAAATAGCCGTAGGAGAAGTCGGGCCTATAGCTCCTGGTCTCGAGCATTTCCCGCAGGGCCCCTTCCGGCATGTCTATCGGAACCTCGTATTCCGAAAAGGCATCGACAAAGGCCGCATGGACCTCGGCCAGAGAGCTATGCTCGAGCGAAAAGATCCCATCCATGACAATGGCCTTACAGACAGATCTCGGCGGCCGCCTCGTGGCTCAGGAAGAGGGTCATCGCCTCCGTGTAGCCATAGGCGCCGGCCTGGCCGAACATGACGAGGTCGCCGGCCTTGAGCCTCGGCAGTCTGAACTCGCCGAGACGATCGAGGGAGGTGCAGAGGGGACCGGCGAT
>Ga0307375_10004805_pt1 | contig 12815 bp, 4 predicted proteins | sample TR1MG_FD_202531 | JGI IMG/M metagenome (GOLD analysis project Ga0307375, IMG submission 202531) | Soil microbial communities from Risofladan, Vaasa, Finland - TR-1 | ecosystem: Environmental > Terrestrial > Soil > Coastal area > Acid sulfate soil | place: Finland: Risofladan, Vaasa | collected... | reverse complement strand
AACGCAAGCTCAGGATGGAGCTATTCCAAGTCGAGGATGATGAAGCTACCCACTGCGCTATTGATTGCAAAGGTTCAAGTCAAGAGCAACTGGAAATAGACGTATAAAGGATGTCTCATTGAATTTGAGTATGGAGAGGTGAGCAGCAGTAGTTCTATCAGAGGAATGGCTGACATCAAGAGAGAAGAAGCGGGGTATCGTCCCCAAAATACAGCCCCCACACCCTGAGTCTGGAAGTGCACAAAGGAACGAGAGAGTGTGTTTCTTCTTTTTGCGTTTTATTGGACAGTGAAGATCCAAAGCCCAAGCCGTGTGTTTAACGGTAGGACTTCTGCTTGCGGGCGCGGGCACCGTGACCACCGAACTTCTTGGGCTCGCAGCGGCGAGGATCAGCAACTAGGAGGGAACGATCGTAGGCAATGAGGGTATCGCGGAGCTGGTTCTTGGCAGCCTCATCGACGTACTTGGCATACCAGGCAATGATGGCCTTGGAGATGGCCTGACGGAGGGCGTAGATCTGAGCAACGCGACCTCCTCCACGAACACGGAGGCGGATGTCCACATTAGCGAACTTTGAGCGTCCAAGCAAGTAAACAGGCTCGAGGAGCTTGAGGGAGAGAGTCTCGGGCTGAACAAGCTCAAGGGGAGCTCCATTCACCTTAATGAGACCCTGACCAGGAGTCACCATCGCAACGGCAACAGCAGTCTTCTTGCGACCGAAAGTCTGCACGATCTGTCTAGCGGGCTTATCCGTCATTCTGTCTACACTACACAACATCGCATGAGGGACAACACAAGGACACCAGGTCAGAAATGAGACTCGCAAAGAAAACACTCGCTCACAACACTCAACTCAACTCTCAATCGCCACGACAACTCATTCCACGACAACAGATGCATCACATCTACACATTCAGCCTACAGAAACCACACAGGAGCCACATCAAGACGGCTACTAGCTAAGTTTCGTAAATTGGCGCAAACTCCACCAGACACACCAAACCACGGCCACCAACGGGGACAATACGCCCAGATTACATCATACACACCACAAACCAACAGTATTTGGCGATCCAAAAGGCCTGGGAAGACAACAAACGGATCCAAACGGACGCAGCCAAAGGGCTCTCAGGTTTTGGACTCCGACCACTACAGGGACCATATGAATCACACGGCAATTTGAAAGTAGAGAGAATGAGTCGAATTGTGAATAGTACGGAGGGAAAGTGTCGTACAGGTCGAGTTTGGACAAACTGAATGATGGCCGAGCGAAGGCGGAGGGGGAGCCGGCAGGGCTAAAAACCGCTCTGTACGTGGACTTTTTTTCTGCTTTCTGACCGGGGCTACCGCACTGTTCTCCATCTCCTAGTTCTACTGGTTGCCTTCCATATGAAACGTCATGTTCCAGACAATGAATCTCATAGGTCGCATCAATCCGAGCCTAAGACTGTGCGTCCAACCTCCTACGAAGCTCATAGCCGTGCTCGCTTTTGCTCATCCACTTGTTCCGCTCTTTTCTCAATTCTAATGCCCTGTTGTTATTTGAATTCGACCTTTTGCCATGATACAGAAGAAGAAGGTAAGCTTTCAAGCAGATACCGGAGTACAGCATAGTGAACAAGCCCACGAGAAGGGAAAAGGTGAGTACTCATGGACGAAGCTGGCTACTAAGAAATGGACGACTGCCGCCAAGCCCGGCCTCTCGAAATCCTCTGCAGAGCAATTGGTTGATGTGGAAAAGCGAGATGCTCTGGCGAAGTCGTTGGATTTGAAGACGTTATTCGAGTATTTGAATAGTTCTGAAGAGTCTGCCCTGGAAGTGTCTCTGGCTGCGTTTCATCACCGTATTGAGGAAGACTATCAATCTAAGCTTGCATCTGACAACACTATCTCCTCCCGTCAAGCGTCTCAGACTGGGAATACCTCAGGCAGTAGTCCTTCCACTGATTTGCTTCCCTCTGGCTCTCTGTTGCAGCAATACTTGGAAAACTCTCCGGAAACGAACGAATTGTGGTCTATTCTGATTCTATGCATCAAACGCGATAAGACGAAGAGTGTGATGGCGGTGATGCTGCTTTCATGCTTCGGCTCCATTCTCAAGTTTACGACCTGGCCTCACTTGAAGTACATCCGCAACAACATTGCACGCACCTTCACCAAGTCTCACATCCATATGTGTAGCAGCAATCTCGCTTCAGATCAACCCATGCTCATAAACGCGACGCTCTCGGTTCTCACGGAGATTGTGAATGTCTCTCAGTTCCATGCCCGCGATCTCTTCACTGCATTCAACTGGTCTCAAAAGTCCTTCTTCCAACTCGTAAGCAGGAAGAATGCGTCATACGAAGGCAGACAGAGTGGAAAGGAGAAGCCGGACCCCCAACCTCGTCATCATCAACAACATCAACAGCAACAGAAGACTCATTCAATTCAACAACAACAACAACCTTCGAAGGAGACATCTAGCTCAGCATCAACCGCAAAGGAAGAGTATCAGAGACTCTACCTCCTTGATGTTCGCACCCACTACATCCAGTTTGGCCTCTCGTTTTTGGAACACGACGACTCGTCTCTGTCACAGGACGTGTTGGGAGTCAACGGATTCCTGAATGGCATCTTCAAGGACATGCAATACGATACGACCGCCCTCATTCTCCAGACTTTCGAAACCCTCCACGAACACGTTCTCCTCAACAAATCCATCTCCAAAACATGCAAAGTACACTTCTTCACCTCTTGGATCCTATCTCAGATCTCTATCGTATACAAACGCTTCACCATGCACAGGAACCCGACGGAGAAGCTCGGTGCCCTCGCCTCCCTCACTCGTCGCCGCCTACAAGCCTTCCTCGAGTCCTTACTCACTTCTCCTACCGAAGGCATCATCTACTTGGATATCGCAAGACCCTTCCCACCCTCTGCTCAACTTCTTCCTGCAAACGAGGAGTTGAGCCTCGGCACCGCTTCGAACGCCTCCGGTTCCTCCACCACCTCCTCCTCACAACACCCGCAGTTCCACTCCAGAAACAGAAACGTTCTCAAGTTCTTCAATGCATTGCAGCCTCAAGAATCGGAATGGCAGGAGAAGTTACTTCTCAAAGTGCTCGACAAGGATATCCTTCTCGCACGTCAATACTTCGCCGACCTCAAGCTCTCCATTGAACCTCGACCGACAAACTCATGGCTGAAAAGCATCTCTCTCCTCATGAAACTGCTTGATGTCAGACCTCTGGACTACTTCTCCTTGGTGAACGCCGCCACGACTGAGATCGCCACCTTCTCGTTTGAACGAGTCGCTGCTTGGTACATTCCTCCTAGCTGCCTTCAACGCGCTTATCTTTCCGCTGGACTCAGACATTCGAACATCTCCGTCAGATTCGTAACTGTGAACCTCATCCACAGAGTGCTCACGGTACTCGACGACGTTTCGACCGCCTTCCACACTGAGCTCTCCTCCTCCCCTTCACGCGAGACTACTCTACTACATCAGCTCCATGAGGGCATTTCCAACGTTTTCAAGAGAAAAGTACCTGATTTGGACTCCATCCTCACGCTATTCAACACTGGAATGGTTCTGGACGCTTCCAAGCCCCACCCGAAGCCTACCAACGATACTAAGGACCCTCAAGAGTTTGCATTGGATGTGGATAACGACATGTTGAACGCTCAGATCATGATACTGATGTCGGCATACATGCGCAGGTTCCCAGAGAGCTTCGTTGAGCTCAACTTCGATACTGGCAAGCTCTTCTCCGTTCCTCATCCATGGACCCAATCTCTCCGTGTACAAGATGGTCTCTTAACGATGCTCGAATCCGCTGTCCAGAAGCTTCGTTGGAATGCAACACTGCCTGGTGCTGCTCAAGCAAAGTCGACTCAACTTGGATACCTCCTGCAATACGCCATCAACACCAAAGACTCTTCCGTTCAAAGTCGCGTCGCTTATCTGTGTCGTCAAATGCTCTCTTCAAGTGGACTTCTGGACAGGTCGCCAACTGAGATTGAAGCCTGGCTCGACATGCTCATTCACTCATCCCCACATTCTTCGTGCGCAGCCTACCTGGAATCAGCTCTCGTTTACCTATCTCAAGCTCCTCACTATTGGGCGGAAGAGATGAGCAGACAGATTCAAGCCACTGAGAGTATAGAGTTGCAATCTGCATGGAGGTTGGCGCCCTTTCCGAGCAGTGCTATCGTCCTTCCCTTCTCTCTTTTGACCCTCTCCATCATCAAAGATCATGCCCATATTCTGCAGCAGTCATTGGGTGGACCTACAACGATAGACGCAAAGATGCAAGACAGCAACACTTGGATCCAGCTCACGCAAATCTCCGAGTTCCTCCTCTCCACTGTCCTCCAACTTCTCCTGGCATCTGAAATCCCTCTTCCTTTGGTACATGTTATCTCGTCGTTTGCTGCAACTACAGCAGGACCCCTCCCATCTCACGATACTGGTCGAAGCAAGACCGTTCCTCTCTCTGATAATGTGCTGAAGACACCTGTGTTTACGTCTCTCTTCCATAACCTCAGTGGGTTCTTGCACAAGATATTTGCCGTGCCGCTGCCTTCCAACTCCAATGGAGAGCATAAGCGCGTTGGTGTCGATCTTCGCCTTCCTCCTGCCAATGAGTGGTCAACTGCTCGATTGCACCTTCAGATCTCCATTTTTGAATATGGACACTTGGCTGAGCAAATGGGACTTGCGGCATCAACACTGGGTCATACCATGAGACTGGAAGTGTTGGACACAATCGATTGGAGTAAGCTCGGTGCAGTTCACTTCTTCTGCCATCTGTTGTCCTCTCCTCATCGCTCCGTATTGGTATACGATGAAAGAATCAAATCCATATCATTGAGACTGATGAGTGATCCATCATCGATGATACCGTCTGTGCAAACTCTCCTCTTCTTCGTCGGTACCTTTCTGGAGGATGCTGCTCACGCAGGCGATTGCCTTCACTTTGCGCTTCATCTTCTATCGAGCCTCTTCTTCCAAACTCTGAGGACTATGCAAGAGGCACGGATCTCGGTCCATGCTGCTCATAGCGGACAAGCTTCATCGTCATCCACCACACCAACCATCCGCTCTGCCACTGACTACACTTCTTCAACCAAGACAAGTGTTACCGTTGCTTCTAAAGAGTCCACGAGCTCTATTGTGTCTTCCAAGATTCTCCGACTCATTCTCGGGAACCCAAGCCTGAACGCGCACTTCTTGCGTGATCTTTCGTCGCCTGCTTCCATTGCTCTGAACAACATCATCGCTCAAGTACTGGAGGCTATCGTTACCCAATCTGCTCACTATCTTGCAGACGATGTGAAGGAACTCGTGGCCATCCCACTGACGAAATTATCGCTGGTCTTCTCCGAACTCATCCAAGGCAAACACTTCCCTTCCATCGCTCAATGCATCCCTCTCATCCGAACCTTCAACTGCTTCACATCGCCTTCTATCTACGAAGACATGATTCAGTCCATTCTGTCCATATCACCGAAGGTTTTGCTCTCAGATGAAGGAAGACCTCTCCTGGAACTCTTGGTCTCGATGCTTCTACACGTATCGTCCAACCACAATGCTGTATTTAAGCTCTCAGTGCCTTGCTTCAAATTTGCAACACCCCCGGCCAATGTGGCTCACATCGTGTACCCTTCGCTACTGTCGGAGATGAAACGCTCATCCGTCTTTGAAGCACCCATCTGCCACCTTTCCACCTTCTCATCTCTGATATCTCTGCAAAACTATTGTGCGAAGAAGCAGCACAAGTTGCCTTTCGAAATTGAGGCAATTGCTGCGGATTTGGATGGTGCCATCCTCCGCATCCTTCTCTCCTCCTTCAACGCCAGCATCATGCTCTCTGGCTCTTCGTCAACAACTTCTGCGTCAAGCGTAGATGAGATAAACATGCCATTAGGAGAATCGAGCTTCATACCAAAGCTTCCAGCGCCATCGATTCTTCCTGACTTTGCAATCCTGATGAGCGACGAAATGCTCGATGCCTTGCTCGATTCCCTCCGAAAGCACATTGAATCCAACTCTGGTATCTCCACAGAACAACTGTCAATGCTACACCGAGCTGCGATCGTCTCTCTCCTTCCAAAGTGCCTCTCCAGGAGCTCCGCCTATTCCAAGCTCCTCTCGAAGTTCTCCAAAGGTCTGGATGCCCCAATTTGCGACATTTCACTCAAATCGAGCGCAATCATCAAGGATCTTCAAAATGGAAGCCTTAAGTTCATGCACGCGCTCCAAGCGGCCTTCAGCGCGCATTCGCGTCGTTGGTTCTTGTTGGTCCTTCTTCACACTCATCTGGTTCATGGTATTCAAGTGGAAGAGAAGATGCTGACCAACTGTTTCAAACCTTTCGTCAGGGCTGTGTTAGGAGCCGTTCTACACCGCTCGCACCTTCGTGCTGATGGAGGCGCTCCGACCTCCATCTCCGCTCTTCTCGACTACCTCATCGACTTTGGCGTCCCAATATTCACTCATCTCTTGAAGAACAACCGAAAGTCCGTGATGAAGGATACGGAATATGAAGAGATCTGCGCGACATTCGCTGAATTGGCCAACTCGAAGAACCAATCGTTGGACGCTGCTCAGCTCTCTCTGATGATGCACTTGTACTCGTCTTCTGGCTCTCTCGCGACAGTTCTTCCCCTCTTCGTTTCTCAGGGCGCTTTTACCATCCAATCGATCGTCAAGCTTCAGGAAACACCGTCGTCTCCTGGATCGTCCGCGGAACTCGGCTCTCAGTTCGACCTCCTATCCCTCATTTTGGAGCATCTCAGGTCTCTGATACCTGTCGCTTCAGGCATGGGCGATTCCGAACTGTTGAAGGCATTCAGGCGATTGCTACGACATGGTTATGAGCATGCAGAGGTGCTAGAATGGGTGCTCGCAGTGGCGAGGACGAGGTGCCAATCATCTTCCTCCTCATCTTCTTCTGCCGCCGCTACTTCGCTTCTCTCGAACCTCCATGACCTCATCGTCTCTCATTCCAGCTTTGTAAAGCTTCTTCTTTCGAAAGAGCAACCCTCCAGCAACAAGTCTTCTATCTTGTCCGCTTCGTCTTCATCTGCCTCGTCGTCGTCGTCTTCTGCTTCTGCTCGCGTTCCTCTTCTGCAACTTTTGTGTCTTGTCTACGCTGCCGAGCCCGATTCAAGCAACAAGTTCTCCCCCAAGATGTTGGCGTTGTACTTGAGCGCTTATCACGCAACCTTGTCCCCAAGCGATCAACTGATGCTCCACATTGTTATGCTCTTCGAGCGACATGGCGTCAACTTCTCCCAAGCTGGATTCCTTTGGGGTTCCGTTGCCCAGGATTACAAGTCCACATCTTCGCGACCAACATCATCACTCTCTTTGAATACTGCCGCCAACACTACCCCATCTTCTTCATCTTCTGCACGAATGGACGTCGACGAATCCAACAACACATCATCGAAGCGAGAGGACTTGGAGGAGAATGGCGGTGATGATTCCCGCCTCCCTCACGTTGAATTGTCCACCTTCCACTCTCTCTTGCTCGGTGGACAGCTCACCCACCATCGACAGATGCTCACCACTGTCCGTAGCTTCTCTCCCTACTTGCCACTTGCGACTGGACCCCAATACTTGGACTCGGACGTCCTCTTCCCTCGCAGCGGTGCTCAAACGCTTCGTACGAGCCCACAATCTGTCTACGACCCTCGATTCCTGTTGTTTGTGTATCAATTTGGACTCAATTTCTTCGGCGAGTTTGATGCGAAGAAGTTCATTGAGATTGGAGGTCTTAGTCTTGTGCTCCAGGCCTTGGCTTCCTTCGATGCGGATGTGCGACAGCTTGGTTATTCCGTCCTCTCTGCCTTCTCTACAGTCGTTGATAAGATGGAGAGCCCAATTCGGGAGGCGCCACAGATTCGATTGCTGATTAGTGTCCTTAGGGCGGCCATTTCGGTCGAGAACTTGCGTTTGAGTTCCGTCACTTCTTCCTTCCTTGGCGAGGCTTCCCTGGTGCTGGTTCGTCACGACCATCCTCTTTTCTTGGAACTGCACAACTATATGCTCTCTCGCCCTGCCTTGTCGCTCACTTCGACACCAATCCTCAAGAGGTTCCTCATTTCCAGTCGAAATGCATCTAGAACTGAGCGCGAATGGGCTCTGCGCATGGTCGAGTCTGGCATTCGTTCCCCCTCGGATTTGCCTCTATTGGGACTGAGAGCAGCTGGCACGAAAGCCGTCAACTCACACGTGCTGGCGACGCTTGTCTCCCACCTCTCCTCCAATCTGTCGAGTTCCTTCTCTGCCATCTCTGAACGCCACCGCATTTGGTCCATACTATGCAAGTTGATCACCAATGATGCTCCGAGTTTCAAGAACATGTTATTAGGTCCTGGTGGCATTGTACCCTTCCTAGCCATTTGGACTTCAAATCACGCACTGAACACCGATTCCTTCGCCATCGTTCCCTCGGCATCAATCCCCTCCCCCTATGTGTACGCGGAAGTGGCTTCCGTTCTCAGAACGATCATCAGCCTACCAGAGCTACATGCGACCATCACGAAGTCGAGACCACTTTGGTTGCAAATCCAACCCCTGATTGGTAACATTCTTCAGTACCTGCAGCTATCGTATGCAAAGTTAGGGTCTCTTCGATCATCACCACCATCAATAGCGACAGTAACACCGTCTTATGCGAGCAAGGAAGTGGAAGGAGAGGAGGCGAATGAAGAGCATGAATCCAACAACCACGATGACTCCTCCACTGATCATGCCTTGTCACACAATGTCTACTGGAAGCTGCTCTCGCCATGCATCACTTTGCTGTACCACTTTTCGGCCAACTCCGCTCTTCCATCAGGAGCTCCGATCTCAATGGTGAACCTCGCGCAAAGACTGCTCTCTCATCTCGCGGGCACCTTCCGACCTGTTTGTCCTCTCCACTTGAGTTCTCTCTTGCCTCCTCCTCCTCCTCCTCCTCCTCATGCTTCTTCTTCTTCAGATTCATCAACAGCTCGCACATCATCTATGGAAGTTGAGCTGAATGATGGCGAAGATGTACATGATGCTCTCCAAGTGAGATGCACTGCATGCTCCTTGGATCAGATTCAGGTTGCCAAACACTACACTATGCTTGCCCAAGCCATCGTTCTGGACAAACCTGACGACTTTACGGAGGATTCCATGAGAGAGTGGTTCGAATTGGCTCAGTTCGCACTCCGAGTCGTTCTATACTCCCCATCCACTTCCACCGAGAGATTCCACTCCCTAAGAACGCTCATTGGACAAATGGTCATCATGGCAACGACGTCGTCAAGAGCGACCATGGTGAACTATCTCGCAGCATCGATCGTGGACAGGGAGACAAACGCCCCAGTCAGGGCTCTCCTCGATGCTGTTCTCTTCGCATACAGACAACACTCACCCGACTCCATCTTCTCGAAGACTGACTACAGAAATGATAGTATCATCCTCCTTCTCAACACACTATGTACTCTCATTCTGGCCCACTCAAAGAGAAGAAACTTCTTTGGAGTGCATCTTCACGAAGATTGGTCCCGAATCCTCACAGGTGATCAATTCCTCTCATTCATGAGATTGGCAAAGACTCTATCTACGAACACGTTACATGAAGCATCGCTGAAACAGATGTGCCAAGACATGACAGAGGAGGAAGCGAATGCCCACTCGAAGTTGAGTCACCTCTTCCGAGTCATGCTCGCATCGGATCTCACCCAACAACCCATCTCGTCGAGTCCCATCTAGATCTCTTGTATTTACCCAATGTACACAGTGGCCCTGACCGCCAGCCTCGCGCACTGTTGCCTGACCCCGAATGTGCTCTGCTCTCTGTATGCTGCGTTGAAGTGGCTGTTACATTCATTAGATCAGTTTGTACCACAAGGCACGCGGGAGCGGGATCGGGAGTTAGAGGAGTTCCTGGATGAAGTCCGTAGTCCTGTTCTCTCCAATGTTCTCACCAATGTAATGTTCGCACAGGTCGTAGAACGAAGGTCCGATGTGAGTGAGTATGTGAGGCGTAGTGACGCCTCGGTGATGTTCGTCGTAGGCGCGGCGCGAAGCCTCCTTCGTGAGGTTGCAAGCTCCCCATGCGGCGAGCATCGTTCTCGAGGCGGTAAATCTGTGTCCTTCTCTCTTCTTGATCCTCTCGGTGTTCTCATATCCCGATTGAGGTCCATAGTTCCAGCCTATGAGAGTGCCAGTGATACCGGCGAGAACGTCTCCTTGTCCTCCGCACCTCCTGAGTCCGCCTTGCTTTGTGCACGTTATGAGTCTCCTTCCATCGCTGATGACATCGATCTGTCCCTTTCTCAAAATAGTAACGCCTCCAAGCGCGGCAGCGATGGTTCGCACAGACTTGGGATCCCAAATGGAATCCTCATCCTCGGGAAGTCCCTGAACGACGGGTAGTTTTGGAGAGCTCACTGAAGTGTTGTTGCTTTGCGTCTGGACCTGCGCGAGCGATGAGGCGGAGACCGAAGGGTTGGGCGTAATGACGTTGAGAGTGCTTGTCGCAGTCGAAGCGGTTGTATCTGTTGTGGTTGCAGCTTTGTCCCCCTGGACAGTTGTATCTTGTTGAACATTGGGTGTTGAAGTGATATTGGCTGAGATTGTGGAAGAAGATGTTGCAGGAGCGAGAGAGGAGGCAGAAGTGGCTGGAGAAAACTGTGGCTGCTGCTGTTGCTGTTCCGACGATTCCAGTGAGGCTGCCACACTCATGTAGAGTCGACGATACTCTGCAGGATTGGGCGTCAAGATGCAACGGCTGTAACCTTGAATGATGTCGAGATCCTGGTTCAACGCCCAGAGTGCGTCTCCATCCACCACAATCGGCAGGTCCCTCTCCCTCGCTGCTGTAATCACTGCCATCGCACAGGATAATACCAAAGGATCACGTCCCAGGCCAGGACCAATCACCAGCGCATGAAGAGGCTTGATCCACGCCTTCAAATCAGAAACGATCTGCTCCTTCGCTTGCTCATACTGCTCGGTGGTCAAACTATCACCTGGAGGTATTTGAAACTCCTGCTCGGCTTCGGCTGTGGTACGAAGAATGGGCAACACGATGGTCTCGGGGCTATACGTTTTGATCGGCAGACCAGCGTCTTTGCAGCAGAAAATGTACGCCAAATCGGAACCCTAAGTCCAGCAAAGGGGTAGAATAACACATGATACAATACAGAGCACATCATAAATGAGTTAGAGACGTCAAATACGGTATCGAAGAGCGTGAAGCACACAACTGCCCCGCCTCACGCAAAACGTTCGTACCGTTCTATAGCCAGCAGTGGCAGCATAATACGGTGCGCCGGTGTATTCGAAACTTCCGCCCATGATCCCAAGTCGTCCAAGTTGTCCTAGTGGAGAAGTAACAGGTCAGAAAACGAGGTCTGTTGCTCGAGCAGAGGGAGAAGGGGCGGACGGACCCTTGTGCAGCCCAACATGCAATTTGGGGATCGCTGCTCGCAACTGCGACGACAGCACCTCTTGCGTTAGTTCACGGGCCATGTATTGTGCCTATTGTGATGGACTACGGCTTACCATGAAGAATGCACAGAGGAGACGAGAGAGATGCCGAGAGAGATTCGGAGAGATTCGAAGAGAGAGATATTCAGAGAGAGAGATTCGGAGAGAGAGCCCTGCTGCGCGAACAACAGTTGGATCTCCGTTTCGCTCAGTTCCACACCACGACTCGTACTCCGACAACAGGCGACAACATGTCTGACTTTGACGATAACGATGCTGCTGAACGCGAGGCACGTCTGTTGCAGAGAGACGACTCCTTGGCGTCCTTCTCCTCGGTTGGTTCCAGTATTCTCGCTAAGGGCGATTCCAATGTTGTGCTCCTCAACAATTCTGTAAAGATGCCTACCTTGGGGTGTACGTTCCTCTCTTCAGCCACCTGAAATCCACTCGTGTGATGCCCGAAAGTCCATCTCCTAATCGCTTGCTTCGAAATGTTGGTATTTTCCCTGTTCAAACGCTTCCAACCGCTTGCCTCCTATGCGCATTAGTGGGAACATTCCAAGTCAAATCTCAAAATGCTCATAAGGTCCCGCTATACGCCTTGCGATTGGGATATCGCTTGATTGGTACGACAGACACTGTTTTGCCCCGTTTTGTTGCTGTTTCTGGTTGCTAACCTTGGTACCCCTTGAAACAGATACCGCGCGTGTTTATAAGAACGAGGTGATGGTTGGAAGAGCAATCAAAGACAGCAGAATCCCTAGAAGCGAGATCTTTGTGACATCGAAGCTTTCCCCGGCTGATCATGGTCATCAGAACGCTCGCGAGGCCTTTTTGGATACTCTTGAGGACTTGGGCTTGGATTACTTGGATTTGTATCTGATTCATTGGCCAGCATGTCAGGGAATCCCCGTTTCCTCCGATCTGAATGCCGTGAAGCGTCGCGAGAGTTGGAAGGCCTTGGAAGCGCTGTATAAGGAAGGACGTGTGCGCGCGATTGGTGTCAGTAATTATACAGTTGAGCATTTGAAGCAGCTGTTAGAGTATGCCGAGATTGTGCCTCAAGTGAATCAGGTCGAGTTGCATCCTCTTTTGCAGCAGCGTGAGCTGGTTGACTTCTGCAAACAACACAATATCGTCGTGCAACCGTATTCCTCTCTTGGACAAGGGAGATTGCTGGAGGCAGAGGAGGTCTTGCAGCTCGCGAAGAAGCGCAACAAGTCCGCAGCCGCCGTTTGCCTTCGTTGGGCCGTTCAAAAGGGCTTCCCCGTCATCCCCAAAACTATCAAAGCGAGTCGCCTACTAGAGAATACCAAGGTCTTCGAATGGGAACTTTCGAAGGACGAAATGGAGA
>Ga0307375_10004804_pt1 | contig 12816 bp, 11 predicted proteins | sample TR1MG_FD_202531 | JGI IMG/M metagenome (GOLD analysis project Ga0307375, IMG submission 202531) | Soil microbial communities from Risofladan, Vaasa, Finland - TR-1 | ecosystem: Environmental > Terrestrial > Soil > Coastal area > Acid sulfate soil | place: Finland: Risofladan, Vaasa | collected... | reverse complement strand
GCCGTTCGACGCCTTCGGACAACGAGCGCGACTGCTGAAATGACTGATGGCTGATCAGCCACCGCTTCGAACGCAGTGCTTGTTCAGAGGTTCCTTAGATAGCCGGCAATCGTGATGGGCCAGAACTTTTGGGTGCGCTCACTCAAACGCCCCGAGACTAACCGAAGTCCGTACCCGAGCAGTTCGCCAAGTCCGGCGACAACGCCGACAATCGCTCCATTCGCCCCCAGGTTGGCAAGAAGTGGTCCGGTGATGCTACGTGCGCCCTCGTATGTGAAGTCGGCGAAAAAGCTGACGACTCCAATGAGCAGCACAAAGCGCAATGCAATCGATCTTGAGACGCGAGGATGTTTCGTAGTGTCATCCGTCTGCATTTTTAGCTTTCATCCCGACCAAGAAGCATCAACTGTCTGCTCACTGTGCTGACAAACCGCTCAGCGACTTTCTCTTCCACAGCAACCGGCACTTGCCAGCTACGGTTGCCACAAAGCAATACTTCCACACTGGGCCGTTTTCCTGAATCCAACCGAATCCTGCGGGCATTTGTAAGAGGCGTGTAGAAGATACGGTAGCCGTATTCCTGGCGGAATCCGTGCTGCTCTTCCGTAATCCATATCAGGCGGAGATTCGTGGACAATAGATCATTTCCGGGAGTCCAGCTCTGACTACTGTAAAAGAACCAGTTCTTCTCCTGGCAATACGGTGCGGAGTACAACCTTGCAATGATCCGCTCTCCAGGGTAAATGATCACCTTTTCTGCTCCGTTGAACTTCGCATTCAGCCGTGGGTCCCGCGAGTCTTCGTACTCATGGGAACCGAAAGCTGGTAGCCGCTGACACAGGCCCTCGCGTATCCACGACAACAATTCGTCGACCCTCTTGCTGTCGCGAGCGGCAAAGGGAATGTCGCAGGTAAATTCTTTCGTAACGATTCGGAGCATGCAGTCCAATAGAAAGCTTTGAATCTCAACGTAGACAATCTCCTCGAACAAGATGCAAACTGGCGCCGTGTCTTGTGACGGATGCCAGTGGATCGTGATGGAAGTTGCATCAAGAAGGACAACGCGCGGAGGAAATCGTGGAATGTCAAACCGTCCTGCAAGCTCTCGCGGCAGAAAGATTCCTTGGTCAAACTGCTGGGCGATCTGGTCCTCGAAATCCGCGGGAAGTCCTTCGCGCTCGCGAATGATGTAGGCAAACGAGTATGCTCTGGAGTCCACAGACGTGCTGAAGGACATGCGCTATCGAACCTCGCATGTTTGAATGAGCTGCTTGTGCCCGGCAATCAACGCCAGGGCCACTTCGGGGGACTTCCGTTCCTCTTCGCTGATCAGATCACGGCGGAGCGCGTCCTGCTTAAGCCCGCACCGCTGCATGTCTTCGGAAGTTCGCTTGAGCGTGGCACTGACACTTTGAAGCAGCTTCGTCGCAACGGCGGGTGAATCCATGTATTGAAGCAGCGCCGGAAGATGGCGAGTACAAATGCCCGGCACCGGTGCGGTTTCGGAGATAGTTGCGGCCAGCCGCATGCAGATTTCCTCGGTGGCTTCTGCACATAATTCGCATGCGGGACACTGCGGAGATAAGTATTGACGCAGCCTTGCGCTCGCCTGTCTCCCCAGAGTCCCATCGCGGGAGAGTTCGTTAACCGCGTCCGAGATACGTTGCAAGGTCGCGGGATACGCACTGCAAACACCGCGTGCGGAGGCTAACGTCTCGTATTGCCAAGTGTGAAAGCAGCAGAACCCTCCGCGCTCCGCGTGTGCCTCCCGGGTCGCCGCGTCGAAGCTGAGTTTGTACTGGTAACCTGCCAGAAAGTCGAGTACCCGGTGAAGGACGCCGTGGCAGACTTCGCACACAACGCCTGTGCGCCGGGGAGCAATTGTCAGTATGTTATCCGTCGAGATCGCGCTGTGCACAGTACCGGACGATCCCAATGTGATTGAACTCAGCAACCGTTGGGTTCTGGTCCTCAGCTCCGCCGTGTTCGTTGCCTGCGGCTGCCGGTCGAGAATCTGCAACAGCCGTTCTCCGTTGCGAGCAAGAATGAGCGAGTTTTTCTCTTCGGTCAGAAAACGAATCAGATCTTCTTCCAGCACCATGATTTCACTGCGTTGAAGCAGCTCGGGGTCGTGCCTAGCTTTCGCCTCCAAGGCCTGCTCAGCCGAAACGGTGAACACTCTCGGGGACTCGCCACCGTGCATTTGTTGAATTTGCTGCTGGACAAAACCAAGCACTTCGTCGCGCTGCGGCTCGCTGACGAGATCAGATTTGTTCACCACGAGATACAGCCTGCTGCTCGTCAGTGAAAGCCGCTCCAGAACTTGAAATTCTTCTTCGGACAAAACGCCCTCAAAACTACTTACCAGAAGCACCACATCTACTTGCGGAAGAAATTCCATTGTCGTTCGAGTGTTTTCCGCAATCGACGAACCGAGCCCGGGAGTATCGACAAAGTAGAAGCCGCGACGAAGTATCTCTGACGGCAATTGAACCTCCACCTCGCGAACATGCTTGCAGTTCCCTGGGTTCTTCTCCTGGGTAACGTACTCCGGGAGTTCATTCAGCGAAATTTCGTATCGCAATCCACCCGTTGTGTTCTGTACCAGAGCTCTTGGCGCTGAGCCGTAAGTGACGGTTGTAATCACCGAAGTGAGGGGCACGATGCCGGTCGGCAACCAGCGGTCGCCAAGAATGGCGTTCATCAGCGAGGTCTTTCCCCGGCTGAATCGCCCAATAACGGCGACGCGGAATCGGTCTTCCGCAAGGTTCTTCATCAACTCGGCGCACTCGCCAGCCGCAACGCTGTCTGAATTTCCAATGAGCGCTTTCGTCGTGCGGACAATGTCCGCGACTTCAAACTTGTGCTTTTCGTACTCGGAGAGTTCCAGAACTTGTTTTGTCTGCATTTGAATACCCGCCCCGCCAGCTCCTGCCACAAACTGACTGCAAGCAGATGCCTGCCCGCACAGGTCCTCGTAAATTGCCCATCGGCCCAGACACGCGCTAAGCTATGTCACCACGCGAGACGTTGGCGCAAAACCAAACCGTTGTTGGATGAGAATCAGAGAAGCGACGGACTCCTGAGATTCCCTCAGGAGTCATCAGCAGCCCGGAACAGGCTGCGGTTAGAGGTGGTACTCCTTCACCTACACTTATGTTACATCCGGGCCTCCACGCATTGCCAGCGTCGCATTGGAAATTACTTGAAATTTGAAGGTGCGTTGTCTATGCTCAGAGTGTTGTTAACGGTGAAGGAGTACCACCGCTAACCGCTATCCCCCCTACTAATCGGGATGGCTGATGACTCCTGACAAGGATTCTTGTCTCGGGAGTCGTTACCCCAGCAAGCATCCGCACATTCCAATGCAAGAGGTTTGCGATGGGAACCGTGTGGAATAAGTCAGTTCGCTCACCAGGCGTGAACTACTCGCTTGGATCTCTTACGATCCGTTCGTTTCCACATCATTACTGGTCATTCAATCGGGTTGCTGCGTTCGGAACCACGCACACCTCGACGACAGCGACTGGCTCGCAATCCTTGACGCGGAATGAAATGGGAGGGTGCGTCCTTTCAGGACTTCGCCTCCAGGAGCGACTTATGGCCACGGACAGTAAGCAACAAATTTTTCGCATATTGATTGCGTATGACGGCTCCGCAGAATCAGGCAGGGCACTCGAGCTGGCATTCAGCGTGGCGCTGGCGGTCAAAGCTGGCGTAACAGTTTTGGCGGTAACTCCCCTTCCGGAGCCCCCAACAGCAGCGACCATAGGGATGGCGATTGATAACGCCCGCGAACAATTCGGCAAAGTATTTGAAGCCATGTTGCGATTGGCAGCGGACCAGAACGTTCGCCTTGAAACCGCAATTGCGATCGGACGTCCGGCAGAGCAGATTATCCGGTACGCACAGGACTCGCACTCGGACATGATTGTCGTTGGCCGGCGCGGTACGTCCTCGTATCGGATTCTTGGCCTTGGATCGGTTTCGGAGCGAGTACTTCAGCAGGCGCCTTGTCCAGTGTTGGTGGCAAGATGACGTGTGTGATGAAAAAGGGCTCGTCAGAAGCGCGTAAAATTGCGGCTTTTCGACGGCGGCAGAGGTGCCAGATGCAGGCTTTCTGTACCAAGTGCTGGTCATTGATTTCCACCCAGGATGTCGTTTGTCCTCTATGTGGCGCTGACCCTGGGAACGATACGCGCTCGTTCGAACAGAAACTGGTCGCCGCGCTGGAGCATCCGTTTCCATCGACGCGCGCACGCATCTGCTGGCTGCTTGGCCAACACGGTGGATCGTGGAGTATTCCACATCTCGTTCGAATGCTCGATGATGTCGACATGTTTGTACGAATGGCTGCTATTCGGGCACTGGGTGAAGTCGGGGACGAGTCGGTTGTGCCCGCTCTACAACGAGCCTCGAAGGATGATTCGCTGCTTTTGCGAATTGTCGCCGCGGGAGCGCTGGAACAAGTTTCCGCGCGCGTCTTTTCACACGGCAAGACTCGAAGCAAACAGCAGCACGGTTCGTGATTAGCGTGTGCCGCGGTAAGTTCATGGCAGAACACGGAAATCGCAGGAAGTGTTGGGATTCGCCAAGGAGAACGCAATGTCCAATAGCACGAACGCTTGTACAGACTCATCAGTGAAACTGCATATTGAGTTCCTTGATCGGATATTCGCGGGGTATGCAGATATTGATTTTTCCGTACGGCTTTGGGACGGCACCGTATGGGGTGAAACAGCGCGTCCTCAGTTCACTCTCGTACTCAATCATCCGGGCGCATTGCGAAAGATGTTCGCGGCGATGAGCGAATTGTCTTTTGGCGAAGCATTCGTAAATGACGATTTTGATGTTGAAGGGAACCTCTTCTCGGTCTTTCGAGTTGCTGACTTTCTATTAGCACGCGAATATTCTCTGACGGAGAAAGTCCGGCTCGGGAAGATGCTTGCGAGTATTCCGGCAACGGTCGTGTCGCGGAGCGGAAGACCGGCAGCCGGTTTGCGGGGAGCCCTCCACTCGCAGGAACGCGACCGGCATGCGGTTACGTACCACTATGACGTGTCCAACGATTTCTACTCTCTCTGGCTTGACCGCAGCATGGTCTACTCCTGCGCCTACTTCAAGTCGCCGGAAACGGATCTTGACACCGCGCAATCTGACAAGCTCGACTATATCTGTAGAAAGCTCAGACTCCGTCCTGGTGATCGATTGTTGGATTTGGGTTGTGGATGGGGAGGACTCCTGTTGCATGCAGCCCGTAATTATGGCGTGGACGCCCTCGGTATCACTCTGAGCGTACCCCAGGCTGAATTGGCCCGCGAACGTGTCCGGGCTGCCGGGTTGGCTGATCACTGCAAGATAGAGGTCTGTGATTATCGGGATCTGGACAACCGGCAGCAGTTCGACAAATTGGTCAGCGTTGGCATGTTTGAACATGTCGGTGAAGAGCAGCTTCCAGTTTACTTTGAGCGCGCGTGGCGCCTGCTTTGTCCCGGCGGCGTCTTCCTGAATCATGGAATTGCCGCATCGTCGAACTTTGTCCGCAAGGGCCCATCGTTCATCGACAAATACGTGTTCCCGGACGGCGAACTTGTCCCGCTCCATACCGCGGTCCGTACCGCACAGATGGCGGGATTTGAAGTTCGCGATGTCGAAAACCTGCGAGAACACTATGCCCTGACACTGCGAGCCTGGGTCCGACGGCTTGAAGACAATGTAGAAAAGGCACGAAACGTGGCCAGTGACTCTATGTATCGAATCTGGCGGCTGTATATGTCCGGATCGGCGCACGGACTCGACACGGGACGCCTCGAACTACATCAGGTATTGCTCAGCAAGCCCGATTGCGGATTAAGCGGATTGCCGCTCACCAGAACCGATTGGTATATGTGATCGCCATTTTTCGCTTCGTGACACGGGTATCAATTGACCATGGATATCGCTGACCCGTTAGTGCTAGGGTTGGCCAGGTTACCTGAATGATCTTTGGCGGTAAAGCAAAGATGTTTTGTCTGAACCGGAACTGAACTATTCTCGAATGACTTCAGTTCATGAGACCAAAAGAATCTTGCAACTAATTGCAAGGTTATGCTTCAATCAGTGCGGCAAAGGAGTTTGCCACTCCAGCTCATGCTGGAACAAACGCTGCTCGCCTCAGCGGCTGATAACTCCTCCCAATCCCTTCCTGCGATCAAGCGGAGAAGGGCCAACATTGGAAGGAGCCATGGTTAGAAAGAAAGCCAGTCATAACACTCCTCTTCCGACGGGAACACTTCTTCCCACGAACGTGCGCTGCGCTCAGCCGGACCAAGCCCGGCATACGCCGCTTCATTCCGTACGCACGCACCGCAAAGACCTTGTCGAATCCACATGGGGGCCGCTTCCATGACGCAAACGATTGCCTACAACGTTCTCCAACTCTTGTTTGTGATGGTCTTCGCTCCTCTCTACGCGGGCGTCTTATCGCGGTTGAAGGAGATGGTGCAAAGCCGACGCGGGCCGAGCATCTTCCAGCCATACCGCGACCTATGGAAGCTCTTCCATAAAGATGAGATCGTTTCTTCGGAGACGACGTGGATTTATCGCATCACGCCTTACCTGGCCTTCATTCTGCCGCTGTTCGTAACGACGCTGATTCCGGTGCTGACCGACTATCCGCTGGCATTTGCCTTTATGGGAGACATGTTGGCGGGCGGATTCTTCCTTTCGCTGGCGGGGTTCTTTGCCGTTCTTGCCGCAGTCGATACAGGAAATCCATACGGGCCAATGGGCGCAAGCCGTACGCGCATGGTCGGATTTCTCGCCGAACCTGTCTTCATGATCGTTTTCTTTACGGTCTCGTTCGTTGCGCAATCGACCATTCCGTACATCGTGCAGCAGAAGTGGGTTGCCAGCGCCGCAGCATTCTTCTCGCCGGCGCACATTCTTCTACTCATTGCCTTCCTGATGCTGATTCTGGCTGAAGGCGGAAAGATTCCTGTGGACAACCCCGCAGGACACTTTGAGCTGGCGATGATCGACGAATCGAAAGGACTGGAGTTCTCCGGGCGTGGTGCCGCCTTGATGAAGTGGGGCGGACAAATGAAATTCCTTGTGCTGACGTGCATCTTCCTGAACGTCCTTCTCGCACCGTGGGGACTCGCCAGTGGGCATGCGCTTCTCGACGTCGTGACTGCCGTTCCGTGGATACTCCTCAAGATCTTGCTTTTTGTGATCGTGTTGGTGGTGATCGAATCTTCGCTTGCCAAACTCCGGTTGTTCAGAATCAGTGAATTCCTGGGAGCCGCGTTCATCATTTCCGTCACGGCAATGATCGCCAGTATTTTTCCACTGGTTTGAAAGCGGTAAAGGAGGCTGCCCGATGGCTCATGCCCAGTTGTCGATCGCGGAAGCGTTGAACGCGCTCTGTGTAGCGCTTGTACTCATCGCCTCTTTCGGGATGGTTGCGACTCGTCAGATACAGGGCGTTGTTCGGTTGTTCGTCATCCAGTCGCTCCTGGTGGCAATGTCCGCGCTGCTACTCGGATACGACCATCAGGTGTTCGATCTGTACGCCTTGGGCATCATCACGATTCTGGCTAAGGTAATCGCCATCCCCTGGGTTCTGAGGAGAGCCCTCCCCCGGGATATATACATTCGTCGCGAGATCGATCAGGTACTGAACATTCCCTCGTCGTTGTTGCTGGCACTGGCACTCGCAATTGCCGCCGAAATCGTCGTGAGTCCATTAGCGAGCGCGTCAGTGGAAGTGGACGTTCGCATGAATCTCCCGATCGGCCTAGCTTGCCTGTTGATTGGCGCTTACTCTCTGATCGCTCGCCGGGAAGCGGTACCGCAATTGATCGGCATCCTTGCCATGGAAAACGGAGCGTTCCTGGCCGGAATCGCCATCGCCTCCGAACTCCCGCTGATCGCGGAAATTGCCGTCGCCATCGACGTGATACTGATCGCTCTGATCGGCGGGTTGCTTACGTGGAATATCAATCAGACCATGGGTACAACTGAGGCGGCATCCATGAGCGAACTCAAGGAGACGATCCTTCCATGGCACTGACCTTGATTGTCCTTTTACCCCTTCTGACGGCGCTGTTGTGCTGCCTGAGCCCGTTCAGGCGTGCCACGTGGGTTATCACGGTGATCGACGGGTGCGCAGTTCTCGCACTGGTGATTATTGTTTGCCGTGAAGTTTTGTCCGTGAGGGAGCTAGCAGGCGGGCACGGGTGGTTCGTAGTCGATGGCCTGGGCGCGTTAGTCCTCCTCGTTGTCAGCTTCGTCTGCACGCTGGCCGCTGTTTTTGCTGGCGGTTATATGCGTCACCTCGACGGTCACGCTGACCGCCTTTGGTGGTTTTACGCCAACTACAATCTTTTGTTTTTTGCCCTCGTCGCGGCAGTTGCGCTGGCACAGCCGATCCTTGTTTGGGTCGCCGTCGAACTCATCACGCTGTTTGCAGTGCTGCTGGTAGGTTTTGAGAGAACCCCAAGAGCCTTGGAAGCCACGTGGAAATACGCGGTTCTCACTATCATGGGCGCGCCAATCTCTCTGCTCGGCTTCTTTTGTCTTTTCTGGGCTTACCACTCCATCGGAGGTGCTGCTCCAGTTACGGAGACATGGGAGAGTTTGCGGGCAGTAGCCCCACTCATGCCGCCAGACAAGGTAAAGCTTGCGTTCCTCCTCGTCCTAGTTGGTTTCGGCGCAAAGTCGGGCCTCGTCCCGATGCATACATGGCTTCCAGACGCACACAGCCAGGCACCCTCCCCGGTCTGTGCCGTGCTCTCTGGAGTCAAAACGACGGTGCCTCTCTATGTCGTCCTGCGATTCCTATCTCTGCTGCTGGCATCCCCCCAGATCCACATTGGTCACTGGATGGTCGTGTTCGGTCTTCTCTCGGTCGGCGTTGCCGCATTTTTGTTGCTCCAGGTTAGCGACTATAAGCGGATGTTTGCGTATTCGACCGTTGAACACATGGGCATCATCCTGACTGCGGCCGGCATGGGCACACTCGCAGCGGACTCCGGCGCTGTATGGCAGCTCCTGAACCACTCCATTACGAAGTCCCTCTGCTTTTACGTTGCCGGGGCGATCCTCTTCGCTCTCGGAACGCGTGAGATTAAATCGGTGAGAGGATTGCTCCGGACCTCGCCGTTCGCCGGTGCGGCGCTTATTCTCTGTGCCCTCGCAATTACCGGCGCTCCGCCGTTTCCCATCTTCTTAAGTGAGTTTTCAATTCTGTCGGCTGGCGTTCATGCCGGAAGGTACGCAACGGTCGCCGTGCTGGCCGTGCTCATTGCCGTTGCCTTCATTGCCATCATGCTTCAGGTGAACCGGATGGTGTTCGGCAAACCGGAGCATCCCACCGCACCCGTTGCGCTCCCCGCCAGTTGCCGGTTCGCGATCGTCGCGGGAGTATTGCCACTGCTGTTGCTGGGTATCTACGTTCCTGCACCGCTGCAATCGTTGCTCAAGCTCGCCGCACTCCAGTTGGGAGGTCGCTGATATGACCATACCTCCGCAGCAAGTCCCAGTACCCGATCTCATCAATACCGGCGCTCTCTCCGAAATCATCGTGGATCGCTTCAGCAGCAAAGTAACGGTTGATGGCGAAGGCATCGCCTTGTCGATTGACCTGGAGCATTCGGAGAAACTGGCTGACATCTGTCAGCTCCTATTCGGAGAGTTGGACTTTACATTTGGCGGGTTGACAGTGGAACAGCATCCGGTGGAATGGCATCTCCGGTACCTGTTTTTGGCTCCCAGGAGCGGCTGGATACAAGTTGTTCTGCGTCAGCCACTCGATGTCACGACGATCTCCAGTGTGAGTGCCGTCATTCACGCCGCGGACTGGCACGAACGCGAAGCCGAGGATCTTTTCGGACTGCACTTCAAGGATCATCCTCGTCTGGGTGATTTCATACTTCACGATCAGGTCTGGCAGGAGGGCGTTGCCCCAATGCGGAAGTCGTTCGACCCACACCAGCCGCATATGGAACGCCGCCCCAACCTGGAGTGGAAGCCACTGCTCGTTGTGATGGATACCGGAGCATTCGCAATGCCTGTGGGCCCGGTGTATGAGGGGGGAATAGGAGAGCCGATCCATTTCATGCTGGAAACCGTCGGGGAGGACGTGATACGGGCCGTCCCCCGGCTTTTCTACAACTACAGGGCAGTGGAGAAGATCGCGGAAGGAAAGGCAATTCCAGATGCTCTTTTACTGGCGGAGCGGTTCGCCGCCAAGTCCGCCTTTGCCCATTCGCTCGCTTATTGCCAGGCGGTAGAGTCCATTCTCCGGATACAGTCGCCGCCGCGTGCGCGCCGCCTTCGCGTGCTGCTCTGCGAGCTGGAGCGCCTCCGCCACCACGCAGGTACGATTGCAGCGATTTGCAGCTCGACGGCGCTGGCGGTTCCCGCCGCGCACGCCTCCATCATAGAGGAACAGCTCCTACGCGCATCGTGTCAGTTCAGCGGGCACCGCTACCTGTTCGGATTGAACACACCCGGCGGACTGCTTCGCGACTTCGACACGTTTGCGTTGCAGGCGCTACGCGCATCCGTGGATGATGCGGCGCAACAGCTTCGCGTCCTTGAGAAGCGCCTTCAATTCAGCAGCAGCTTCCTGGACCGCCTTGAGGAAGTTGGGATCGTCGACCCGGCGAATGCCCAGAGTCTAAGTCTCACTGGCCCCGTAGGACGCGCATCGGCACGGCAGTACGATCTTCGCCGCGATTGTCCGTACGCCGATTATGAACACTATGACTTTGCTGTTCCATACGAAAGCGAAGGCGATGGTTATGCAAGGTTGCGCGTATTTTTCGCGGAAGCATATCAATCCGCCCGCTTGGTGCAACAGGCAATCGAATTGTTGGAAGAAGGCCCAGTCCTTCATCCCATCAGCGAGTGGAGAGCGGGTGCAGCCTTGGGTTGGGCAGAGTCGCCCATCGGAGCCACGATGCATTGGGTAAGGCTGGACGAGTCGGGAAAGATCGAACGTTATCGAATCATGACGCCGTCGTTTACGAATTGGCTCGGCCTGCACGTTGCGGTTGAGGACTTTGCGTTCCAGGATTTTCCCATCATCCTCGCCACGTTCGGACTGTCCGCAACGGAGTGTGATCGCTGAGTGGTCTACGTACTCGGATTCGGGAGAATAGTATGAGCTTCTGGTTCTTGCATGGTTTACGAAATGGGATTCAGTCGTCCAGGTACCCTGCATCGCCGGAGTCCGCGCCCGGGGTGTCTTCCGGGCGACCCGTGACGACTCGTTTTGCGTCAGCCGCTGAAGCTTCACAAGTCGCCGGCATTTGTCCGTCCGGTGTTCTCATCGCATCCGGCGAAGTCGTTAACGTCGATCTTCGCGGCTGCATCCATTGCCAGCGTTGCCGCTTTGGCAGCCCGCAGAATATGACTTGGGAGATGGACTACGAGTGGGCATCCATGGCGCTGGGTCGAAATGAGTCTCGTCCGTTTCCCGTTGCCTACCGGCGATCGCTGCATGTCATGGTAGTCGATGCCGGCGATTGCGGCGCGTGCCTTCATGAGGTCCAGCAACTCAATAATCCCTTGTACAACATGCACCGTCTTGGATTCTTCTTTGCCGCTACGCCGCGCGCCGCCGATGTGTTGCTGGCGGTTGGCCCGGTAAGCGAAAACATGCGCGGCCCGTTACTGAAGACATACGAAGCGATGCCTGATCCGAAGCGGGTAATCGCAGCTGGAACGTGCGCGATCACCGGAGGTGTCTTCGGGAATAGCTTCATGTCCGCCGGAGGAGTGGCTTCGGTTCTCCCGGTCGATCTGGAAATTCCGGGTGACCCGCCGCCGCCACTCGCTTTGCTTCATGGTCTGTTAACCGTAGTGGGGCGCAAACCGCCAAGCGAACGGGAGCCGTATTTCAAGAAGGGAGCCTAATCATGCATTCCTGGACTGGAGGACTGTTTCTGCTGCTATTCGCGATGTGCGCCATCGGTGTGCTGTGGTCCATGGTTGGCTCCCGCAGACATGTGGCTTCGGGAATTGCATGGCTAAGTGTGCTCTGTTCCGCGCTCATGATGTTCGTTGCGGCCGCGCCATTGGCCACCGGCGTCGAATTTACGGATACTCTCTGGCACGTCTGGAGCCTGGGGTCGCTGACCTTGCACATCGATATGCTTTCGGCCATCTTTTTTTTCACCGCCGGGCTCGTCTATCTTCCCGCTTCGCTGTTTCTTGGCAACTATCTTCAGCGGCGCTTCCGTGGACATTATCCCGTTCGTCGTTATGGTGTCATGCACTTCGCGCTGATGGCCTCGGTTGTTCTGATCCTCGCCGCCGGCGATGCAATCAGCTTCCTGATCAGTTGGGAGTGCATGTCGATCCTGTGCTTTCTCATGGTCAACTATGAGCACAAGCGGCAGGAGGACTCCCGGGCCGGCCTGATCATGCTGGCCATGAGTGAGTGCGGTTTCCTGGCCGTGGCAATCGCCTTCCTGGTCCTCAGTAGAACCTCGGCAGACCTCTCATTTGCCGCGCTGAAGGCAGCTTCCGGGGGACTTTCCGGCAGCGCTGCATTGGGAGTATTTCTCTTAGGTTTCCTGGGATTCGGAGTCAAGGCTGGATTGGTTCCCGTGAACTTCTGGCTACCGCGCAGCTATACGGCCGCACCCGCCGTCTTCATTCCAGTTCTGGCGGGCGTCACGCTCAACCTTGGCTTCTATGGCATTCTGCGACTCAATGTTGATCTCGCTCCCGGACATGGTCTCGGACCAGGCATCTTCGCCTTGATCATCGGGAGCGTCACCGCCTTGGTGGGAATTCTCTACGCAACTACGGAAAACGATCTCA
>Ga0307375_10004803_pt1 | contig 12816 bp, 23 predicted proteins | sample TR1MG_FD_202531 | JGI IMG/M metagenome (GOLD analysis project Ga0307375, IMG submission 202531) | Soil microbial communities from Risofladan, Vaasa, Finland - TR-1 | ecosystem: Environmental > Terrestrial > Soil > Coastal area > Acid sulfate soil | place: Finland: Risofladan, Vaasa | collected... | reverse complement strand
TCGAAAAGATGTGCAAACAGTTCTACAAGGTTGTTTACTGCCTTGGCAATCACGAATTCTATCACAAAGAATATAACAAGGTGCGCAAGCAATGGCGCGCCATGGAAATGCCTGAGAATTTTGTGTTCCTTGACGACGACGTAGCATTTATCGAAAACGTTCGTCTTGTCGGTGGAACGCTATGGACAGATTTTGACGGTGATAACTGGTTCGCTAAACAGCGAGCACAAGATAGCATGAACGACTATCACTGCATCAAGTTTAAGGAAGGAAACAAGCACAGCGGCTATCGCAAGCGCAAGTTCAATCCGATGGATGCAGTACGGGCGCACAAGCAGACGCTGTTTACGATTACAGAAGCAGTCCGTGAGAAGCACGACGGTCCGACAATTGTTGTAACGCATCACTTACCGCATCCGTTATGCATACACGACACGTTTAAAGGCAATGCTCTTAATCCTGCATACGTAACCAATTTGGATATGTATATTGAAGAATACGACATTGATGTTTGGTGTCACGGACACACGCATAACAATGTTGACGTTGAGGTGCATAACACGCGCATCTTGTGTAATCCGCGAGGCTATGTGCCTCACGAAGTAAACGATGAATTTGATGAAAAATTTACTTTCACACTTTGATCACTGGACTTTATTTTCGATCTTAGCAGCATTGAATGTGCTTGATGCGGCAACCACTGCAATTTTGGTTGCGAAGTTTGGAGCAGACGTAGAAGCGAATCCTGTCATGCGACAAGCCATTTATCAATATGGCATTGCAGGGCTTTATATGCTAAAGTTTGTAGTGGTAGGATTTCTCGGACTTGTCTTAGCATATACTTTGCGTTACTATCGCAAGCACAGAGCATCGACGATGGTAAAGCGATGCATGTGGGTGCTAAATGCAATGCTACTTTTCATCGTAGTTAACAACGCCATTCTTGTCGTTGCGACGATAAATACTTAAAATATAGGAAGCTTAATGGATCTACAACCCAAGCTCGCCTCCGGGAACTATAAGGGGCTGGTTACATTTAGTGATATCCACGCTCACGCTAAAAAGCTGAAGAAGGGTATACGCTACGCTATAAAGAACGACCTGTTCATGGTCTTCTTAGGCGATCTTGTGGACGGGCATGACCAACCGCTAGAAACGGTCTCCGTTGTAAAAACATTGCTTGATGAGGACAGAGCTGTTCTTGTTGTTGGCAACCACGACGATAAGTTTCGTCGCTACGCAATCGGCAACCCCGTAGAGCTAAAGAAAGCACAGAAGCAGACGATTAAGGATGTGCCTGAAGAGCATAGGGATATGTTCCTGCAACTAATGATTGATGTGACAACACATCGAAACGCAGCATACACGCATCGCATTGGCAATTGGACCTTTGTGCATGGCAGCGCCCATCGCACCCTATGGGACGACCGAGACAACATTAGCAAGAAAGCTATGCACCGCGCCCTATACGGTCAAGTAAATGGCGAGAGGGACGAGAACGATTTTCCTGTGCGCCTTTACAACTGGGTCGACGATATTCCTGCGGAGCAGAACGTCGTCGTCGGGCACGATCGAGCACCAATGGGCAACAAGCTGAAGAAGACGGGTCCACATACGCAAGAAGGCGAACAGGGCGGCAAGGCTGTCTTTACTGATATGGGCTGTGGCAAAGGCGGTAAGCTTTGCTTGGCAATATTCAGCGTGGATGGCGACAACGTAGAAATGACAGGACACGAGGCAATATGAAGCTATTTGAAGTAAAGAAAGACTACAGGATTTTTGTCGATCTAGACGGTGTTCTTGCTGACCTCGATAAGCACGTAAAAGAAATTACGGGCATGACATTTCTACAGCTTCGAGCAACAGGCAGCGGATTCACAGAGTTTGTTGCTGACCAACGCGAGCAAGGCAATACGGTGTTTGACGACCTCGACAAGATGCCTGACGCTGACGTCCTATGGAATTACGTCAAGCAATACGACCCCGCTATATTAACAGCAACAGGCACACCGCACGAAAAGGCGGCAGCAGAAAAGATCCGTTGGGTGTATGATAACCTAGACGGCTTTAGCGAAATACTTACAACAATCTCAGGTGCCGACAAAGGCGCATACGCAGAACCACACCACATCCTAATCGACGACAGAGACAAGTCGATCAACCCATGGCGCGAAGCAGGCGGCATCGGCATACAACACACCAGCGCAGCAGACACAATTGCGCAACTCAAAAAACTCGGACTATAGGAATCAATGACTTACGTCACCTAGCGTTTAGCTAGTGCGTGTAAGCTATTGAATAGTAAAGGATTATAGGTATTGACTTTGCCTAGAAATCCACGTATAATTACTTTAAGAAATTAGGAAGTCAGGTAATTTTGTATGGAACTGATCACTAAGATACATGATAAGATAGCAGCGCCATTGGCGCTGCTCTTGGTTTTGTTTGCTCCTGTTGCGACATGGGCTACATTGAACGTAATGACGCGCCCAGAAATGATTACGGTTGCAGTTGAGCTGCCGAATCACCGTAAGCCTGTCGTAACTATGTGGGACCCCATCGACCCCGAGGTTGGATTGGGTGGTTCGCCTAGTTGGTATGTTGATTACGAAGCGGAAGCAGAGGCTAATCGCTACAACGACATTCCTAACGCATTTTACAACGAGCAATCATATACAGCAGAAGACCACGTCTGTCTTGCTAAGAACATTTACTTTGAAGCGCGCAACGAATCCATGAAAGGACAAATGGCTGTCGCTATTGTTACGCTGAACCGCGTAAAGGATCCGCGCTATCCTAACACGGTGTGTGGCGTTGTATATGACAACAAACAGTTTAGTTGGTACTCCGATGGATTGTCGGATCGCCCACGCAACAAGAAATCGTGGAATGACATTGCTATACTTGCAAGCGCGATGCTTGCACCCGATACAACACTGTATGATTACACGTATGGATCGACGCACTATCACGCAGACTATGTTTCTCCGTATTGGTCGGAGTATATGGTCTACAAGACAACAATCGACACTCACCTGTTTTACTATGAGCCGCCCAAAGTTTATACTGCGAGCTTATAATGCCAGCACTTTCTCCAGGAGCTACAATACATCACAGATGGTGTGAAGAGGATGATGGTACTTGGACTAAGATTAGGACAATTCATCACAAGAATAATAAACAGGACTACAGTGTTCTGGAAACAATAAGCAAAGAAGAATATTTCCGGCGAAAATTAGCAAACAAACTCTAACAGAAAAGGCGCTACTTGACACAGCGCCTTTTTTCTTATATACTATATACACTAATATTCTGGAGATACCTGTGTTTTATTTTATGTCGTTGTATTATTCGAATGGCTTCGGTCCTGGATATGTATCTGCGGTTTGTGCCATAATATTTGTATCGTTTATGGTGTTTCGTCCTTGCCGTATGTTTTATGTTTACGTGAAGACAGGGACACTAGATCCCCGCGGCAACACTACCCTTTCACAGTACGATACGTTCATAGATAATCTTGGAACGGCGCATACATGGACCGGGATAAAGAAACTAGTGCATGACTTGTATATGAATCCGGTACCGGATTCACTCATGTACGACGTTTTCATGTTTTTGTTTAGCAGCCTTGCCCTGCTACTGCTCGGCGGCGTGTTACCGATTATCATTGCTATTTGGCTTGTGATTTATGGTATAATTCGGCTTGCAAAACACCTACGCAAACGTGTTGAGATGAAGGAGGAATTTGTTGACAGACTCAAAGGCAATTGATGAGTTTTACGGCAGGCTCAAAGATCCTTACTATGACAGGCCTGTTAGTTTAACGCACGATGCTCCAACAGGCGCTGTAATTTGTCTCTATGTAGAAAAGACCGGCGAAGCAATGTCGTTTATAAAGCTTGGGCACTCTGAATGGGGAGCATACGGCACCAACACAGAATTCCGCGGTGATTACAGCACGAAGCAACTTGAGAATCTTATTTTTGATTATATTATCGTCGCACAAAGACAAAAAGGGCACGTATCCTTTACAGACCCGGGCAATTATATTACTGTACACAAAAGCGCACGAATAGATCACTATGTCTAAGAAATATACAAAACTGCCGCGTGGCATGACATGGGATGATGTTAATAAGAAAATACGCAAGCAAGCGTTTTTAGACAATTTGAAGCACCCTAAGAAGAAGCATTATTACGATACTGTTGAGCTCACGCACGACGGCACAGATTTTACAATAAAGGGAACAGGCACAGATTTTTGGGTTGAACATGGATAAGATCAGACAAGAATTTGGTGAGTTTCTTATAGAGACACTTAAAAAGCAGACGTTCCTCGGATACATTAAGCGCAAAAAGAAGCAAGAATTTCTAGGAAAACTAAAGTATGGCAAAAAACATCATAGATCGGATGATCCTGGCCCTTGGTAACAAGCTATTTTCGCACGAGCCGAAGACCCCAGAAGAATTGAAGTACTATTTGAAATATGGCGAGCACTGGCACCAGAAATGTTATCCTCACAAATATACTAACAGCACAGGACCGAAATGAAAAATTACTTAGAACTATTACAAGACATAATTGACAACGGAATAACCAAAGAAGACCGCACAGGCGTAGGCAGCAGGTCTGTTTGGGGCAGATGCTTACACTTCGATTTACAGGAAGGGTTCCCTGCCATTACAACGCGCCGCGTAGCGTTTCGTATTGCGTTCGAGGAAGCAATGTTTATGCTCCGCGGGGATCGCAACACAAAGATACTCGAAGACAAGAACATCAACATATGGAAGGGTAACACTTCACGCAACTTCCTAGATGCCCGCGGGCTGGAGAAGTTTGAAGAAGGCGACATGGGCTACGCATATGGCTGGCAATGGCGCAACTTTGGTGGCTGGGACGCAGGCGATGCTCCTGAAGAGTGGCACTACAGCGGCATCGATCAACTTACAAAAATGATCGAAGAGATCAAAGCAAATCCGTTTAGTCGCAGGCATGTTATTACAGCATGGAATCCGCAGCAAATTAATGACATGGCATTACCACCGTGTCATATTTTCCAGCAGTATCAGGTAACGCCCGACGGCAAGCTCAACTCCAGTTTCTTTATGCGCAGCAACGACGTTCCTTACGGACTGCCGTATAACATTATGGTGTACGGCTTCATTCTTACAGCACTTGCGAAATTGCTAGGCTACGAACCAGGAACACTTGTATATCAGGGCAACGACGTTCACGTTTATCTCAATCAAATGGATATGGTGAAGGAACAATTAACGCGCGAAGTTAGGTCATTACCGACCCTAAAAATCAACAAAGACCTAAATACACTTGATGATTTGCTTAGTTTGGAATATGAAGACGTGGAACTGATCGGCTACGATCCACATCCTGATATTAAAGATAAACCGCCAATGGCAGTTTGACAAAGCAGATGAACGGTGCTATAATATTGCATTAGGAGAACAATAGTGGATTCAATTACTAAAGATACAGCACAGAAAATCGACTTCCTCATTAAGGGTGTCGAAGATGGAAAGTTTGACGATGCTGTGAAAAAGATTGAGTTTATGAAAACGCTTAGTGGTGATTTCGGTACGCCTACATATATTCAGTCGTTGCTAGAGCGCATTGATAGACTGGAAGAAGAAAGGCATTCTATGACGGAAGAGATAAACACCTTACGTGCAGATTTCATAACGCACCAGAGCGACGTAAATAATGACATGAATAGTATTGCAAAAGCAGTTCAATATTTTATGAAGCCAGATCCACTTGCAAGTGAACTATATGATATCGGACAGTTCATTGACTCAAAAGGCGCGAGAAAATACTAAGTGGCAATCATCGACAAAAACGAATTAGGCTTTGACTTAGACGAAGAGATAGTAAGGTTATTTGATGCTATACTTGTAAACATAGCAACAGATTCTGAACTGAAAGAGGAATTTAAGAAACTCAAGTTTATTAAGGCACTCGAAAATAAGCACAACGATGCGAAGGGTCCAATTCAACAGCTATTGGAAAAGGTAGCGTTGATTGAAAAGGATAGGTTCGAGGGTAACATGGATCTACGTCGCGTTATTGCAGACATGGAACATTTAGCAAAGGTAGTTCAGCAAACACTACCGGCAGATAAACAAGAACAACTACGTGGTATACATGACGTTAAGAAGAATATGAAATACTACACATATCAAGGAAAATAATAACAATGGCATTTAACAAATCGAAAACAGATCCGAAGCTAGGTAAGGAGATTAACGAGCACCTTACAGAACTGGGCGTTGAAACGCCAACAATTGAAGGCATCCGCGCAGCAAATTCTGAAGAGACAAAGATTAACATGATCTCTCAGAACATTCGCAGCACAATGACACTGTTAGGACTGGACTTAGAAGACGACAGTCTTGCAGACACGCCGAATCGTGTTGCAAAGATGTATGTAAACGAAATCTTTTATGGCTTGAACCCGGACTACTTTCCGAAGATTACTGTAGTTGACAACAAGTTTAAGTATGACGAGATGCTTGTAGAAAAGAACATTAAAGTGATGTCATTTTGCGAGCATCACTTTGCAAGCATTGTGGGCACAGCTACAATCGGATACATTCCGAACGGTAAGGTAGTCGGATTGTCGAAGCTAAATAGGGTTACGGATTATTTTGCAAGGCGTCCGCAGGTGCAAGAGCGTCTTACAGCACAGATTTATCATACGCTGGTTAAGATACTAGGCACAGAGCATGTTGCAGTTCTTATCGACGCAGAACACTTTTGCGTTAAGTCCCGCGGCATTGAGGATCAGGGTTCCAGCACAGTGACAAGCAAACTCGGCGGAGCGTTTAAAGACGATCCTGCTACACGTTATGAATTTATGGCACTAGCGAGAAATTGTTAACATGACTGAGAAGATGGTAGACGTAGAGGTTGATTTTACAGATGAAGAATTCCTTCGAATAGCTAAACTAGCACACGAGGAAGACATTACATTCAACCAATTTGTAAGAAACGTATTACAAGCAGCGATGGACGCTGAAAAGGAGCAAGACAATGGCACGAGTAACGATTGAAGATTCGTTAAAAACGATAAACACGGTCCCAAGCTGGGGTATTTTTCACATGATCGTTCTAGCAGCAGGACGCGCACATCAATTGCAACGCGGCTGTCAGGCTAGGGTACCCGAGAATGGTGACAAGCCTACAGTGATTGCCTTGCGAGAAATTGCAGCAGGACATCTTGATTTTACGGAAGAGGTAGTGCCGCGCAAGGATCACTTCGGAGAAGTTATTAAAGAAGAGCCAACAGAGGAAAAGACAGATGTCGTGGAAGATAAGTAAGCAATTTAATTTTGCATACGGACACAGGGTGCATGTGCAGAAACTTGAGAAAGAGTTTGCACTTGATCGTAAGTGTGTATGTAGACATTTGCACGGACACGAAGCAGAGGTGCATGTACACTTGGTTGGAGATGAACTCGATAAGCAAGGTATGGTCACAGACTTCCTACACCTTAGCTGGTTGAAGAAGTTCTTTGACGAGACAGTGGATCACAAGTTTATCATCGACAAGAATGACCCACTGTTTAACAAAATGGTAGGTAGTGAAACCGTTCTTGCAGAAATAGTTGTTCCGAATACAGACCACAGAGCAGGATGGGTAGTGGATATGGAAAAACTACCTGAGAACAATCCTGCAGAGCGCGAGTATGCTGAGAGCTTTTTTGTTGTAGACTTTATTCCTACTTCTGAAAATCTATCTAAGTGGGTATTTGCACTAACTACTATGAAGATGCACAATATAGGTGTGCGAGTTGGTGAAGTTGAGTGGTGGGAAACACCTAAGTCGTGCAGTAGGTACAGTGGCTAATCCTTGCAAGGACGTAGATTACAATCATCCCGAAAGCGATACGCATATTACCAACCTTATCAAGCGTAGTAAGGTAACGCAAGTTATAGTTGGTGAAACTGAGTCGCTGTTTGTATATGTTCCTATGGACGAGTCGTATACACAAGGGCGGCGCATTACTGTTCACGATCGCATCAAAGAAGAGTATGCAAAAGTATATCCCGACACGCCGATTCTTGTAGGATTTGTTCCGCTAGGCTTTCAAGGTATCAGCAAAAAGCAAGAATTTGAAGGTAAACTTGACGGCACTATTGTCTAAATTGCGATAAATACATACATGTTCGGATATATCACTTTATTTTCTGCGTTATCTTTAGCAGCTACCGCAGCCTGGTTTGCCATTGTTGGCATCATAGCACTTTTCGGCGGAAATCCTATCCCTGTTTTGATTATGGGAGCAGGCATTGAGCTTGCTAAGATTGTCGGCGTGAGTTGGCTTTATCGTAATTGGAAAAGTGCTCCGTGGACTCTTAGGGTTCCCGGTGCCTTTCTTGTATTTGTTGTAATGCTATTAACAAGTATGGGCATCTTCGGCTTTTTGTCGAAGGCACATATCGATCAAAATGCAGATGTTGGCAACAACACGCTACAAATCGAGCGACTCGACCAACGCCTCAGCAGACAGCAAGCCGTTATTGATCGAGAGCAAGATAAGATCGACAGCGCAGACAGCGTTATACAGCAGTTAGACAGCACAGTAACGACACTCATTAGTTACGATAAGATTAGTGGTCCTGACGGGGCTCGCGCAGTACGTGACGGTCAACAAGCGCAACGCGATGCACTAGCAGCAGAGATTGCTGCGGCACAGAACAAAATCGACGCAACAGAGGACGAGATAGGCAGCTTGCAGGATGAGCGCCTTGTGCTAAGTCAAGAGGTACGCGAGCTTGAACTTGAGGTTGGCCCTGTCAAATATATTGCAGCACTGATTTATGAGGATGCGGAGTCTAATCTGGAAGACGCAGTTCGTATCGTTATTATAATGTTTATCTTTGTATTTGATCCAATGGCAGTTTGGTTGTTAATGGCTGCTAACTATACGCTGATGCGGCACCAGCACTTGTTTGATGACGAGGAAACTCCGCCACCTGCACCAAAGGCTAAGAAAATAGTACCGAACGCAGATACTAATTTTGTTCCGGCAAAACCGGAGCCACCCGAAAACGAAATTGTGAAGGAACACGAAATTCCGCCAAAGGGCGCGCCAGATCCCAAGCCACCACCAAACACCGGCGGCTATAAGCGACAAGGCAGCTTTACACACGATGATCGAAGCGGTCTAAAACGTAAACGTATAAATTAAGGTAGGTATATGACTAGTAAGATTCGTTGCAACTTCTGTCATAAGTCAAGAGCAGAAGTAAAAAAGATAGTTGCTAGTCCAGAGTTCGATGGTACTGGAATAGCGTATATTTGCGACAGGTGCATTGTCATGAGCTACGATGCTATCAATCCCAAGCCTATTGTAATTGAAGGCGAGAACTGCCCACCACCACACGAAATAAAAGAATACTTGGACGAGTATGTTATTGAACAACATCTCGCAAAAGAAACATTGTCTGTTGCGCTATACAATCATTACAAGCGCGTCAATAATCCAATTGTCGATGGCACAGAGCTTGCTAAGTCGAACCTATTATTGATCGGTCCTAGTGGAACAGGTAAGACCTTGCTTGTAAGCACGATCGCCCAAATGCTAAACCTACCATTCATTCATACCGATGCTACCACGCTAACAGAATCGGGCTACGTTGGCGAAGATGCGAGCAGTATTGTAGAGCGTTTGTTAGCAGCAGCCGACGGCGACATAGAGCTTGCAGAGCGCGGCATTGTCTACATCGACGAGATCGACAAGAAGAGCAAGAAGACAGAAGGCTCACGTAGCGCACGTGACGTAAGCGGCGAAGGCGTCCAGCAAGCACTACTGAAACTTGTTGAGGGCGCAGAAGTGCAAATGCCCGACGGTAAGATTGTAGACACAACTAATGTCCTGTTTATTACAGCAGGTTCGTTTAGCGGAATGGAAGATGTTTTGTTCAAACGCCTTCAGGGAGACTCTTCCATCGGTTTTTCAGCTACGGTTGACAAACCACCCCTTACGGAGTTATTATTAAACGTACTGCCGGAGGACTTAATTGAGTTTGGTATGATACCGGAGTTCGTAGGACGTTTTCCTATCGTAGTTCCGCTGCATGATTTAGATAAAGACATGCTAGTGCGTATATTAATAGAGCCAAGAAATTGTTTGGTGAAGCAATATAAGGCACTATTCAAGCTAGACGAGATTGATTTAGTGTTTTCACAAAAATATTTAGAAAACATTGCAGAGCAAGTAGTAACACACAAAACAGGGGCTAGAGGACTGCAAAGCATACTGGAAAAGGATTTGATGAAATTACAATTCCGACTTCCGCTATTGCGTGAGAAAGGTACTTCCGACATCACAATTGCAGACGACGGCAAGATTAAACTAGGCGTACACAAAAAACTTGAACAGAAGGCAAAATAATGAACAGAAACAAACCACGCGCAAGGCACCAAAACTTTACGAAGAGAGAGGAAACATATCATACCGTTCCAGGTCTAAGCGTCACTGTCGGTGACGGTCCTCGAGACTTCGAAAAGGCATTACGCTTGTTTAATAAGAAGGTGCAAGCATCGGGCTTGCTTCGCGAGCTACGCGATCGGGAATTTTACGAGAAGCCTTCCATCATCAGAAAGCGCAACAAAGACATCGCGATAAAGCGAGAAAAGAGAAACAACGAAGACGCACTCGGAAAGCGAAAACGCAAATTTTAAAAAGACTTGACATTTTTCCTTACTTCTAGTATACTTACACAATCAGCATATTCATTGCTGTAATCGGCAGCAGGCTTGGGCCCAGCTGAACTCGGTCACACAACTGAAAGTAAATTTATTAGGAGTAATAAGAAATGAGAATGGTACTAGTACTATTGGCAAGTTTGATGCTTGCAGTCCCAGCTTACGCAACAGGCGGCGGCGAGGGCAACAACACTGGCTGTAACGGTCAGGGTAATCCTAACTCACCATGCGAAGGCGGTAACGGCGGCGGAAACGGCGGCGGAAACGGCGGCGGAAACGGCGGTAACGGCGGTTCTGGTGGCGAAGGTGGTTCTGGAACAGGCGTCGGAGTTGGCGTAGGGGTCGGCATCGGAATCGGTGGTGGCGCAGACGTTGACGTAAGCGTTGACAACACACAGGGCCAGCAACAGGGTCAGCAACAGGGTCAGCAGCAAGGACAGACAGCAGAAGGCGGCGACGCTAATGCTGGCGTTTTTGGTTCGGGCAACAGCGACAACACAAACATCGCATCTGGCGGAACTGTATTTGGTTCTGGCAACAGCGACACAGACGTTGACGTTGAGAACGACAACAGCAACCGCAACACAAACACCAACATTGTTGGTGGTGGTGAAGGTGGCGACGGCGGCGACGCTTCTATCTACATCGGTGGTGCTGGCGAAGGCAACGGCGAAGGCGAAGGAAGTGGCAACGGCGCGTTTTCTAACGAGAACGATGTTGACAACTCTAACTCAAGCAACATCACTGTTGAAAACAACGTAACAATCGAAGGTCAGGAGCAGATTCCACAGGCTAACAATCAGACTGTAGAAGGCGATGAGACTGAGATTAATGTTGACGCTCGTACAGTTAACGAAGCATCAGTAATTCCTGTTAATTCAGCAGCACCTTCGTTCTCTGCAATCTGCTCAAGCGGCGGCGCAGGAACAGGTCGTAACTTCTCTCTATCACTTGCAGTAACAAATGATGTATGTCAAGCACTTATGGTTGCTGACGCATACGCAGCGTTGGGTGATATGGAAGAGGCGCTAAAGTGGGTTGAAGCAGCAGCGCGTCACGCTAAGTGGAAAGGTGGCATGGGCTACTTCCGTCACGTAATCACATTGGGCGTAATGTAAGGAGAAATGACGATGAGAAAGCTTATACTAACAATAGCATTATTGCTACCGTTGACAAGTATGGCTCAGTCGCTATTTCCTGATAGCCCTGTAGACATGAAGCCAGGTTATGGCGCAAATGGCGCAGGGCTACATTACGGTCGTCCAGTTGGAATCCCGGGTAATGATTGTGTAATCAATCCAGTGTCAATGACGCACATGCGCACGACAGAAACAACAACAGTAACAGAAATGGTTGCAGGGGATATAATTTCAATTCCTGCTACTGTACTGTTTGACTTCGACAAAGATTTTGTTCGTCCAGAAGGTAAGAATGTTCTGGCAGAGCGAATCTATGCAAAGCTTGTAGAGTTTGGTGTCGAGGGTGTTGAAGTGATTGGTCACACAGACGCGAAGGGTACGGACGAGTACAACATGGACTTAGGTCAGCGCAGAGCAGATGCAGTAGCATCGGTTCTAATCAATCTAGGTTTCCCATCAGAAGCAGTTGCAGCAAGTTCGGGCGGAGAGAAGTTTCCGCTTGCGCCAAATGCAAATGAAGATGGTAGTGACAATCCAGATGGTCGTCAGACTAATCGTAGGGTTGAGCTAGTTGTAACGAAGGTAGCTGATGTTCTAGCTTATAAGGAAGTAGAAGAAGAAGTGGTGGTTGCACGTAACCCGCAAGTCTTTCACAGACTAAGCAGTAGCAATACTGTTCTGTGTGAAGGCCCGGGGCGTGGTGATCGTCTATCATTCGGATACTACTGGTTCTAAGCAAACGTAGCAAGAAACAAATGCGGGACTCATAACGGGTCCCGCATTTTTCATAACAGGAATTACAAAATGAAAGCACTAATTTTATTAGCAGCACTATTATCGACACAAGCTTTTGCAGATACAGCCTACATGAAAATAGGCGACATCAAAGGCGAAGCAAAAGACACAGAAAGCCTCGTGGTTGAAGGCGACTTGATGAACGGAGTTAT
>Ga0307375_10004796_pt1 | contig 12822 bp, 23 predicted proteins | sample TR1MG_FD_202531 | JGI IMG/M metagenome (GOLD analysis project Ga0307375, IMG submission 202531) | Soil microbial communities from Risofladan, Vaasa, Finland - TR-1 | ecosystem: Environmental > Terrestrial > Soil > Coastal area > Acid sulfate soil | place: Finland: Risofladan, Vaasa | collected... | reverse complement strand
TCCGCGCCCGGCCCGCAACATTTCTGTTTGCCTGTGAGAAGCTGGACCGCTGCCGCTATTGTTCGCGCTGGCCAGTTGGAACCGCACGACGTGCAAAACCAATGGCCGCAGCTCTGGCAGTAATGGACATCGGTCCAGTTTCGGCAAATGTGGCAACGTCCCTGTCTCACTTTTTGTTTTTTCCTTTCTGCTGTTCGCTGCGCCTGTCGCGTTCGCATCGGTCACAGCGCAGGTTTTCAAATCCCGTATGGGGATCAACAGGCGGTTTTATCGTGCCGCAATCCACGCAGACGCCTTTGATCCGGCGTTGCATGAATTCGTAAGGCGTCGGCGCGCTACTCATAAATCCTCGATGGGTGAATCGCGGCCTCGTGATCTTCCATGCGGAACGCTACGCGCAGCACCACGTTTTCTACTTTCTCGCCGCATGCGATCACAGCCGACGTCGTGAATTCGCAGAACGCACATTTCGTTTGAGCAAACGCCATTCCGCGTGCTGACTGATTGAACGATACCGCGTGAGTCTTTGGCATGACCGGCTTTAGACCTTCCTTTCATATAGCAAATTCCATCGCCGCGCGAAAAATTGCGGGATCGCATTTTGTCGAATCGCAATAACCCGCATGAGGTTAAACGTCTCGCGGTTCCGATCGCTGCCTAAACACGCTTGCAGCGCCACAGTTTCGGCCGATTCCAGCCGGCGCGTAATCCAGAAGATCACATGCCATCCGTGCCGCGTTCGGTCGGTCCTGGCGCGTATCACTCTCAGTCCGACGGTTCGCAATGTTACCAGCATAGGCCGCATTTTTGGAATCCGGCGTCGGTCAAAATCACACATAATTTTATTTCCCGCGCCGATTTCTTTCACGAGTCCGAAGCTTTTTACGGCCCACGCGCTTTTTCGCAGAATTCGCCCGGCGGGTTTTCCAGCCTTTGACGGCGCGCAAATGCCGTTGCAATTTTTCGGCCTTGCGTTTTTTCCAGCCTTTCCGGGCCGCAGTCTGTCGCGCGGTCTGCGCGTGACGCGGTGCGCGCTTTCGCTGAGGCGTTGCCTGTGGCAGTTCTGAGAATTTCGGCCGCGCGGGCCGGCGTGTAATTTCATCGGCTAATTCCTCCGCTTCCTCGGTTTCCTCACTTCCGTAAAATTCTTCGTCGTCCTCGAATTCGTCGTCACTCCGGCCCGTGGTCATTTTTGAAAATGCCAGCGTGGCATCTGTCGATTCTTCGATAATGCTCCGTAGTGCGTTGCCGAGTGTTGCCCACGCGGCTGTTTGGCTGCCGGTCCTGGGTGCTCTCAGGGCCGCGCTCTGCCGGCCGGGATTCCGCCATGAGACAATGCGCAGCTCGACGCCTGGGGGATTCTGGCCATTCTCCAGGCGGTAGGCCACCGCTTGCCGGAGAAAGTCCGCGTCTGGTTCAAATCCCGGCAGCACGCCACGCGCCACGCGCCAGTTAATCTGCACCTGGAGCGGGTCCGCAGCCTTACCGGCCCTGGGGCTACTGTTCGCGGTTTGCATAATCGGCGTTTCCCTCGAATTCGTCGTAATCGTAATCCGCTCCCTCATCGACGGCGGCGATAAATTCGGCCAGCGTGGCACGGGCGCGCTTGGCGCGCTCGTGCCGGCGGCGGGTCTGCCAGCCTTTGACGGCCGCTCTGGACCGCTTGACCGCGTTCGCGCGGCGGGTCTGCCAGCCTTTCGCGGCCGCCCGGGCCGTCTGACGGCGTTTAGCCACGTCTCGCCCTGGCGCTGCCGATACAAACATAATCAACAGGCGGGTTCGTGGTTGTGCGGCAATCCTCCGGAACAAAAGACGCACGACTGAGCGGAACAGCTCGACCCTTCCACTGGCAAATATCTGCACCTAACATTTGCTCCAGTTCGATGTAGTTGGCCCCGCCGATCTTCACGCCTAAACAGCGGTGTTCAATTAAACAGCGGTGTTCAATAGCGTTTGTGTTTTTGTCGTAGTGGATCAAAAACAAAATCAGTTGCGCGCCGAATTCTCCGGCGTTGCTGACTTCCACGCGATTAATGGCGAACATACGGAATCTAACATAGGACAAATCACTTGCTTTCAGAAACGGCGGATAGATTTTTTTCATCGGCTTTAGGCTCCCTTCGCTTTCTGCTCGGCTTTCAGTTCGTCGCACCGTCGCCAGTAGTGGGCCACGGCGCTTTTGCATTTGCCGTTGTGGAGTTTTTGACACTCGGGAGAATAAATAAAATCAGGGTCAAACTTCAGCGGAATGGCCGGTTCCTGTTTGGTTTCGTTTGGTTCAAGTTCTGGATCAACCCTTATAGCGTCCGCGTTTTTCCCTACTTCGGGGAATAGATTTCCTAACTTCGGGGTGCTCTTTTCCCTACTTCCCGGCGCAAGTTTCCCATCTTCGCGGAAGTGGGGAAATAATTTCCTAACTTCGTTTATTACATATTTGTCACTATGAAAAGCGGCGTAACCGCGCGCGGCCGGGATCAGCTTTCCGCCGCGCGGCTGAATTGAAATTTCGCCCGAATTTACCAATTCATCCAACAGGGCGCGAATTGTCTTTCTCGTGACGCGCGTTTTTTGCGCCAACGTGCCGAGAGTGCCCCAACACTCGCCACTCTCATCGGCCCAGTCGGCTAGAGCGAGTAACAGCAACAGCGCGTTACCTTTCTGCCGCGATTTCGACCAGACGAGTGTTAGGGCGTGGAGACTCACAAGAATCTACGGCTGAAAACGAATGTAACAACGGTCTTCCGTGGATGCCGAGCAGCATCAATAATCCTAGCGAGAGGATGACTTGACCAGTAACGGCTTTTCGGCGTGATTGTTCCACATGCGGGACATCGACGGCGCGAGGCGTGATAGAGATTTTTGCAGGTTCGACAAATGACGGGCGAATAGGTTTTCATGACCACTGTTCCCTGGCCGCGCGCGTTACTATGCTGCCCTCGGTGTTTGCTAGCTTCACGCGCAGCGCCAACAAACGCTTCATCACGACATCATCGGAGGCGTGAATTTCACACAGCAAATTCAGCGCATATAATCGCACGTCCAGAGCGGACAGCAAGAGCCGCACTTCATCGTGAGAAATTTGAACGGTAACGGATTGAGTGTCCATTGCGATCGGTTCTCCCTTCCAAAAACCGGGGGGACAAACGCACACCGGGAAGGCGGCGCGCGTCGTCCCTCCGTCGCTCATTCGCCCACGGCCAGCGGTGCGAACGCGATCAGACTAGCACGGCGGCCCAAAGATCACGCAACAAAAATTCTCATAGGGAAAAACGCGACAAGCACGAAAAAATCCGAAGTCAAGCACTATTTAACCGATTACAAAAATAGATTTCCACAGGCTAACTGATGCAAAATGGCCACTTTTCAACAGGCTCTAAAACCCGCTAGGATTCGCTAGGCGGGGCGCAGGAGCCGGGAACGTGCTATCGGCCTCGGGTGCGTCCGATCGTTGATCCTGGGGGATTTGTCCTCTTTTGTGGAATTTGCAAATCGTAGCCGTTCGCCTGTAACTTATGCGGCATGGCAGCCACCACACCCCGCACGTCAAAACGCTCGACGCCGACGCCGGCCGCGTCATCCACAGGAAAAGAGTCATCGTCTACGCCGGCTCCGGCCGGGCCGCCGGATACATCGGCTGCCGCGCGGCGTCTGTCGTTGCCGTTGCGTGACGATGGCTCTTTTGCCGTGGAAAATATGCACGCTTCCACGCGCGCGAAACTTGCGGACGTGTTAGCGCATCCCCGCACGGCGAAGGATTTCAGCGTGTCGCTACCGGCCGGCGCGGAGGCAGCCGGCGTGCCCGCGTTACCGCCCGTGCTCGGTGGCGCGCTCGTGCAGTTGATATCCGGCCTGGAGTGTCTGGCCATCCAGCGCGCCACGCACGCGCCCGATGATGTCATCAAAGACATCGTGCCGTATGACGCCGACGAACGCGCCATGATTGAACCGTCGCTCATGGCCGTGCTCAACAAATACGGCGGGGCACTCACGAGCAAATACGGCGATGAAATTGCACTAGTTACACTGCTCGGCAGTCTGACGCTGGCGAAGCTGGCGGCCGTGCGGCAAGTCATGTTGACGCGCGCGGGCACGCCGGCCCCGGCCACCGTGCCGGATACCTCCGCGCTGTTCGCGCAGCCCGCGCCGTCTGCTGAATCATGATTACCGTCTGTATCGGCCGGCGGGAACTCGGTAAATCCACGCTCGGCTATTACATGGTTCAAAAGATTTCGCCGCGCGTGATTTTTGATCCGCGCGCGCAGTTTCAAGGCAACATCCAGACGACGGTTGATCCTGACGCGCTCCTGACGATGCTCGACAACAATCAGGAAGTCATCATCCAGCCGTTGCACTTGGAAGACGATACGCAAGCCCTGGCCGAAGTCCTACAACAATGGCTCTCGGAAGACAAAACCCGCCGGCTCGGCGTGCTCATTGACGAAGTGGGATTGCTCGATTTGTCGGCCTGGGATTGGCTATTCCGTTGTTCCGAACGCGGGCTAGTGCAATTCGTGCTCACGTTCCATCGGCCCGTCGATTTACATACGGACATGCGGGCGATCATGGATACGCTCTGCCTGTTTCGGATGACGATGCCGAATGACCTCGACGTAATTGAAAATATGTGCGGGGCTGCCGTGCGCGATCAGGTCGAAACCTTGCAGGAATTCGAGTTTATCGTCTTCGATGCCGCGCGCGGCGAAGTTAAGCGGACGTTTCGCAAACAAGATCGCGCGTCCTGGTATGTGCCGCTGCGCGCGCGGCGTTCTCCGGCGGAATTACTGCCATGACCAAGCTCGACCGCGGCCTCCGCTATCTCCAGCTCGGCGTGGTTATTCGACAGGCGGAACTCTATCTAAAACGCGCGGAATCCGAACCGGATGACAGCGTGCCGCCGGCCGTCGTGGAAACGGGGAAAAATTTTCTTGCGGAATTACAGAAATGGCGTGCTACCCTGGGGCCTAATGCGTAGGAGTAACGATGCCGACTGAAACCGATTTGCTGCCGACTGTCGAAGCGGTGCGCGGGGAACAGCTTTCTCCGGCGCTGTCGAAACGTCTCACCTGTGATTTCTGCGGGTGTCAGTTGACGCCACACGGCGACGTGCTGAAGATGGGGGATGACGCAAAGCGGTATCGTGATGCCGCCGACACCATCGAAAAGCTCGAACGGCAGATTCAGGCGTTGAAAGACGAACTGCGGGACGCGCGGGCGGCGTTGCCGCCGGCTGTGCCGGCGAAGTCGGGCGGGTTGTTCTCGTAAGCTGTTTTCCCACTGTCGAAAGGATCAAAGTCATGAAAGGTTCGCACGTTGTCGCTTCCGTGGTCGTGGTGGCGCTGCTCTTTGCCATCAACGAGCGGTATCTCGGGTTGTTCTAACCGACAGCCCTCGGTTCTCTCACCCCTTCAAGGAATAGGAACATGAATACCAAAGAACTCGGCATGTTGGTGCTCGTGGTCGCGCTCGGTGGCGCGGTCAACAAGTATCTGATTCGGCGCTTCTGGACCGGCGCAATTCTCCCGCGCTAGACGACTCGACGCCCGTCTGTAGGCGTCTCATTCTCATGACGACGGATGCCCGTCTGTAGGCGTTCAAAGGACACAGCATCATGGCCGGAAACAATGCACAGACCTTCGCCAGCTACGCGCAGCGATACCAGGCGTATGCGGGCCGCAATCAGGGGCCGGAACTGATTTTCTCGGCCGCATTCGCGGCCGGGTCGCGGTTCACGCTCCCGAACCCCATCAACCTCTCGCGCCCGCTCGAAGCGTTGCTCGTGACGTGGCGCGGCCGTATCGAGATCGGCGTTGCGAACATCGCGGTGTTGGCCGCGGAATCGCCGCAGACCATCATCAACAATTTCCAGGTGTTCGGCACCTACAAGGGCACCTCACAGACACCCTGGAACATCTCCGGCGCAACGGCGTTTGCGATGGCGCAGTGTTTCGGCGCGCGTGGAAATTCGCTCATCATCAACGGCGTGCGGCAGCCGGCGCTCGGCGTGCCGCTGGCCCAGGCCGGCGCGACGTTCGGCAATATCGGGACGTTCGACGTGGAGATTCAATATCTCCTGCCGACGTGGCCATTCATGGCGAACGCGAACCGCGCGCACAACAGCCGGCAGTTCTACTGGCAGTCGCAGGACTGGAACAACACGCTTCAGCTTCAGATGACCTTCGGCGATTCGACGAGCTTCGGCACGCCGGGCGCGGGCACCACGACGACGTTCTCGGCGTTCGGTTCGGCCGCCGGTTCGCCCACCGTGACCATTGCCGCGCGCTATGTCATCCTCGGCAGCGTCAAGGATGGTTTCAAGTCCTCGCTCGTGACGCGCAACGAATCCACCGTGACGTCACTCGTGACGGCGGCCTCGGCGCAGCAGATCGCGCTGCTTCAGCGTCAGAAGACGACCAACGTGATCGTCAAATCCGGGTCGATCCTGGCCGGCACGTCCGCGTTTGCGAACGTCTTTACCTCGCTGTCCGATGTCCAGCTCGATCGGACACAGATCCTCGTGGACAACAAGGCGATTCGGAACAACCAGAGCAATCCCCAGGCGAAGGAACACGCCGGCATCCAATACAGCACGGTGGTGCCCGGCGGATACCTGCCGTTCTCGTTCATCGACGCGCAGAATCCCTGGACGGCATTTCGTGGTGACGATGCGAACGTCGTGCCGCCCGGCGCGTCGTTTCAGCTCATGACGGACATCCTCACGGCGAACGCGGCGAACGGCATCAATTTCATTCAGGAACAGATCATCGCGGAACCGAACGACCCGCGCTGGATGGGCACGCGCTAACGCCTGAAAGGCGGCTCTCATGTGGTTTCTCTCGGATGGCACACAGGTAGCAGACAACAGCTCGGGACAGGCGACGCCGTCCTGGCTTCAGGACGTGTCTGGCCTGAGTAACATCGCGCTTCAGTGGTTCCACACGCTCAATCAACCGTCACTCCCGCCGGCTTCGCCCGGCGGGACCGTGACGGTGGTTTCGTCGCCCGGCCAAGTCTCGGCGTCCGTTAGCCCGCTGGTTCTGCTCGTGGGCGCGGGCGTGGTGCTCTGGCTGGTCACGTCGCGGTAAGCGGACATGATCGCAGCCGGCACGCGCTTCACGGTGGTGCTCTCGGGTAACGCCTGGATTTTCGCTCCCATCTCGAATTTTTGGGGCGAGGATTTGAAGTCGCGCGCGCTGGCTGCGTTGCAAGCTTCCGGCGGGGCCTCGTCGGTGCAAATGGAAGACATCGCCATCCACGCGAGTTATCCGATTGTGTCGATTCTTCAGGATCAGCAGCCCTATATCGCCACGGTGAAATGTCGGACATCCGTCGATTTTGCGACCGTGACCGATGCGGCGTCCTGGGTGGTAAATGCGTTCGCTACGGCGGCCGGGCTGATGCCAACGGCCAGCGTCACGGCAGCGGCGGGACAATCTACGGGCGCGCCGACGCCGACCGCGCAGCCGACCATTCTCGGCGGCCTGGGGGATTCGCTACAAGCGCTGGTGGATTCGCTACAATCGCTGGCCAGCGGTTCCAAGTTGGTAGTATGGGCGCTCGTGGCCGGCGCGGTGGTGTTCGTCGGGCTGGTGGTGCTCCGGCCGGAAGCGGCCAGATCGTCGGTGAAAGTGTTTCGATGACTCGCGGGCGCGTGGTGCTGCTCGGCGTGTTGGTGTTTTTGATTGGAGTGTTGATTACTATGCTGCCCTCGGTGTTTGCTAAGGCGATCGCGTTTGCGGAAGGCTACGGCGTGCCCGGCGCGATTCCGACGACGCGCAACAATCCCGGCGACCTTACCGAGTATCACGGCGACGGCAGCATTAAAACGTTCGCGTCGATTGAGAGTGGATGGGCCGCGCTCATGCACTTTCTCGGCCTCATCAAAAACGGGGCATCGGTTTACTACCGGCCCGATATGACGATCGCGGAAATGTCGCGCATTTACACGGCGACGGAACAAACCGCGTGGGCCTCGAACGTGGCCGCCTATCTGCGCGCGCACGGTTCGCCCGATGCGACTGTCGATAGCTCAATCAGTCGGTGGCTCTGAAAGGCGGCCTGAGATGTTCGATAACCCCTTCGTCGCCCTGGCCGCCCTGGCGGCCCTGATTTTCGGCCTGAAAAAGTTCGGCCCGGCGGATGCCGTGCCGGTCAATCAACCCAGCACGCCGGAAATGGGCGGCCCGCTGTTCCCTGTGTCGCCTACGCCTGACCTGCCACACCCGCCGCCCGTGCCGCTGGATGCGCCATTGGCGATTGACTACGCGCCCGGCTACGGCCCTGGCACGTCGCCCGCGCCCGCGCCTGGACCCGCGCCCGTGACCGTGCCCACACCCGCGCCGACAGCCACCGGGGGCCGCTGGAAGGACGACGGGCACGGCGGCTGCTACTTTGACGCGAACGACGACGGGCCGGATCAGTGCGTGCCGCCTGTGTCGTCCAGTTCGCCGGCCGTGGAACCGCAGCACGCGCTGCTCCCGCCGTCTGACTTTCCGCCGATGCCGGCCGGCGCGCCGATTTATGGCACCGTCGAATCTGGACCGCTGCGCGTGGATGGCGTCACCTTCCGCGACAGTGCCGGCAACATCTGGAGTTATCGCGGCGTGACGATGTTTATGCTGATGGCGCGCTGGCTGCGCGGCGAAGATATTTCGACACAAATTCTATGGGCGCAGTCGTTCGGCGCAAACGTGCTTCGCGTGTTCGGTCGCGTGCCGGCGTCCACGGTGAGCGGCTGGAAGGATTGGCCCGACTACGAACACCCGGAATCCGCGGCCGATTTCGCTGACAAACTCGGTAAGTTTTTCGATCTTGTGGCCGGCTACGGCGTGCGCGTCGAATACGTGCCGCTGACGTGGGCCGCGCCCGTGGCCACAATGCGCCAGTGGGTGCAACAGGCGTTTGACGTGGCCGCGAATCACTGGAACGTGCTCATTGAAGTCGCCAACGAACCGGAAGTGAACGGCGTCGATACCGTGAGTGTCATGCAAGGCGTCAACACGCGCGGCGTGATTTACGCCCTGGGAAACTACGTCAACCGCTCCGATGGGTCGCTCCCACATGGAAACTATGTGACGGCGCACACCGACCGTGATAGCGAATGGCCACGGCGCGGGCATGACGCCATCGACTACCGCGACGGCGGCGGCCCGTTTGCCCTCAACGATATCGCGTGCAAATGTCCGATCGTGCTCGACGAACCGATCGGGGCCGACGAAACCGATCAGGCCGGCCGGCGCACGACATCGGCCGCCGATTACATGGCGTATGTCGGCGTCGCGCGACTCATGGCGGCCGGCGTCACGTTTCATTGTCAGTGCGGGCTGATGGGTCGTTCACCGAACACCAACGAACCGATCCAGGCGCAAATCGCGCAAGCGGTCGGTCAGACCTGGACGGCCATTGTCGCGGACGCGCAGATCGGCGCGTATCAGCGTTGCGGCGGCGGCGGATTCCCGACGACGTGCGACCCGGCGGAAAGTCTGCGCAGTTACGGCAGCGTGTTTGGCGGGCAATGGGCCGTCGTGCGCGTGCGGCCCAATGGCGGACTGCCGATCGTCCAGACCTCCGGCGGCGGGGCGCTGACCGCGCCCGGTATGGTAGTCGTGAGCACGCCGACCGCTTCGGGCGGTTCGACAGGCACGACAACCGGCGGCCGATGGAAGGATGACGGGCACGGCGGGTGTTACTTTGACGTCAACGATTCGGGGCCGGATCAATGTCACCCATAGCGGCCGTGCTCGGCATCGTCGTGTTACTCCTGGCCGCGCACAACGCGCCCGCGCTGGCCAGCGTCGGCAGCAAGCCGGCCGGCCCGTTGCCGGCGGATACGCCGGCCGTGCCCGACCCGGCCAAGCCGGGATCAACCGTGGATACCGGCGGCGGATTCATCGGCAGCGGCGACGGCATGACCGCGCCCGGCGGCGGCGGTTACTACATGGCGAACGCGCCCGGCGGAACGTTCTACGGTAACACGCTCCAGGGCACGACGGTTCCGAACTGGATCGGCCAGAGCCTCACGAATCTATTCGGAATGGGGCTCGTGACGCGGATTCCGTCTGACCCGAACGCGAACGTTACCGCGCCGACGATGACGGTAGACGAAGCGGCTCAACAGACCGCAAATTTTGATCTTGTGGCAAGTCTCTTAGCCGGCAACGAAGCGGCGGGCGGCGGCCGTGGCTTCTAAATCCTGGGTGCTCGTGCTCGGATTCGCGGCCGGGCTGGCGCTGTATTATGCGTTCATCAAAACGCGGAGTGATCTACAATGAGGCGTGATCTAGTGCTTGCTGTCGCGCTCGGATTTGCGGCCGGCTATCTTCTGTGGGGCTGGCCCACGACAACGACGAAGTTGATTTTCTGAGGTTCGCACATGGCGGGCGAGAATGACAATTCAGCGTGGCTTGGCGTCGGGTTGCTGGCGCTGCTCTGGCTGTTCGGGCGGCGGCGTTGCAGTCGCAGCCTCGGGTTACGCGACTCCGTGCCGGTCCCTGGCGGCCCTGGAACGACCGGCGGCCCTGGCGGGGCTGGTAGTGGCTCCACCTGTGGATGCGGCCCTGTCGTGACCGGCTCGACGTGCGCGCGCGTGGTGCAAACGGTGTTCCCGCCGACGCCCGTCGAAGCGTTCGCGGGCGGGGGCAGCTATGCCGGCTCTGCCCCGACGGGCCGATGGAAAATCCAGGGCGACGGCAGTTGCCAGTATGACCCGACCGATTCGGGCCTCGATCAGTGCGACCCGACGCCGGGCCGCTGGAAGCTGGACGGATACGGGGGATGCTATTATGATCCTTCCGACACCGGACCCGACCAGTGCAATCCATTTTGAAAGGACAGACCGACATGAAAGCGTGGCTCAAATCTCTCGGGTATGCGATTCTCGCGGGCGCGTTCGGCGCGGGCGTGAACCATATCCAGACGACCGTTCCCATTGACCCTGTGATGCTTTCCGGTATCGTGGCGGCCGTAACCGGCGTGATTGGTCATTGGCTCCCGAAACCCAGCGCGACCGCGCCCGGCTTCCTGGGTCGGATGCTCGGCAAGTAAAGGCGGGATTATGGCTTCGGATACGTCGCTCCGCTCCGCGCTCAGTCGGTATAGTCAGACGGTGCTTACCGTGGCTGATGAACCGATGATTGTGGATTTGGTCGTGTCCGCAAATGCCGGGCAACACTGGGTTGCGGAACGGATTTCGTTTCTGGCTAGCTTGACCTCGCGCGCGCCCGATACGCGCGGCGTGCCGCCGATTTGCGGGCTGTTTCTGTGTCCTCCTGGCACGTCGAAGGAAACCAACGCGCAAGCGGTTGCCGGATGGAATCCCCAGGCGCGGCCCGTGGCGTTGCCGCTGAATGACCCGTATCTGAATACGGCGATCGTCGGCACCACGTTCGCGGTGCAAATGGTCCTTGCGCCCGGTCAGCGCGTCACGATTCCGTTTGGCTGGTTTCTGCGGGCGATTATCGTCTGCGCGGCCGGCTCCGCGACACCTGGACCCGGCGCGGCATCATCGGGCGAACTCACGGCGATGATGACCGAAGAATTTGACGGGGAGTGCTAATGTCGCTGCTCTGGCCATCTCGCCGGTTCGTCACGCGCAGCAATCCGCAGGGCGTTATCGCCGCGCCTGTCGGCGCGTTCTGCGTCAATGAAGTAAGCGGCGTCGTCTACGAAAAACTCGCGGGCGGCTCGACGCAGTTCGGCTGGTATCGCGTGAGCTTGCCCTACACGAATCAGTTCGGCACGTTCACGCGCGGGGCCGGAAACCCCGTAACCGGCGCGCATTGTCAATCCTCGGCGGCCGTGCTCAGCGGTTCGTCGCTGGCCACTGAGATATTCGGTTCAACGACAACGAAGAATTGGGCGCAGATTTACGGCGCTGCCGCGCTGGGGAATAATATCCTCGTGGCGCAATTCGGGGCCATCGGATCAGCTCCATGCTCAGTCGATCAAGACCTCGGCACAGCTAACGATATCGATGTCGTGCATGAAGTCTGGACGTCTCCGCGCCCGCGCTCGATTTCGACCGTGACCGACATTACGAATATTCGTATGTGGTTTGCGTTGCTGTCTCAGAGCAACGTGCTTGTGGCTACCGGCGCGATGGCGAACAGCTCTAACCTGTTTACCGCGATGGCGTCAGGGCTTACGGTGGCTCTGGGTAATTTCGGCATGGCAATCCGCTACGATACGAGCGTGCCCGATGCGACGTTCGTTGCCGTGACGTGCAACAATAACGGCGTTGCCTACACGCAAACCGTGACGCCGATAACGGGCGCGCCTGTGATCGCAGCGAACACGCCTTATAGCATTCGGATTCGCTACGTCCAGGCCGATGGCCCGGCCGCCTATTTCTCGATCAACGATGGCGCAGAAACCAAAGTCACGGCGAACGTCGGGCCGGGAGGTAACGCGACAAGCGCATCGTCTTATGTCAGCTACTGTTCTGCAACAGCTCTGGCGGCGGCCCTGAAGTCAATCGGATGGGCGCAAACCTGGGGCAGCTACGGGACGGATTACTAAGTGCATTTCGATGCGTCCATTTCGATCGGCACTATCATCGAAGTCGTCGCGCTCGGCGTCGGATGGATGGTTATGTATACCTCGACCGTGCGACGGTTTGCGAAGTGGGAAGAACGATTAGAGATTTTGTGGAAGCGATTTGAACAGGAAAGCACAGCGAAACATCACGCAAATTTGCAGAGGCATCTACCATGAAAGCGCATGACGAACTATGCAAGTGTGGCGCGCTGTCGCGTTACCTCCCGGCCCGACGTTCGCCGTGAAGTCAATCACCAAAAAGAAGTAAGTCCAGGGCGGGGGGATGGCTGA
>Ga0307375_10004795_pt1 | contig 12823 bp, 13 predicted proteins | sample TR1MG_FD_202531 | JGI IMG/M metagenome (GOLD analysis project Ga0307375, IMG submission 202531) | Soil microbial communities from Risofladan, Vaasa, Finland - TR-1 | ecosystem: Environmental > Terrestrial > Soil > Coastal area > Acid sulfate soil | place: Finland: Risofladan, Vaasa | collected... | reverse complement strand
AACAGGACTGTTTTATCTCGGACTAGTGTCAACACTTGTACCGCTCGGCGTGCTCGCCGGAACGCTTGGTGCATTCGTCGCACAAAACCGCGGAATTCTTGTCGTCGGGGCCTCGTTGTTGCTCATCGCAATCGGGATCGCGCAAGTGATTGGGATTCGCATTCCGACGCTTGCCCGCGGCGGTGCGGGAGGCACATCGGCCGTCTCCGTGTACATCCTGGGAGCGGTCTACGGTATCGCCGGTATCTGCGCGGGCCCGATACTGGGTTCTGTTCTGACTGTTGCAGTGGCGGGCGGAAATGCCCTGTATGGAGGAATGCTCCTGGCGCTCTATGCGCTAGGAATGACGGTACCGCTGCTTATCCTGGCTCTGTTGTGGGATCGCCTGGCACTTGCAAAGCGAGGCTGGTTGCGCCCTAAAGGGCTGCACATTGGGAGTTGGGAGAACTCCTGGCCCATGATCGTGTCCGGCTTTCTCTCCATTGGGATTGGCGTTCTCTTGCTGGGGACAGACGGCACCGCCTCCCTGGGAGGTGTTCTAACTATCGGCGGGCAATACCAAGCGGAATCGTGGGTAGCCAGAGTCACGTCCGGCGTATCCAACCTCATGTTCGGCGGCGCGGCGGTAATTGCCCTGACCCTGATTGGTTTTATATATTTGCGGCGTTCTCGTCGACGCCCAGCACTGGAATCCGTCCTCACTGATGGAAGAACGATCAATTGAAAAAACTCAGGCCATACCGACAAAGGGTCATACGACCAAAGAGTCAGGACGAAAGTAATGGGTCGTTAACTCTCAACGCTGAAGCCATACCTGCTGTAAACGGCCTTCCCTGCTGATCCCGTGAGGTAGTCGAGGAAACTCTCAGCGGCGGCACGGTGCGGGGCCTTGTTGACCACTTGCGACCTGATGGCGAGCCTCGGTTTCCCAGACGAATGCCACATCCGTCATCCCCTCGGCCAGCCACGCCGGACTCTGACGATGGTGGATCGATGTGAGTACGCGTTTCTCCGCGTCGGCGCTTGGCGTCGAAGACTTCGTCGTGCAGTTGGTCGCCTCCGGCAGCGGACAGCGCCTGTAGCGCGAGTCGACCGATTCCTTCCGTCGCCGGGTCCGGCAGAGCCACGCGCAGTCCAGGCCGGGCCAGGTCGGTCAGTCCCATGACCTGGCTGGGATTACCCGCGCGAACTAACAAGGCCAAAACATTGCTGGCGTAGATAGCGGCAGGCCCCACCAGAGCCTCATCGAGCAGTTCGTCTAGGGCGCGGGGACTGGCCGCGACGATATCGGGGGTGAAGCACAACTCCAATGATCCCATCCGTAATCCGCCCTGGCGTAGTTGCGCCACGACGAGGTCGGGCAGCACCATGTACTGGTTGCCGGCGAACAACGCTCGAAGTCCGGCTGTCGTTGGGTCCCCGCACAGGTCAGTGACTGCGTCAAACGGTGCTGCCGAAAATTGGGCCAGGTCACGTTGGTCAGGGCCGGACATAAGCCCATCCTTCGCGCTGTCGCCTTACCAGTTGCGCAATACCCGCCGGCACCACATACACGCCATCGAGGAGTTGGTCGGCCGACACCCCCTTTTCGCGCATCGTGTTGGCGCATGCCGCGACCGTTATGCCGCGACCCAATAGTTTGCGCATCTGTTCGGCGTGTGGCGCATCGCTTATCACGGCAGCCAGTCCCGGTCCGTGCACAACTAATTCAACCGAGCTTCCATCACCCAACTCGTTAAGCAAATTACTAATATTGTGCAGCACGCTCGCATGTTTGGCGGAATCTGCTTCATCGAGATGAATTACGACGCCAGCTGGATTGTTTTCGATATTTTTAGACATACCAGCAGCCTAACCTGGCCTTGCCCCCGTTGCGTGGACACGGTGGCGTTACCCCCGTTCTTCGGAGTCCGGTTGCGAGAGTTTGGGCCTGTCCTCTGGGAAGCTCTTGTTATGCCGAAGTCGTATCCTGTCGAGTTTCATATTCGCGCCGTGGCGTTGGTTCGTTCAGGAAAGTCAGTGAATGCTGCGGGATCGTATCGATCGGGGTGATATTCCAGGACTGACTAGTCGACCGGCGACGTGTCCCTCAAGCAATTTACGATTTCGCACGCGAGGCTTGAGGGGATCCTTGAAAGAAGGTGTGGACGGCACCGGTTGAGGGAGGCTCCATATTCATGAGAAGGATATGGCCTGACAACCAACTAGGACACGATCGCTTCGGTTGATCGACGGCGTCCGGGTGGCACCGGTCGCGGCGGAAGAACCTTTGGCCCAACAGCCGTGTGCGGAGGGCGCCGATTTGGTGTGCGGGGACTCCATAAAGGGCTGCAGTAGCGCAGGTCAGAAGTTTTGTGAACTTGCCACTTAGAGGGATTAATGGGTTTCTCCAAATTGATTAGTGAGTATTTCATCGATCTGGCCCCTGATTACCGGTTCTGTGCGGCTTCCACCCGTTACGTCGTTGTTCCTCAGCCATTAGCCGAGCGATTCTCTTGCTGTGAAACTCACCAACGCCGCTTGAATTCCCGATGGATCTTTATCCGTCAATTCCATGGAATGCGAGTCTGATCAAGTTTCTAAGATGACCAAGAGGATCCTGGGCATTGCCCTCGGCCCAATCACGCATTGCCATTTCAAGTGCGGCGTGCACATGGAGAGTAAGCAAATCCAGCGAAAGATCGGCACGCACATCACCTTGGTTCATACCCTGTTCAAGCAGTTGCCGGACGTGTTGCAGGACATAGGGGGTGGCTGTGCTGCCCGGTCTAAGAAGGGCGCTATGCCGAACTGGCAGGCTGTATACGAATCGTGCGAGTTGCTCCTGCTCAAGCATCTTTGTGGCAGCTGATACCAGAAGCGCTGTGATCCGCACTTCGGTCGAGCCGGTGATTCCGAGAGCCTCGGAGTCAGGTTCGGACTCAGCCCCGAGCAGGCGTTCGAAGAGTCCGGCGAGAATTTCTTCGCGCTCGGAAAAGTACTTGTAGAAAGTGGCTCGGGAGATTCCCGCCTCTCTTGCTATGTCTTGAACGCGAACGGCCAGATAGCCCTGCTTCGCGAATAGTCGGAGAGCCGCGTCGACGACGGAATCTCGCGTGGCCTTCCGACGCGCGAGGGGTCGCCGAGCCGGTCCTTGGCCCGCACCTTTTACTGCCACCGCACCATAGTAACGAGACATCTGACTAGACACGTGTTTGACATCTGACTAGACACGTGTCTACTTTTAGGTGATGACATACGGAATAGGAGACTTGCAGATGGCCAGCTCGTTAAGAAATGCGCAGATGCCGGTAGGAAAATCGGCTACCCGAAATTCCCCGTTGTCCTCGATGGCAAGATTCGCAATCCGTTTCCGGTGGATAGTCATTGTCGGCTGGGTATTGCTGGTGGTCGCGGGAGTGCTAGCTAGCCGAGTCGCTGGTGGCTCATTCGTGAATGACTTATCGGTTTCTGGTACGGATTCACAGGCAGCTTACGACGCGATGCGAGTTCAGTTTCCCAACCTATCTGGCGACCCACTACAAATCGTGGTTCATGCAGCCAACGGGATTGATGATCCCAAGGTGAAAGCGGCCATCGAAAAATCAATCGACCAAATTCGCAGTGGCGCAGACGTCGCCGCCATTCAATCCCCATATGGACCAGGTTCAACTATCTCCGCTGACGGACGTACGGCAATCATGACGGTCGTTTTTGCAGAGCGGGTCAAAGATATCCCGCCGACCTCCATTGACGCAGTGGAGACGTCCGCTGCCAACATCCGAAATATTGGCGCACAAGTTGAATTTGGTGGCCCTGCAGCCACAACTGAGTCCGGACCAAGCGGCAGCGAAGTAGTTGGTCTGCTTGCGGCAATCGTGGTACTCCTGCTGGTCTTTGGTTCTCTATACGCAATGGTTGTTCCACTGGTTACCGCACTTTTTGCCCTCGGTTTAGGAATCTCACTCGTGGGACTGCTCTCGGCATGGGTGTCGATTGGTACTGCCGGACCGGTAGTAGCCGCAATGATCGGGCTCGGCGTTGGCATTGATTACGCGCTGCTCATTGTTACGCGACACCGCGAAGGGATTGCCTCCGGTTATCACCCGAATGAATCGATCCCGCTGGCTTTATCGACTGCCGGTCGCTCAGTGCTTGTGGCTGGATCCACGGTCATAGTCGCACTTCTGAGTCTCTACTTGATAGGAATACCTTTCGTTTCTGCTCTTGGTCTGGCGAGTGCGATTACGGTTGGTGCGACGTTATTTGCCGCCGTCACTCTGCTTCCTGCATTGCTGGCGGTTTTCGGTGGGAATCTCGATCGCTTCCGAGTTCGACCGCTCAGACTTGATCACGGGAGTGGAAGAGAAAGCGGCTGGCACCGATGGACTCACCGCATACAGCGCCGACCGTGGCCGTATCTCGTGATTTCTGTCCTTGTTTTGTTGATCATGGCCGTTCCCTTACTTTCTCTCCGATTAGGAAGTGGCGATGGTAGTTCTGCTCCCAAGGGATCCACTGTTCACAAGTCTTATGACCTAGTGTCCAAAGAATTTGGTCCAGGGTGGACCGGGCCGCTGATGATCACCGTGGAATACAAAAAAGGCGAATCAGGCGATCAGGCGCAGTCTTCTTTGAATGCCTTGCGTGCAGATCTTTTGGCTACTCCAGGCGTTTCAGCAGTGCCGAGTGCGACTCTTAATCAGTCGGGCAGCGCGGCGCTGATTAGTGTGGTGCCGATCAGTTCACCGCAGGATCGTTCCACCGAAGACCTAGTGCATCGTGTGCGTTCAGAGGTGCTGCCGAAAGTGGATGGCATCGCGCATGTTGGCGGTTCAACAGCTACCGCGATAGATCTGGCCGATCGTCTTGGGCAACGAATGTTCTGGTTCGTCGGTTTTGTGATCGGCCTGAGTTTTCTTCTGCTACTCATCGAATTTCGTTCAATCTTCATACCGATTAAAGCTGCATTGATGAACCTGCTATCGGTCGGCGCCGCATACGGGATCGTCGTCGCAGTCTTCCAATGGGGTTGGCTTTCATCGCTGATGGGTGTCCAGCCCGGACCCATCGAGTCATTCGCTCCCATGATGCTCTTTGCCGTTCTCTTCGGCTTATCAATGGACTACGAAGTCTTCTTGCTGAGCCGTGTACGTGAAGAATATTTGCGCACGGATGATGCAGGACAATCCGTTGCCGACGGGATCGCAGCCACCGCAAGGGTAATTACTGCTGCAGCCTCAGTAATGGTCGTCGTCTTCGCTAGTTTCCTACTAAATGACCAACGAGTTGTGAATCTCTTCGGCTTTGGACTGGCCATCGCCATCGCAATCGATGCAACTATCGTGCGACTAGTACTAGTTCCTGCCGTGATGGCGGTTGCCGGGCGCGGGTCCTGGTGGATTCCAAAATGGCTCGATCGGATCTTGCCGCGAATAAAGGTGGAGTTATCTCCGTTTGAACCCCTCGAATCAGTGAGTGGGGAGCGAACTCCTATCATTTCTTAGGATTTCAAGCGGCTATTCGCGCTTTGTTTGACTGGAACCTTGCTTATCGTTTCTAGACACCGAGATCTACCTGTACTTGTCCATCATTGATGCGAGCCGGGTATGTCACAACCGCTCGTACCGCGGGCGGATTGAGGACGTCACCAGTGCGAAGATCGAATCGCGACCCGTGCCGCCAGCATTCAATCGCACCATCGGCGACATCGCCTTCGGACAGCGGCACTGCTTCGTGCGTACATTCGTCGCGAATCGCGAATACCTCGCTGCCGATTCGTACCAAACACACGGCTAGGTTCTCGATCACCACTTGTCGTGGCATCTCGTCTGCCAACTCGGTCAATGGACAGGCATATGTCCAGCGCACTGAGCACCTCCGATTTCTGCCTATCCGCAGCCGCCGCCAATCTACTGGAAAATGGCACCCCGCCTCAGTTCGCGCACGCTGCGGGTTAATCACCGCATGCGTAGGCTGCGAGCATGGAAAAATTCTCGTTGGATGCCCTTGGACGCGAACATCTAGAGCGCGCCCGGGGCGCAAGTTCGGGGCGCAGTGCCGCGACCGTTTACGGTGGGCATGAACACATGCTCAGGCAAACGATCATTGCGATGATGCCAGAAACAATTTTGGCCGAACATGAGAACCCCGGTGAATCGACCCTTCATATCCTCGTCGGTCGGATTCGACTGGTGGCTGGCGAGACTTCCTGGGAGGCTCGGTCCGGCGATTTGCTTGTCATCCCGTCCGCGCGCCACGAAGTGCAGGCGGTGGAGGAATCAGTCTTGTTGCTCACGGTGGCGTTGCTCGCCTAAATCAAGGACCTACAACGAACCTTCGGCTCCGACTCTTCAGGGAGATAAATTCGAGGCGAGAATAAAGTTTGCGAGTATGTCAAGACCATCCTTGGATCGCGTGAAGCAAGATATCGCCGCGGTCCTCTTGAGTTCGGTGGAAATAAAGTTGGACATGGAGTGAGTGAGCTTGAGTGTATTTAATCAAATGGACTGGCCGTGGCCGATGGTGTGATTCCGAGAAGTGCTAGTGAAAAAATCCAATAATTGGTGATGTCAGGGAATAAATCACAAGGGGGAGAAGGCTTTCTTTTCTGTTTTACGCAGTTACGCTACTGAGATGTCCGACGGAGCGAGTCTCGAATATCGACGCGCTGCCTTCGTGCGCGCCGTCGCCACTCTCAATCCAGGCTACTTCGCACTAGTGATGAGTACTGGCATTGTTTCTGTTGGAATGCGTAACCACAACCTATTGACGCTTTCCACTGCTCTGCTCTGGATTTCGATCATGGGTTATATCGTCCTCGTCCTACTGACAATCTGGCGCGCCATCGCCTTTCCGGCTGAATTGATGGCCGATTTCACAGATCCCCGTCGAGGTTTCGGCTTCTTCACCTTTGTCGCAAGCTCTGACGTGCTTGGCAACCGGCTTGGACTATCTGGCTTCCATGGCCCGGCATTTGCACTTCTTGCCGTCGGCTCACTGGCCTGGCTTGTGCTTGGTTACATCGTGCCTTGGACCGCCCTTCTAGGCCGTGCAGAACGTCCGGTGCTGGCTAGTGCAAATGGGACCTGGTTTATCTGGGTTGTCGCGAGTGAGTCAGTGGCGGTATTAGCTGCCGGCCTTGAACCAACGATTCATATTGGTCGTCGAGAGCTGGCGTTGTTGGCAGTCTTTTCCTGGTCGGTTGGAGTCTTCCTCTATGCGGCCGCGGGCATTTTTGTGGGAGCGCGACTGTTGATCTACCCGCTGGCTCCCGTGGATCTTAACCCGCCGTATTGGGTGGCGATGGGCGCAACGGCCATAACTGTTCTTGCTGGCGCACGCATCGTCGAAATGGCAGATGCGCCGATCGTCATTGCCACCCGCGGCCTTATTGCCGGGTTAGCAGTGGTCTTCTGGGCGTTCGGAACTTGGTTGATTCCGGTCTTGATCGCCGCGGGTTGGTGGCGCCACGTTACTAACCACGTTCCGCTCCAATACGACGCGACCCTTTGGAGCATCGTCTTTCCACTCGGGATGTACGGCGTGGCCTCATATTACCTAGGCCAGGCCGATCACCTTCCCATTGTCACAGCCATCGGTCAGTCCGAACTATGGCTGGCGCTTGCCGCTTGGCTCGCTACGTTTGCAGCCATGCTGCGTCATCTCTTACGCACTCTAATTATCGATCCGATAAACGTGTCACGAGAGGCGATTGACCGATCAGCTTGATTTTCGACCGATCCGAACTTTCCAAACCTGAGGGCCGGACTCCAGGTAATCCCAAGTGAATCGTCCAGTCTCTTCGGCTTCAAATTGGTAGAACAGGGGCTTTGGATCGTGATCGTTTACGAGAACAAAAGACTCGCTCTCTTTAGTCTGTGCGTAGGTCTGGAAGATCAGATTGTGACGTCTTGCCGGCGGCTCTTCCCGCACATCCAGTTCACGATCGGGGCCGCTCAGTGCAGGGCCAGCCAGCGGCAAGGTCTTTGGCTCTTGATATGAACTGAATCTCTCCTCCATCACCGGCATCAGAGCGACAAGATCGACTGTGGGATCACTAGCAAGCGCTGGCAGCAGAATCTCATTTTCGCGGCGCACATGTCCAACAAATACTTCTCGGATCGCACGGGCAATTCCGGCAGCGTCCGTGTCTGTTGATGCGGTATTCAACTCGGTTGCGAGTCCAAGCAGCGTTTCATGTTCATAGAGCATGCCTAAAACTAGCGGGCGTAACTCCTTCGACGTTGCTGCTGCATAGAGCACGTCTTCTTCTGCGCGGGCGTGCGGCACTATGTCGTGGGCGAGCAGTGCGTTGAGCGCGGCTACTGCTGGAGTTCTTGGCGTACCGTTGCGAGCGGCGGTAAGGACGTCCGCCACCTTTGTGGTGAGCGCCTCCTGCAGTTCGGCATGGTGGCTTGTAATTGCACTGACAACATCAGTTGTAACCGTCATCTTCTTGCTCCTTTTTTGGGAATCTAGTATTTGAAATTCAGTGGTTCCAGCCGAGCATTTTCTTGGCGTGTTCGCTCATGTCACGTTCTGGATTCCAGGCTGGGTCCCAGATAACTTCAACATCAACATCTGTGATCGCCGCTACTTGTTCGAGGATCTGATGTATCTCATCGGTGATGTAAGGGCCTAATGGGCAGGCCGGGGTGGTCAGCGTCATCTTGATTCGTACTACCCCATCGGGCTCGACCTCAACGTCACGAAGTAACCCAAGATCGACAATGTTGATTCCCAGCTCGGGGTCTATTACGTCATAAAGCAACTCGATTACAGACTTTTGGGTCACCAGTGCGGCAGGCGTTGCTGGCAGTATCACGACGGCTCCTTTACCTTGGTAATAAGCAGATACTGGCTCTTTCGCGCTTCATATACGGAAGCACCGCTGGAAGCGAGGAAGGCAAGCACAGCGACTTCATTGAGCACGCCGCCGATCTGCACGCAGAGACGGTCACCTGCAAGGTCGCCTCCGACCAGACGGATCAGTAACGAGGCATGAAGCAGATAGAAGTGGCAGTAGAAGCGACTCCGATAGGGCATGGCCACGCGGAAGACGGCCGGCACGATCACTGGCGCGTGCGCGAACACCATTCCCATCACAAAACCAAGGAAGAGCGCGTGGAGCATCGCATCAAATGCTCGGCCGTCGGAGAGAGCACCAAAAGACAACCAAAGAACTCCTGCAGTAGCTAGCCAGGCATAACCTGCGAGAAGACAGACCGCCATGTACCGCGTCAATCCCGATTGTCGAACGGTCCGACGTGCCACGTCGTTCCTAGCCAACCAAAAAGCGAGTGCAATAAGTCCGGCACCGGCAATGCGAACGCCCAATGAGACCGTGGCAAGAGAGAGCATGGAGCCGAAGGCGAATATTCCGACGGCGAGTATAAAACCAATTCGGGCAGCGCCTGATACCCGGATGACTCGAGCTAGCTCGAGCCGCTCTCCAGCAATCGTGAGTACTACGAAACCAGCAAGGAATGGAACAAGCAGTGCGACGTCGCGGCCGGCGATCCAGGCGAGCACCGCAACTATCCAAGAAAGCGCACCGACTGCCATCACACCTAGATGAAGGCTCGCCTGCCGATTCGAGGCTCCTATATACAAGGCGAGAAGTCCGAGGCCACCAAGGGCCAGAAGCAACTGCCCAATCAATATCGGCAGGCCGACGGCGAGCGCAACTCCACCAAGCCCAGCGGATGCTGGCGAGAGATAGCCGGCGCGATCGCCAAGGGCGACGGCACGCTCCAGTGCGATCAGTGTTCCAAAGAATCCGAGCACCATCAAAGGCCCATGGACTTCTTTGAAATCAGGCCTTGGGCTTGGAATTTCGAGCTTGAGCAGCAGTAGACCTGCCCAGAGCCCGGCTAGCAGCGCCACGCCGCCGAGGGCGCCAATCATGAGACGAGAGGGGAAGACTCTTCTCATGTGTTGCTTTTCGGCAACGCTCGAAGACGTGAGGTGCACAGATTGGGTGTTACGAATGGCTTTAGCGGGAGAGCCTCAACCGGCGCGCCTATCTGACTTAGCGCACCCTGCATCAGACCGAGATGGAGAGTGCAAACGACGTCCGCATGTCGCTCTGCCACTTCGCGGAAGGGGCAGTGGTGCAAGCGCACTTCCGCCTGCCCACCAGGCAACCTCGCGATTTCTGGCTGAAATCCGATGGCTTCGAGAAGTGCTTTGAATCTGGCCAAGCCGTCATCGAGATCCAGTTGGTCCTCCGGTGAAACTCGGTCGACTAAGTTGCGTCCCCACGTTCGACCCACATTTAGCGCCACTCCGCTGGTGCCATCCAGTGCGGCAACTAGTGCGGTTAGCATCTGGGCGAGGAGGGCGAAACTTCGCGGTCCGTCGGCATCTCGGCTGGTGTAGAGGACCCGCGGGCGCCCTCTTGTCCGACTAGTTTCAACGGTTCGTAGGGCTAGTCCGTCGCTCACTAGTCCATCCAGATGGAAACGGGCGGTGTTGATGTGTAGGCCGGTCCGCTTGGCCATTTGGGCGACACTGATTGAGCCTTCGGCCTCACGCAATTTCACAATTACTTCCGACCGACTTGCGCCGACGGCTATCTCTGCCGTCAGGTCGGTGAAGCTCACCTGGTTCATATCGAGAATCATGAACCGGAAGGCGAATAAAAACAAGTTTAATTGGTTACAAATGCATGCGGCCCAGCGTCGTGGCCTTCCACGTGAGGTGAAAGTCACTTAATTAATTCCAACGAAGCGGATTAAACACGGTGTAAATCGAATAATCTCTAATCCAGACACCCCTCACCCGGAGCGCGTGACTAAGGCAGATAACTGGTGACGCAATGACCAACCAGACCAACCAGACCAACCAGACAAATCCCGCAGTAAGTCCATTGGTCACCCCGGTCCGCAACGGTGCCTATCTTCAGTTGCTGCTGGCAACGATGGGCTTCGGCCTCAACTTCTGGGCCTGGGCGCTTATCGGTCCGCTGGGACCGGCCTATCAGAACGCGCTCGGTCTGACCTCTTTCCAACAGGCTCTGGTGGTCGCCACCCCTGTCCTCGTCGGATCCTTAGGTCGCATACCGGTGGGCGCGCTGACCGATCGACTTGGCGCGCGCGTCATGTTCACGATCATCAGTTTCCTCACCATGTTTCCGTTGCTCTACTTAGCCTTTTTCGGCGATAGCCTTGGCCAACTTCTCGTGGGCGGTTTCTTCCTCGGCCTCGGTGGCACCACCTTCGCCATTGGCATTCCATTGGTTAACGGTTGGTTCCCGCCCGCGCGTCGCGGATTCGCCCTCGGCATTTTCGGTGCTGGCATGGGCGGTACCGCAATTTCTGCCTTTACAACAGTGAGATTGACTGAGGCGCACACTCGCTCTTTCCCATTTGTCGTTGTGACAGTAGTTCTGGGGATCTACGGCCTGCTTGCACTGCTCTTGGTTCGGGATGCCGCCGCCCCCGCAAAGGGCGGACATAATTTCTGGAATCGGACCTGGGCAACCATGCGAATGGGTGTCACCATCCGCTTATCTGCTCTCTATGCGGTCGGTTTCGGCGGTTTTGTTGCTTTTAGCGTTTACTTGGTCACCTACCTGAAAAATGCCTATGAGCTCACTCAATCCGATGCCGCATCGCGCACGGCTGGCTTTGTGGTGGTCGCGGTTATAGCTCGCCCCGTAGGTGGCTGGCTTTCAGACAGATTTCATCCGATCCCAGTCCTGGCGGCCTGCTTTTCCATGATCTCGGTGCTGGCGGCCGTCGCTTCCTTCCATCTAGAACTTGTGCCGCTAGCCACCCTCGCTTTTCTGGGCATGGCCGCGGGTCTGGGGGCGGCGGCTGGCGCCTGCTTTGCCCTGGTTGCTCAAGTTGCCCCGGCACAGTCGGTGGGATCTGTCACGGGCGTGGTTGGTGCCGCGGGCGGGCTAGGCGGTTTCATCCCGCCTTTGATTATGGGCCTGGTTTATGGCCGGACCGGAAGCTACACGATTGGTTTCATCTTGCTCAGCATCGTTGCCCTTTCAGCAGCCACTTTCACCTGGGTGGGCATGCGCCATGAAGCCCGCTAGATCCAATTATTTGGAGATAGAAATTAATCACGGTGTTAATAGAATTCATCACAATCAGGTGCTACGTTCCTTAGTTATGGATGGATTGGGGAGAAGAGCAAGTCTGCTCAGGGAAATTCAGGAACGTGGAGAGCTCCTCAGCATTCAACAACTCTGCGACTCCTCCAGCCTCCATGCCAACACTGTTCGCACCCATCTCGACAGCCTGCTAGCGGCCGGTGAGATTGAGCGAGAGCAAGCGCCGGCGAGCGGACGTGGGCGACCGCTCTGGCTTTATCGCACCGCGGTGAAGAAGGTCTCGCCCTACGAAATGCTCGCTGAAGTTCTTGCCTCTCAATTGGGTCACGCTGAAGATCCGACCCTTACGGAGCGGGCAGCTAAAAAGTGGGCGAACGCCGCAGAAGCCAAGGGTGCTGCTGTAGCCAAAGATGGCGATGAAGCGGTAGAGCAAGTTGCGGATTCGCTTCGAAATGTTGGTTTCGAGGTTTCATCGAACTTGATGCGAGACGAAATATCGATAACGGATTGCCCATACGCCTCACTTGTAGAGCAGCATCCCAAGATTTGTGATGTTCACGCAGCGCTGGTCAGCGAATTAATGAGTCGCTCGGGTCAGCCGATCACTATTGATCGCCTTGATGTTTGGGCCAAACCAGGAATCTGCGTGGCCCATATCAATCGCTCGGATCGAAGTCCAGCTCGAACGATTACTCCGGGAGAGATCGCCGAAATTACTGTAGAACGGATCAAAAATGGCAAGTAATAGCGAACCAAGCGCCGCGGTGTCGGAAT
>Ga0307375_10004794_pt1 | contig 12825 bp, 7 predicted proteins | sample TR1MG_FD_202531 | JGI IMG/M metagenome (GOLD analysis project Ga0307375, IMG submission 202531) | Soil microbial communities from Risofladan, Vaasa, Finland - TR-1 | ecosystem: Environmental > Terrestrial > Soil > Coastal area > Acid sulfate soil | place: Finland: Risofladan, Vaasa | collected... | reverse complement strand
CAATGGCGCGCATGGCTCCGATCATGGCGGCTCCGCCGGCCATGTCGTACTTCATCTTCTCCATGCCGTCGGAGGGCTTGATGGAGATTCCGCCGGAGTCGAAGGTGATGCCTTTGCCGACGAGTCCGATGACGGGAGTGGCGGGAGCGGCGGCGGGTTCGTAACGCATGACGATCAAGCGCGGTTCCTCGTCGGAACCCTGCGCGACGCTCCAGAAAGCGCCCATCTTCAACTCTTTGATTTTGTCCGGGCCGTGGACTTCGCACTTCAGGCCGACTTCCTTGCACATGGCGGCGGCGCGGTCGCCCATCATGGTGGGCGTCATGCGATTGCCGGGCTCGTTGACGAGGTCGCGAGTGAAATTCTGCGATTCGGCGATGATGCGGCCCTCTTCGACGGCGGCAGCGAGGGCGCCCTGATCCGAAGAAGCTGGGACGACGACGGACATGGCGTCCATCTTGAGGTCTTTGCGGTCGCTGCGGTAGTAGTCAGGATCGAAGTCGGCGACGACGGCACCCTCGACGATGGCGCGGACAGCATCGGGCGTCTGCGATGCGTCGGGCGGGAGCAGGGTAAAGGACTTGAGGTTCTTGCCCTTGAGGAAACGGACGGCGGCTCCGGCAGCTTTGCGCAACTCGTGGACGGAGAAGTTCTTGAGCTTTCCGCCGCCGAGGAAGAGCAGGCGCCGGGCACGAAGTCCGGCGGGCTTGTGGAGAAGGATGGTCTCGAAGGCCTTGCCGGTGATTTCGTTCATCGCGATGAGATCCTGCGCGACGGCTTGCACGGCGGGATCGGTGGTCTGCAGGAGAGGGACGGCCTGCTTGTTGGCGGAGGTCGAGTCGTTCCCATCCAGAACCAGAACGACCAGACATTCCGTGTCAATTTGCGTGACTGGAAGTGTGGAGAGTAGGAGTTTCATGCCCACGGAACCCTTTCTATAAGGACGCTAATATCCTAACGGCGGAGCCGGAAACGACTTGAGTTGCGGCAGCGGTTAGGTTTTACGGCTGCGGGCGATGGCTTCGCGCGCTTCCTTGTCGGCGGTGCGGCGACGTTCAGTCTCCCGTTTATCCCAAAGCTGCTTACCTTTTGCGAGCGCCATCTCAACCTTTACTTTACCGTTCTTAAAATACATTCGCGTGGCGACAAGCGTAAGTCCCTTTTGCTGAAGTTTTCCCGTCAGCTTGAGGATTTCGGCCTTCTTGGCGAGCAATTTCCGGGTGCGGAGCGGTTGGTGGTTGAACTGCGCTCCGGGGGCGTAGGGGCCTATGTGGGCGTTGAGGAGGAAGAGCTCGCTATCCTTTATGAGGCCGTATGCGTCTTTCAAATTGGCAAGGCCATCGCGGACGGACTTGACTTCGGTGCCGTGGAGGACGATTCCTGCCTCGAATTTGTCCGATAGAAAATAGTTGTGAGAAGCGGAGCGATTCTGGGCAGCGTCGCGCTCGCCGGATGCGACTGGGTCGCGCCGGACGTTTTTGGGCTTATTCGGTTGCGTTTGCTGCGCAGTGTTTCGAGCCATTTGAGTCCGGATGCGTATTGGCCATCGAAAGTGCCGCTCCGGGAGAGTTCCGGAACGTGCCGACTATGGTACTTAGAGTTCGTATCGTAACACAGGCGTAGGGCTTAGGGCCTTGTGTGGATGCTATAATCGGCCCTGTTTTCAACGAACCTGCTAGTGCAGGTGCGGGTTCATACAGGTACCCGAACGTGTCCAAAGGAGTGCAATGAAACGCCTGATGGCTACCCCGTCCCGGGGTTCCCGCACCCGCGTCGTAGTAATTCTTCTACTGGTCATAATGGCCGCATTGCCCGCTCTGGCGGACAAGGCAAAGTCCCTGTACGAAAAGGGGCGCGACGCCGAGGCTCGGCAGAACTACGAAGTCGCCTACGATTACTACAAACAGGCATTTGACCTGAAGCCCAAAGAACTGGACTACCGGATTGCGTATGAGCGGACGAAGCTCTATGCCGGGGCAGCTCACGTCAATCGCGGGCAAGTGTTGCGCAAGGCGGGGAAGCTTCAGGAAGCTCTGAGCGAATTCGAAAAGGCGATAAAGATCGATCCTTCCAGTTTCATCGCACAGCAGGAATTACGTCGAACGGAGGACATGATCAATAGGTCTCCGGAGGCGCCGGCGGCGGGATCGGGCTCGCAGAAGCGGGAGGAGAAGGACGTCAGAGAAATGGCGGCTCCGGTGCAACTGAAGCCGATTTCGAATACGCCGATTACGTTGCGGATGGTGGAGGACACAAAGGTTATCTACGAGACGATCGGCAAGCTGGCGGGAATCAACGTTCTGTTCGATCCGGATTACACCTCGCGCCGGATCAAGATTGAATTGAATGCAGTGACACTGAGCCAGGCGCTGGAAATTGTCGCGCTGGAATCGAAGACATTCTGGCGTCCAGTGACGCCGAACACGATCTACGTCGCGAGCGACACGAAGACGAATCGGCAGCAGATTGAGCCGCAAGTCCTGCGTACCTTTTACTTATCGAATCTTTCCGGGCCGACAGACATGCTGGATGTGGCCAATGCGCTGCGGTCGGTGCTGGAAATCAGCCGCGTGCAGCAGCTTCCAAGCCAGAACGCAATCGTGGTTCGAGGAACAACCGACCAGGTTCTGCTGGCTCAGAAGCTGATTGACGATCTCGACAAGCCGAAACCGGAAGTAATCGTTGAAATCGCGATCATGCAGGTGCAGAAAGACAAGTTGAAGCAGTTAGGAATTCAGCCGCCGTTTACGACGGGTGCTTCGCCGACGATCACGCTGCAAGCGCCGGGTACCACGACGTCGAGTTCCACCACTTCCGGTACGACAAGCAGTTCAAGCACCACCAACACGGGCAACCTGACGCTGAATGACCTGGCGAACCTGGATGCGCGCGACTTTGCAGTGACGATTCCGTCGATGAGCGTCTCAATGCTGATGAATGACAGCACGACGAAGGTCATCCAGAACCCATCGATTCGCGCACAGGATGGGCAGAAGGCGGTGCTGAAGATTGGCGAACGATACCCGATCGCAACCGGATCGTTCCAGCCGGGCATCGGCGGCGTGGGCATCAACCCGCTGGTGAACACGCAATTCCAGTACACGGATATTGGCGTCAATATAGAGATTACGCCGCATGTTTATCCCGACAATGAAGTGGGACTGAAAGTCGTGATGGAGGTTTCGTCCGTCATCAACCAGACCAGCATCGGCGGCATCAGCCAGCCGATCATCGGCAATCGCCATATTGAGCAAGACATACGGCTTAAGGACGGCCAAGTGAACCTGGTAGGCGGCATCATGGAGCACTCCGATGTAAAGGCCATCAGCGGATTGCCGTGGTTGTCGCAGATTCCGGTGCTGAAATACCTGTTCGGACAGGAGCACACGGAGCACACGGATAACGAAATTGTCTTCGCGCTGATTCCGCGCATTGTCCGTGGAACGGATGTGAACGACGTGAATACCCGCACGGTCGACATTGGGACGGCGAACAACATCGAAGTACGCCAGGTTCAGCCGCAGATTTCCACGACGGGGCAGTCCTCGATGCCGGTTGCCACGCCGCCTCAGCAGGGCGCTCCCACGATGCCTCCGCCGGCGCAGGCACCAGCGCCAACGGCGCAGACGACGCCGGCAGTTGGAGGCCCGATCCTGAGCTTCGACCCGCCGACCATCAACCAGGCGACAGGTTCCACGTTTATGGTCAACGTCGCGCTGAACGGAGCGCAGAACGTGTTCTCTGTTCCGGCGCAGATCAACTACAACCCGAAGCTGCTGCAACTGGTGAATGTATCGGATGGAAACCTGTTGTCGCGTGACGGGCAGGCGGTTGCCCTGGTGCATCGCGACGATCCGAGCATCGGAAGCATTCAGATCACAGCGACAAGACCGCCGGGAAGCGGCGGTGTATCGGGCAGCGGAAACGTATTTACGCTGACGTTTATGGCGAAGGCTCCGGGAGAAGGCACGATTACGCTGAATCCGTCGATGTTGCGCGATCCGTCCATGCAGGCGACGGCGGTGAGCGGTTCGCAGGCGGTAATTACGATTCGATAGCGAAACAACCGGCGGACGGCATTAAGGTATGTGGTACTTGAGTGCCGGAGAGGATGCCTACGCCGGCAGCAGTTGGAATGCAGGCTTCCGTTCGGTCTCCGGCCGCATCTCAACGATGGCGAGGACTGGCGCCGGAAGAGCTTGGAGTTTTCGATGTTGCGGCTCAAAAATCCGACGGCGAAAGAAGTTCGGGGATTCACGCTGATCGAGTTGATCGTGGCGATCGCGGTGATGTCGATCCTGGCCGGGGCAGCCATTCCGTTGGCTCGTGTGAGTATCAAACGCGAGAAAGAGCGGCTGCTGCGGCACGCGCTGTGGGAGATGCGCGACGCGATTGATCGTTACAAGGAAGCCGCGGACCGTGGCGCATTCCAGATCAAGCTGGGTTCGGAAGGATATCCGCCCGATCTGGACACGCTGGTGAACGGAGTGGACGTCGGCGGCAAGAAGATCCGGTTCCTGCGGCGCATCCCAAGGGACCCGATGACGAACAGCACGGATTGGGGTCTGCGCTCGATGCAGGACGATCCCGATTCGCAGTCCTGGGGCGGACAAAACGTTTTCGATGTGTATACGAAGTCGCCAGACACGGCGCTGGACGGCACGAAGTACGCGGATTGGTAGGGGCTCGGGTAGGCAGATGATTCTTCCGGCAAATTCCTCCACTGGCGGAATAAAAAATCGATTCCGTGGCTTCACGCTCATCGAGTTGATGATCGTGCTGGCGATCATTGCGATCATCATGGGAATCGCCATTCCGAACTACCGCATTCACGTACTCCACGCGCGGGAATCGGTACTGCGGCAAGACCTGTTCACGCTGCGCTCGACGATTGACCAGTACACACTCGATAAGCAGAAGGCGCCGCAGTCGCTGCAAGACCTGGTGACGGCGGGCTATCTGCGCATCATCCCGAAGGACCCAATCACGAACTCGGCCGATACCTGGGTGACAGTGCAGGAAGATACCTACATGTCGGTGGACCAGAGTTCGCCGGGAATTACCGACGTACACAGCGGCAGCGACGCGATCAGCACCGACGGCACTCCGTATAACACGTGGTGACGAACGCATTGTAACGTCTCTGCATTGCCTGACTTGCTCCGCGGCACCCCGCCGCACTACCATGCTGAGTTCACTTTCTTCGTGAGGCCAGCCATGCCTGTTGATACTGAGTTTTCCGCACGCACTTATTCCCCCATCAAGGCTCCCCGTGGCACGCAGATTTCCTGCAAGTCGTGGCAGCAGGAAGCTGCTATGCGAATGCTGATGAATAACCTCGACGAGGAAGTCGGCGAGCGTCCGCGTGACCTGGTGGTGTATGGAGGGACGGGCCGCGCCGCGCGTTCGTGGGAGTGCTACGACGCGATCATCCGGTCGCTGAAGTCGCTGGATAACGACGAGACGCTGCTGGTGCAATCCGGCAAGCCGGTCGGCATTTTCCGCACGCACGAGTACGCGCCGCGCGTGCTCATCTGCAATTCGAATCTTGTGGGGCATTGGTCCAACTGGGAGAAGTTCAACGAGCTGGAACGCGCCGGATTAATGATGTACGGGCAGATGACCGCAGGCTCGTGGATCTATATCGGCTCGCAGGGAATTATCCAGGGAACGTTCGAGACGTTTGCCGCGGCGGGAGAAAAACATTTCGGCGGCGAACTGGCAGGGAAACTCATCGTCTCGGGCGGAATGGGCGGAATGGGCGGAGCCCAGCCGCTGGCGGCGACGATGACGGGCGCGTGTTTCCTCGGCATCGATCCCGATCCCGAGCGCATCAAGAAGCGGCTCAAGACCGGCTACTGCGATTTCATGGTGAACTCGCTGGACGAGGCGCTGCGCATCCTGAAGAACGCGATTCGGAAGAAGGAGAACATTTCGGTCGGACTCGTGGCCAATTGCGCCGACGTGATCCCCGAACTGGCCGAGCGCGGCGTAGTGCCAGATATTCTTACCGACCAGACTTCCGCGCATGATCCGCTGAATGGATACATTGCGCGCGGCATGACGCTGGAAGAAGTGGCGGCGATGCGCAAGAGCGATCCCAAGGGATACCTGGAACGCTCGATGGATTCGATTGCGCGTCACGTGGAAGGCATGTTGCGGCTACAGAAGATGGGTGCGGTGACGTTCGACTACGGCAACAACATCCGCACGTTTGCCTTCGAGCACGGAGTGAAGAACGCCTACGATTTTCCGGGATTCGTGCCGGCATACATCAGGCCGCTGTTCTGCGAGGGTCGCGGACCGTTCCGCTGGGTCGCATTGTCGGGCGAGCCTTCGGACATTCACGTTACCGACGACCTGATTCTGCAGATGTTCCCGCAAAACCGCATCCTCAGCCGGTGGATCGATCTGGCTCGGAAAAGAATTCACTTCCAGGGATTACCGTCGCGCATCTGCTGGCTTGGATACGGTGAGCGGGCGGAGTTCGGGTTGGCGATGAACGACCTGGTGAAGAAGGGGAAGATCAAGGCGCCGATCGTCATCGGCCGCGATCACCTCGACTGCGGCTCGGTGGCCTCGCCATTCCGCGAGACGGAGAGCATGAAAGACGGTTCGGATGCGGTGGCCGACTGGCCGCTGCTCAACGCGCTGCTTAACACTGCGTCGGGTGCATCGTGGGTTTCCATCCACAACGGTGGCGGTGTCGGTATCGGGTACTCGCAACATGCAGGTCAGGTGACGGTGGCCGACGGCACGGACGAGATGGCAAAGCGCATCGAACGCGTGCTGACGAACGATCCCGGGATTGGGGTCGCGCGTCACGTGGACGCCGGTTACGACGAGGCCCGCGAGTTCGCACACAAGAAGGGCGTGAAAATTCCGATGGAGAGCAAGTAGAAATGGGCCGTGCCAGCACGAAGTCCGAATACGAAGCGCCGGTGTTTCTCCACTCCATCGGTCAACTGGTTACGCTCAGCGGGCCGCTGCTTCCGGGGGTTCGACGCGGAGCGGCCATGCGCGAAATCGGCCTGATTGCGGACGGCGCGGTGCTGATCAGCGGAGGCAAGATCGTTTCGGCGGGAACCACGAGGGCGCTGCTTCGCGATGCGTGGATCAAGCAGCACCGCAAGAATTTGATTGAGATCGACTGCCGCGGAAAAGTTGTGCTGCCGGGCTTCGTCGATTCGCACACGCATCCGGTGTTCGCCGCGCCGCGACTTGTCGATTTCGAGAAAAGAATTACCGGCGCGTCGTATGCAGAAATTGCAGAGGCGGGCGGAGGGATACGCGCCAGCATCCAGGGCGTGCGCGAAAGCAGCGAAGCGCGGCTGGCGGAAAACGTGCTCAACGCGCTGCGCGAGATGCAGTCGATGGGAACGACAACAGTGGAAGCGAAGTCAGGATACGGGCTGGACGCTGCATCGGAGATCAAGTCGCTGAAGGCGATTCGTCGCGCGGCAAAAGACTGGGCGGGCACGGTGGTTCCGACTCTGCTTGGCGCGCACGTTCCGCCGCCGGAACATCGATCCAATCCACAGGCGTATGTCGAAATCGTCTGTAACGAGATGATTCCCGCCGTGGCGAAGCAGAAGCTCGCGAAGTATGTGGATGTATTTTGCGAGCGCGGCGCGTTCACGATGGAACAATCGCAACGCATTCTTTCGGAAGCGGCAGCGAAGGGACTCGAAGTTCGCGCACACGTCTGCCAACTCACCCGCGCAGAACTACAACCGATTCTTCAGTTGCATCCCGTTTCGCTTGACCATATGGATTATGTCAGCGATGAAAACATCGCGGCGCTCGCGGGGATGGATACAGTCGCGACGCTGGTGCCGGGGGCGAATTATTTTCTGGGACTGGATGAGTATCCTCCGGCGCGAAAACTGATTGACTCAGGAGTGGCAGTGGCCCTGGCGACGGACTACAACCCGGGCACTTCTCCCACGGCAAGCATGCCGTTCGTGATGTCTCTGGCGTGCACTCATATGAAGATGGCTCCGGCGGAAGCACTGACGGCCGCGACGCTGAACAGTGCGTTTGCGCTCGGACTGGGTGACCGGAAGGGGAGCATTGAGTGCGGCAAAGACGCGGACCTCGCGTTCTTCCAAGTCGACGATTATCGCGAAGTGGCGTATTGGTTCGGGTCGAACCATTGTGTCGCGACAATGATGGCCGGCAAGTTTGCCGACTAGCTGCGAGCCGGTTGGCGCTTAAGTGGTGCGACTCCGCAAAATCCATTCGCATCTGCTAACGTATCGTTCAGTGCATCGTCCATGGCGAAGGAACATAACTGTGCTCAAGTGCTCCGGCGATCTACCGGGCACTTTGTCTTGTGAATCAAAATCTCCAAGTAAGGTCACGATGAGAAGAATTCTGCTTGTTACGCTTGCCCTGTGCGCGTGTACGGTTGCTTCGTTCGCGCAGCGTTTGCCGGAGACGGCTGTACCCACCCACTACCAGCTCAAGTTCACGCCGAATTTCCAGAACAATACATTCGAAGGCAGCGAGGTAATCGAGGTCAGCCTTCCGAAAGCGATGTCTGCGATCACACTCAACGCGCTGGAAATCGACTTCCATAGCGTGACGATTACCGCGGCCGGAAAGACGCAGACGGCGAAAGTCTCTCTCGATCCCAAAGACGAGATGGCGACACTGACGGTTGCGCAAGCCGTTCCGGAAGGTCCGGCGAGCATCGCCATCGAATACACAGGAAAGCTCAACGACAAGCTGCGCGGCCTCTATCTCAGCCAGACGAAAGAGCGCAAATACGCGGTGACTCAGTTCGAGTCGACCGACGCGCGCCGTGCGTTTCCGTCGTTCGACGAGCCGGCGATCAAGGCGACATTCGATATCACGGCAGTGATCAGCAAGGACGACACCGCGATTTCCAACGGAACGATTGTGTCGGACACGCCCGGACCGGGTGCGGACGTGCACACGGTGAAGTTTTCGACGACGCCAAAAATGTCGACGTACCTGGTGGCGCTCGCAATCGGCGACTGGAAATGCCTCTCCGGCAGTGAAGATGGTATTCCTCTCCGCGTGTGTACGGTGCCGGGCAAGGAACAGTATGCCAAGTGGGCACTGGAGTCGACGAAGCATATTCTCCACTTCTACGACAAGTATTACGGAATCAAGTATCCCTACGCGAAGCTCGACCAGATCGCGGTGCCGGACTTCGAGGCGGGCGCCATGGAGAACACCGCCTGCATCATCTATCGCGAAACAGATTTTCTCGCTGACGAGAAGACAGCGTCGGTTCCGGAGAAGGCAAATATCGCGGAGGTCATTGCGCACGAAATGGCGCACCAGTGGTTTGGCGACCTGGTGACGATGAAGTGGTGGGACGACATCTGGCTGAACGAGGGGTTCGCCACCTGGATGGAAGATAAGCCGGTCGAGGCATGGCATCCCGACTGGAACATCAACCTGCAGGAAGTGCAGGGCGCCAGCGACACGATGAACTACGACTCCGTCGTCGCCACGCGCCCCATCCGCCAGCAGGCCCTCACGCGCGGCCAGATCAACGCACTCTTTGACGGCATCGCCTATGGCAAGACCGCCGCCGTCCTCAATATGCTCGAGGCGTACCTTGGTCCCGAGGTCTTCCGCGAGGGCGTTAACAACTACCTCAAGGCTCATGCTTACGGTAACGCCACCGCGAGCGACTTTTGGGATGCGATGACCGCCGCGTCGCAGAAGCCCATCAACAAACTGATGCCGACGTTTGTGGAACAGCCGGGCGTGCCGTATGTCGGCGTGCACTCGCAGTGCAACGGGGACACGACGACAGTTACGCTTTGGCAGAAACGCTACTTCCTTGACCCCGCACTGTTTGCAAAAGGCACCGATCAGCTTTGGCAGATTCCCGTGTGCCTCAAGTCGATTGGAGCAAATGGCAAGACGCTTGCGCAGAAGTGCGTAGTGCTCTCAAAGAAGACGGAGCAGTTCCAACTCCCGAAATGCGCTGCATGGGTTTTCCCGAATGCCGGCGCCACGGGCTACTACCGCTACGGCTACGACCCTGCGGCGTTGGCCCGTCTCCATCGCGGACTTGAAACCGTGCTGACTCCGGCCGAGCGCGTCTCCATGGTGGGCGACGAATGGGCGCTCGTCCGCGCCGGTGCTGAACATGTCTCCGACTACATGGCGCTCGTGGAGTCCCTTAACAATGACCGCACCCCGGCCATCGTTTCGGCAATCATCAACCAATTCGGCTCCATCGATCGCATCCTCGTCAATCCGTCCGACCGTCCGCGGTTCGCGGCGATTGTCCGCTGGTATCTGCAACCGATGATGAATGGGTTGGGAATGGTGCCGAAACCCGGCGAAGCAGCCGGAATGAATCCGCTTCGCGCCGAAATCTTCGGCGCACTCGGCAACATCGGCGAAGACCCGGCGGTGATCGCCGAAGCGAACAAGCTGACCGACTCATACATGAAGAACCCCGGTTCCGTCGATCCCAGCCTTGCGCGTGCTGCCATCGCAGTGGCTGCAGCGCACGGCGGCGAGCCGCTCTACGACAATTTCCTCGCACACATGAAGACCGCCAAGGACCCCCAGGAGTATTACACCTACTTCTACGCCCTCGCCGGCTTCCGCAATCCTGCACTCCTCCTCCGCACCATGGCCTGGTCGCTCACGCCTGCGGTCCGCAACCAGGACCTCTATGTTCTCGGCCGCCTCATCGCCAGTCCTTACGCCGGACAACAGGGATGGGACTTCGTGAAGTCGCATTACACGCAGATCAAGGACAAGGTCAGCGTCGGCGGCCTCGGATTCCTGATCGGTGGCACCGGCGCGTATTGCGATGCGGGAATGCGCGACGACGTGAAGAAGTTTTTCACAGAGCATCCGCAACCCGGCGAAGAGCGCAGTCTGCGCCGCGCGCAGGAGTCCATCAACTACTGCATTGGACTGCGGCAGAGCGAATCGCAGCCGCTCGAAGAATGGCTGGTAGCCCATACGAAGCAGAATGTCGCCAAGTAAAACAAGCCCACTTGCCCCACGTTCGCGGTCCGCTTTTGGCCGATAACGTGGGGCCTTGTTTTGCCTGGCCACTCGCGACTATCCGCGTGACCTGTCCTTGTCGCGCGTCGTTCGCGACAGAGAGGGGAGTCGATATTGCCCGCGACCGAAGACCAGAGACAAACGACCAACGACTGTTGTCCACCCATTTGCGAATACGCGCGAGACTGTTATAATTTCTTTCGTTCCAGTGCACTGCAATTTTGCTAGTCCCTCCGGCAGGTGTCATCCAGTGCAGCGACAGGGAATGGCCAGGTAGCTCAGCTGGTAGAGCAGCGGACTGAAAATCCGCGTGTCGGCGGTTCGATTCCGTCCCTGGCCACCATTCTCGTCTCACTTCCGTCAGTTAGTAATAGTTATTAGTAAGTAAATATGCTTACTGCCCTGTAACTGTGCCCAAAATTGTACCCACCCCAACCTCAATAGGCACCACACATTCTGGATGTGTAAAATGCCTAGTTCGTGCTGAAAATCCGCGTGTTGGCGGTTCGATTCCTACGCCTGCAACCATCCGAGCGCCAGAGTTGAGATCTGCTCCTGTGGCATTCCTTTTCGATAACCTCTGCATGAGACCAGGTTGTCACAAATCACCTAATTTCAAGCACTTGTCCGTCTCCGCGCGGAGTCGAGCGATCTCCTGATCAGCGGTCGATTCCATTACCGGAATCGTTAGTAATCTGCGTGTCAACAGCAAGAGACTCAAATACCCGCTTCAGGTCTCCTTCGGCCATAGGCAAGGACGGTGAATTACCGCCTGTGATAAAACCGATCGGGTTCCACTTTTCAGTGCCCTCGTAGAACTTTTGTCCCCCAGCTGTTTTAGCGGCGTCATGCAGACCTCGCCGCAGTGTCTGCCGATCTCGTACTTCGCGCTGTCCACCTTTAATCGGAACAGAGCAACGATGTTCAGGATCCTGTTGATACCGAAGCGACGGAGTTCGACGACTTCCGTGTCGATGCCGCTCGGCTTCACGTGCTTCAGCTCGTTCTCGACCTCAACGATGCGCCTACTTGAGCAGCTTTCTCAGGCAGAAGGAGTCCATGAAGTCGTGGACAGGCGACCGATCTCGATAGCAAATAGTTGAGTCTTCCCTTTGGCGAGGCGGTGGACGGAGGTGGAAACAGCCATATTGCCGGCAGTAACAACGATCGTGTGCCGAAGGTACCATGGCCGAACGACGGTGGCCTTAAGTGAGTGTACTTCGGTAAGTGAAAGCCGCTTGAAGCGCCCACGGAGTTCGAATACCATTGCCGCACTTTGCACGGGGGTGGGGTGCCCCTGAAGTCCACGTTTCAGCTACTGCGTACAAAGCACGCGCTTACGTTCGTTAAAAAGTTTGCAGCTTTCATAATTTTAAATGATCAGTTAATTGCTGTCGAAGTATTCAGGCATGCAGATGTTTTGCAAATGCCTTCAAGCAATGTCTCTCAACAGTGAGAGGAACGATCAGTACGCAGTATCTTTCCAGTTTCGTGGGGAGACTGTAGAAAGAAAAAGCAATTCCACGATAAACATGGTTTTTTGAATGGCGACGTTGCCTTTTGCGGCCACCATTTGTGCTGCAAGCCGTTTGACCGGTAGCGAGAACTCATTCAAGGACGCTCGAGTGGGCTAAGTTTGGCTTCATTTACTGAGAATGAAGTCATTTGTCGTGAACCGTATTCCGGATCGTATGGACAGCGAAAAGAGATAGCTGAGCGAGGAGCTGGCATGAGCAAGCGCGTGAAATTGATGTCGCTGATGGTTCTTTTGATTTGCGTGCTGTTTACAGAGATTGCATCGGCAACCCAGGC
>Ga0307375_10004792_pt1 | contig 12828 bp, 11 predicted proteins | sample TR1MG_FD_202531 | JGI IMG/M metagenome (GOLD analysis project Ga0307375, IMG submission 202531) | Soil microbial communities from Risofladan, Vaasa, Finland - TR-1 | ecosystem: Environmental > Terrestrial > Soil > Coastal area > Acid sulfate soil | place: Finland: Risofladan, Vaasa | collected... | reverse complement strand
ATGTTGATGCGGTAATGATCGGCACGACACACTTCATGAACGCCCTAGTAGAAGCGCGTGAGCTGCAACCTACCGCTGTAATCCGACTCTGCGGAACTGCGACATGTTCGCTTAAACCTTTGGTCGATTGGCCGAAGCAGCTGAGATCGCTCATCGGCGACAACATCTTCATGGCTGCTGGTGGGGTGGAATTCGATGGACGAAACATCGCCGAAATCGATGATGAGGAAATTGTTCGTATTGCCGAATGCATTACTAAGGCGGGGCTAACCGCTGCTGCCATCACATCAGTATTCTCACCAATCGATAGCGCTCACGAACAATTTGTCGCTGAACGCCTACAAGAACTTGTCCCGGGATTACGCATCTCAATTTCTTCCCAAATAGGCAGAATTGGATTACTGGAACGCGAAAACGCGACCATCATCAATGCTAGTCTGCGTAATCTTGCTGACCGCGTGCTCTCAGGTTTCGAAAGATCTGTAGCCTCGCTTGGTATTGACGCACCACTTTATCTATCGCAAAACGATGGCACGTTAAGAGATTGCGAACACACTAACCGCTATCCCATCGCCACATTCGCTTCAGGACCAACAAACTCGATGCGCGGCGCCGCTTTTCTTTCAGGAGAACTTGATGCTGCCGTCATAGACGTCGGTGGCACCACTTCCGACATTGGATTCCTTCGTCAGGGCTTCCCTCGAGAAGCAGCACTCTCCGTCAAAGTCGCTGGGGTGCGCACCAATTTTAGAATGCCAGATGTCATGTCTATAGGTATTGGTGGTGGAAGTTTGGTGCACAACGGACCAAACGGACTCACTGTTGGCCCCGACTCGGTTGGATATAACATCACCTCCAAAGCTCTGGTATTCGGTGGCGATACGTTAACTGCAACCGATATTGCGGTGGCAGCTGGTTATGCTGAGATTGGTAATCCGCTCTTAGTGGCCGGGCTCGACCCGGGCATGGTAACTGAAGCAGTGAGTTGGATGCGTGAAAATGTCGGTCTTACCTTGGATCGGATGAAGACCAGCCCTGCCCCCGTACCCGTAATCCTGGTCGGTGGAGGAAGTGCAATTTTTGGCGGCGAAGTGCCCGGCGCATCAAGAATATTGGTGCCGGAAAACGCTTCCGTCGCGAATGCTGTTGGGGCTGCAATTGCTCAGGTTGGTGGCCAAGTCGACCACGTCGCCTCACTAGTAGATATGGATCGCGCGCAGATGCTGGATAATGTTCGTCGAGAAGCAATCGCGCGTTGCGTCGCCGCCGGCGCCGATGAAAATACAGTCCGCATTGTTGACGTAGAAGAAATTCCACTTGCCTACCTCCCCTCCAATGCCGTGCGAATCATGGTCAAGGCAGTTGGGGATCTACTACCGGTATCTCACCGATGAAATCGTTAAGCCGTGAAGCACTCGATTCCATCGCTCTGGGCGCCGCTGTTCTCGGTGCGGGTGGTGGTGGCGATCCCTACCTTGGAAAACTAATGGCACTTCAAGCACTTTCAGATCATGGGCCTATCCATCTGATGCGTGTTGATGAGGTTCCAGACGATGCCTGGTGCGTGGCTGTCGGCTCAATGGGTGCACCAACCGTCGCGATCGAAAAGTTCGCTGGTGGTGGCGAATTGATTGCCGCTCTGCGTGCGCTCGAGGCCCGGCTTGGACGCCCGTTTACCCATCTGGCATCAATGGAAGTTGGCGGTATGAACTCCATGCTTCCAATTGTGGCGGCTGCAATCACCGGCTTACCGTTAGTTGACTGCGATGGAATGGGGCGGGCTTTCCCCGAGTTGCAGATGTGCACGCCAACTATCTTTGGCATCCCTGCTAGCCCAATGGTCGCAGCGGACGATAAAGGAAATGCCGTAGTGATCGACGCGGTTGACAATGCCTGGACCGAGCGGCTCGCCCGCTCCGCCACAATCGAGATGGGCGCCATCTCTTACATCGCGCTCTACCCTCAAACTGGCGTGGAATTGAAAAAGTCAATGATTCCCGACACCCTTGCGCTCGCGAAAAAAATCGGCGACGCAATTGTCAGCGCCCGCTCCTCACAGGATGCACCAGCAGCGTCAGTGGCTGCCGCCGGTGGGGGTTTTGTGCTTTTCGATGGCAAAGTTACCGATCTACGTCGGACGACTGTTGCGGGTTTTGCTAGAGGCACCGTGTGGCTGGAAGGTTCAGGCAACGATTCGGGTGTAAAAGTCGAAGTGCACTTCCAAAATGAGAATCTCATCGCATTGCGTGGCACCACAGTCTTAGCATCATCTCCCGATCTCATAGTAATTCTCGAAACGGATTCTGGTCAGCCCATCACCACAGAGGATCTTCGATACGGCAATCGCATCACACTTATCTCATTGCCATGCGACCCGCGCTGGCGAACTACGGCCGGGCTCAAACTCGTCGGCCCCAAATACTTTGGCTTTGATGTTGAGTACACACCTATCGAAGAACTTGTGAGCGGGCGATGAATCATAAATCAAAACTTCCACTGAGCGGGCGCACCGCCCTGGTTACTGGCTCTTCACGCAATCTGGGCGCTGCGATCGCCACTGAGTTGGCTAGTCGAGGCGCCCGAGTAGCGGTGACATATCGTGAGCATCGTGCCGAAGCAGAACAAGTACTAGAAAATCTTCCGCGAGTAGAGGGCGGCGAACACCTACTGGTACACGCCGATCTTACATCGATGGAAGGCGCTGGAGCTCTTGCTACCGAAGTCCTACAGCGCGCTATCAATGTAGACATCCTCATAAACAACGCCGGTCCCTTCAACATGGAGCCATTCCTGAAACTGGATCTTGTGCGGTTCGACGAAATGTGGATGGCAAATGTAGGTGCAGTCGTCGCCTTAGTTCGCACCATTGCCCCTGCGATGCAAATCGCCGGGAAGGGTCGCATTATTAATATCTCGGCTGGCTCAGCTTATGTCCGCAACCACGGTGTCTACACCCTAGCGAAATCGGCGTTGATCACTCTCACAGAGCAATTAGCCCTCGAACTAGGACCAGAAATTACTGTGAACGCGGTGGCTCCAGGACAAATTGCTGAGAGTGCAGACGAGATGTCAGCTATCGATCCAACATTTGTCGAAAACTGCCTAGCCGCCACGCCCCTAGGCGAGCTGGTTACTCGCCCTCAGGTAGCCGCTTTGGTGGCATCGATGTGCGGCAGCGAGTTTGATCAAGTGACCGGCGTGACAATTCCGATTGATGGTGGCTGTCGACTAGGTCGATTAGGTAGCGTCTAAGAAAACGGAGGATGTAATGGAAGTAACTGTAACGAGTGATGCTGGCGGAACACGCGAAGCAGTTGAAGCGATGTACGACGCTTACCTCGGTGGTAGACCGATAGAAATGACCACTTCGATGGTCGATGATGTTTGGATTCGCTTTCTCGGACACGCAGATTTTCACGGTCTCGAACGCGCCAAAGAATTCTTCTCGCAGAATAACGAGATGTTTAGCGAACTAGAATTTGAAATTGAGCGAGTAGTAATTGATGGTGAATATGCGGCCACGCTATGGACCGAGCGCGCCATAACAAGTGCCGGAGAACCCTGGTTCAATCACGGTGTAGATGTCTTTCATGTGCGTGACGGTCTTATTAGATTCGTCCATGAGAATAACGACATCAGCACATTCCGCCACCACTTTGGGTGAGTCAGGCTCTGCTCATTGAAACGGGGTTAGCGCAGAAGCGGTAGGACCTCAGTTCCGATCTGTTCGATGACCGCAGCGTTTGCGGGCACTGGGAACAACGCAACCGAGTCTGCGCCAGCTTCATGAAAAGCCCGAATTCGTGCAGCAACATCCGCCGGAGTTCCGGCGATCGTGAGTTCGTGCACCCACTCATCCGGAATTTTCGCAGCCATATCTGTCAGAGTTCCACCGCTCTTAATAATGTCGAGGACTTGATCGGAAATTCCAGCCGCATCAGTTAGCGCATTGCGACCACTGGCGATCGTGTAGAAAGTCAACGCCTCTTTTGCCGCAGCAAGGGCAGTCTCCCGATCAGTAGAAACCGAACAAATCGCATACTGCGTTACCCGACAGGAGCCCGGTCGCCCCGAACGCTGACGGCCAAGGTCAAGTTGCTTGCGGGCGAATTGCAGATAGTCCAGTCCAGCGCCTACAGACAAGATGGCGCCGTCGCCAACTTCACCTGCCATCTCCAGCATTTTTGGTCCGATGACACCCACGTTGACGCTCGGCTCCTCAGAAATTGGATGAGCCAGCCTGACGTGGTCCAGGTGAAACATGGCGCCATCGGCCGATGTGATCTCTTCACCACTAAGTAGGCGGCGAACCGTGTCCACGCATTCACGAACAGCCGTAATGGGCGAACGCGGATAGAGGCCAATTTGCTGCATCCAGGCAGGCACCCCAAGACCGATGCCTGGAAGCAGGCGACCTGGATAGGAACGGGCGGTAGTAGATATCTCAATGGCCAAGAGGGCCGGGTGGCGAACGACGGCAGAAACGACGCCGAGCCCGACGCGCAGTTTTTCGGTAGCGCCAAGCGCGAGGTTAGCTCCTGCGATACCACCTGTGAAGAACATGTCCTCGGCGATCCAAATCTCGTCGAAACCCAGACGTTCCGCTGATTTAGCTGCTGAAGCAATCTCCTCAGGTGGGAGTGCGCTGCCGAGAACAAGCCCGACCTGTTGGCTGATAGAAACTTTATTAGGCATGTTATAAGATTAACAGATGAGCAATGATGTTACTACGGTTCGAACACTGGTCGATGAACTTGTGAAGTTCTGGGCGGGCGGAGAACGCGCGCGCCTGGCAACGATGCTCGACCCAAACGTCACCAGTTGGGTTGCGGTATCTGGACGGCACACAGGACGCGAGGCGACTATGGCAATGCTCGATACCCTGGGCAGCCACATCGCCGATGGAAACACCCGCACTGAGTGCGTGATCGCCGCAGCCGATTTGGCTGTAGCAGAAGTGGCCTCGACTCCCCTGTCCGCAGTCCATGGCGAGCGTGAACTCAAATTTACGGTTGTTGTAAAAGTAGCCAATGCGCACATTGTGGAAGTACTTATTTATCTAGACCCATTACACCTGCTTCAGGAAGATATCGTTACCGCTTCTTAAGCAAACCCAAATTAATCCCTTTGGACAGCGAAGCACTCGACTAGGTGATTGCCACTGACCGGAAGCAGGGCGGGTGCCTCCTTTGTGCACCGCTCGTGCACGAGTGGACAGCGATCCTGAAAGGAACAACCCGTTGGAAGTTGAGACGGGTTCGGCGTTTCGCCCGTCAGAATAATTCGCTCCCTCCGAGATGCTGGGTCAAGTTGCGGCTCAGCAGATAAGAGCGCTTTAGTGTATGGATGAGTCGGCTGATTAAAGAGTTGCTCAGTTGATGCTAGTTCGACGATTCGACCTAGATACATCACGGCAACCCGATCAGCGATACGACGTACCGTAGCAAGATCATGACTAATAAAAAGATACGCGACACCACGCGTATTTTGGATTTCACGCAAGAGACCCACGACTCGCGCACGAACTGATTGGTCAAGACTCGCGGTGGGTTCGTCGAGCACAACTAAATCGGGTTCGCAAGCCAACGAACGAGCGAGTACAACTCTCTGCTGCTGACCACCGCTTAGTTGTGATGCTCGCCTAGGACGATAACTCAAATCCAATCCAACACCGGTAAGTAGTTCATCTATATGACGATCCCGCGCATCACCACTGAGGCCCATAAGCAAACGCAACGGTTCAGCAATCATTGCCTCGACCGTCAACTTTGGGTTCAACGAGGCCGCCGGATGTTGAAAGACCATTTGGATGAGCCGCCTACCTCGGCCGTGCAAAGTTTCGTTAAGTCCATTACCTCCGAAAAGAATGCTGCCCGATGTCGGTTCCTGTAAACCAGCGATCATGCGCCCTAGTGAAGATTTACCGCAACCTGATTCACCCACGAGTCCGACTGTTTCACCGGCAGCGACGGTGAGATTCACTCCACGAACGGCTGGTACCGACGAAGCGCCTCGGCCGTGCGTCTTATGAACTTCACTAATCTCAAGCAAAGTCATTATTTGAATTCTTCCAATCGGACGAGGGGGTGATGACAACTGACTCCACGATCTGCAGTGAGAGCCGAGAGCGGTGGGAACGTTCCACAAATTTCGTCTGCCCGGCTACAGCGATGACCAAAACGGCATCCGGTGAGTGCAAAGTTGACACCCAACTCTGGCGTATTTGAGTCGACCTGTCTAACCCCAGCATCAAGTAAGAAGCGACTATAAGGATGGCGTGGTTCGTCAAGAACTTTTCGTGTTGAGCCGCTTTCCATAAGCTGCCCGCCATACAAAACTGCGACTCGGTCGCACAACTCAGAAACTGCAGCCAAATCGTGGGTGATTAGAATTACGCCACAACCCTCCTCACGAGCAACCTCAGCGATTAGATCAAAGACTTGAGCTTGAATCGTCACATCAAGAGCAGTGGTCGGCTCATCTGCCAGCAGGATCTGGGGCTTGCATGCAAGGGCAATGGCAATCATCACGCGTTGGCACATGCCGCCTGAGAGTTGGTGCGGATAAGCCCGTGCTACACGATCTGGTCCGGCGATGCCAACCCGGTCGAGCAACTGTACTGCACGCTGTTTAGCCTCCGCTCGACTTAGTCCACGATGCATTTGGAGAACTCGACTGACTTGATTTCCGACCTTCATCGTCGGATTTAATGCCGCCTGAGGTTGTTGGAAGATCATCGTCAACTGATGCGCTGATCGTTGTAACGTCATCGTTGCTTGATTCACTAGTTCAAGGTTATCTATGCGAACACTTCCTGCGCGCAGTTCAATTTCCGGCGGGAGCAAACCCATTATTGCTAATGCAGCCATGGTTTTCCCCGAGCCAGACTCACCCACCATCCCAAGTATTTCCCCGGAGGCGACCGAAAAAGAGATGTCTCTGAGTAAGTCAACGGAATGTCCGCGGATACCGACGGTTAAACCCTCAACAACTAATTCGCTCATCGCTTACTTCCCAAGTCATCCCCAATAAATTGAAAAGCAGAAGCAGCGATCACAATCAATGCGCCAGGAAACAGCGCGGTCCACCAAACTCCTGTGAGAATGTCATTCGAGCCTTCGGCCACCATGACACCCCACTCGGGTGTGGGTGGATGAATGCCGATACCGAGAAAAGCCAAGCCACCTACGGTGGTGATCGCCCAGCCGGCAACCAAAGTTGCTTGTACCAACGAAGGTTTTAGTGAATTTGGTAGAACATGTCGCAATGCAACACGCAATTTCGAGTTGCCCGCAAGAATTGCTCCATCGACATACTCAAGTTCGCGCTGGCCCAAAACTTCAGCTCTTGTTAACCGAATGAAGTAGGGAATGAAAGAGACGGTAACACCAATAGCCACACTGGTACTCGAGCCACCCAGCACCGTTACCAGCAAGATAGCCAAAACGAATCCAGGAAACGCCAATGTGATATCGGTGAGCCGCATGACCACATCATCAACCCATCCGCCCCAATATCCAGCCACTAGACCAATGAGCGAGCCGATAATGGTGGCAACAACCGAAATTACGATACCAAGCCAGAGGTCAAGTCGAGCGGCATTGACGGCCCGCGCAAATACATCGCGCCCATACATATCTGTGCCGAAGAAATGAGACCACGATGGCGGAGCAAACGAACTTCCCGGAAAAGTAGCACGTGGGTCACCGACAAACCATGGCCCTATGGCGGCAAAGCCAATTAACAATACGATTGTTGCAATTCCGATTGTCATCATTGGTTGGCGACGAATGAATGACTTCCTCGTTGGTGGTTCACTAAAAACGGGTGGCACAAATCTAGAAAGCGAGGCTTCGCTCATGAGGTTGGCGCCTTCCTGATGCGAATACGGGGATCTACCCATACATAAATTAAGTCGATCAAAATATTTAATATTATGTACAGAACGCCTACGACAATTACAAATCCCTGCAACGCATCGATGTCGTTATTCTGAGCTGCAGTGAAAGCATACCGGCCAATTCCAGGCCAATTGAAAAGAAATTCGATAATGATATTGCCACCGAGCATGTAGCCAAAAACTATTCCCATGGTGGTTGTGACTGGAATCAACGCATTACGAAACCCGTCGCGCCACAAAATTTCATAACCTCTGACACCCACCGACCGAGCAGTACGAACATAATCAGAGTCAAGAGATTCGATCATCGCCGAACGCACCATTTTTATGATCGGCGCGGAAAGCACCAAGCCGAGCGTGATCACTGGCAGTGCAAGATGTCGAAGTGCATCTGTCAGTATCGCCCATTGCCCCTGCAACGCTGCGTCCACGGTAAATAGACCGGTTATCGATGTGGGTGGATTGGTTCCGATGTTAAGTCTGCCTACCGGACCGGGTGCCCAGCCGAGGCGATAAAAGAAGAGGTAGATCATCAGTAGCCCTAGCCAGAAAAGCGCCATCGAAGATCCGATGACGGCAAAGATTCGAACAATGTGATCTACCCATTTGCCTCGACGGGCGGCAGCCCACATACCCATGGGAATTCCAACCAAGGAGGCGAGTAACACCGAAGCTAAAGCCATCTCAAGTGAAGCTGCCAGGCGGGACATCAACTCTGTAGTCACGGGAGCTTGGGTTCTAATTGATGTTCCAAGATTGCCGTGTAATACATTGACCATATAAGTCTGAAACTGACTTAGTAGCGACTTATCCAGACCGAACTCCTTGCGAATCTGAGCGATCCTGCTCGCTGAAGCATAAGGACCCGCCCTCAAGACCGCACCATCGCCGGGTAGAATTCGAACAACAAGAAAGACAACGACCACAATTCCAAAAAGCGCCCCTACCGACATAACTAGCCTGCGCGCCATGTATCTGGACATATGGTTTGGGACTCCGATCTAGAACGCGAGATTTTCCATTACTGACACCATTTTTCCCGATACTGACACTACCAATACTGACACTAAGGGTGTCGACCAAGTTAATAAAGTCGACACCCTTAGGTCAGCAGATTAGCACGTACTCTTAGTCATCAACTTAAACTGGGCGATCATGGTGTAGTCACGAATTACACCGGTAACACACTTACCAGTTGCAATTGTACGATCCGCAGACCACAACGGCGCGACGACAGCATTATCGAAGAGAATCTTCTGTGCCTTGGACGAATCCGCTGCTCGGGCGGCAGGATCGGTCGTGAACATACCTGCCTTGATCGCGGCGTCATAACTCTTGTTGCAGAATACGCTGTAATTGACAGCGGCTCCGCAAGTGCTGAGGAACGTCATTTGATAGAAGGGATCCTCTCCCCATGATGACCAGTCGTGAATAAACAGTGGCAATTCATGCTTGCCAAGTTTGGTCAAGAAGTCACCGTCGGCGAGGACTTGAATGTTTACCGTGATACCAATCTTCCGCAGGCTGTCCTGAATTAGAACTGCGGCTTCTTGGTCAGAACTGCGTGATTGACGTACGCCAAGTGTCAACGAGACGTTTTTAGCTCCAGAAGCCTTTAGCGAAGCCTTTGCCGCTGTGAGATCGGTTGCATACTTAGATCCGATTGATTTGTCATAGGTTTCCATGGTGCTAGTGACTATGCCACCGGCTGGGGTAGCCTCACCGAACATCACCTGGTCGATCAGAGCCTGGTATGGCACCGCTTCAAGGATTGCCTTTCGAACATCAACATTGTTGAGCGGGGCAATGGTCTCATTCATACCCAAGTAATTAAGACCCGTAGTGGAATCAGAATAGACCTTAACCGAAGCCTTCGTGGTCATGTCCTTAATCATCCGCGGCGGTAGACCATCGGCTAGATCGATCTCGCCACTCTGGAGTAGCAACGCGCGTTGGTTGGCATCTGGAACATTCCGAACAGTGACAGAACTGGAACCAACACTCGTAGCATCCCAGTAGTACGGATTTGGTACCAACTTGATTTCCGTATCAGGATTGTACGAGGCAAGCATGAATGGCCCAGATCCAGCTGCATGCGAATTAAAATACTTGAACGCCCATGGGTCATCCTTCGTCGCGTTCGCATCAGCGACTGATTTCTCCATCGCACCGAATACCTGGAACGTCATGAAGCGCTCAAATAGCGGAGTCTGGACTTTGGTGGTGATTTGGAGGGTCAAATTATCGATAACTTTGATTTGGTCCGTGCTATCGAGCCCGATAAATGGCAGCAGCAAGCCAATGTAGCCAGGTCCCTTAAGGGTCCGATCAAAAACATACTGATAGTCAGCTGCGGTCACGGGATTGCCGTCAGAGAATTTAGCCTCTGGCCTCAAATGAAATGTGGCAACAAAACCGCTCCCAGGGATCGGCTTAATGTCGTAAGACGAAGCGCCGGCACCTTCAACCTTGTTGCCGTCTCCGACGAGAAGACCTTGGCTGTTTGGTACAAATTGTTGACGAAGTAGAGGCTCATAGAGTGCCCCGGTAACCGAATATGCAGATGTTGAACGGAACGTATGAGGCTCAATTACATCGACGGTATCACTAAGTGCGACAACCATCGCTGGCTTCGCTACTGCTGTTGCGGTGGCACTGGAAGAAGGAGCAGCACTGGAAGAAGAACTGGAACTGCTCGAACAACTGCTTACGACAAGCGCAATCAGTGTGACACCTATTAGTGCAGCAAAGGGGCGTGAAAAGCCTCGTTTGCGTGTGGTCATAAGACCCCCCCGGTCTGGCGCAAGGACTTAACCAAGCGTTGATTAGATAGCGCGAATGTTATAGGATCATCGTTATGTTATAAGATTGGCTGAAGGATGTCCATATCCCTTTTATATAAAGATCTCGTAACGATATAGGTGCCGGGTGCACCCTAGTGAAGGGGCATAACATGAAGGAGCCGGCTCGCGCTATCCGTGAAATGCCGCGTTCCGGAATTCGTGAGATTTTTGACCGAGCCAACCAGATTTCAGGAGCCATCCACCTTGAGATGGGCGAGCCTGACTTCTCGACACCGATACATATCCGCGACGCGGCAGTCGCAGCTCTTGAAGCCGGTTTTACCAAGTACACCCCCAACGCAGGGTTGATGACCCTGCGTGAAGCCGCAGCGGCAAAGGTGGCCCGAGTAAACGGCATTAACGTCGACGCTTCCCAAGTCGTGGTCACAAGCGGTGGAATTGCTGGGTTATATGCAAGCATGCTTGCGCTGTGCGACCCGGGTGATGAATTGCTACTCATCGGACCAGCCTGGCCAAATTACCGAATGATCGCTCAACTACTTGGAGTGAGCGTGCGGCAGGTTCCACTTTCGGGCACCGCGGAAGGTCACCCAACGATCGAAGATTTAGAACGCCATCGAAGTAAGCAAACTAAGGTCGTGTTGCTGAACTCGCCATCTAACCCGACTGGCATGGTTTTTGACGAACCGGAGACGCTCGCAATTGTTGAGTGGGCAGAACGACATGGACTCTGGATACTCTCAGATGAAGTTTACGATCAAATTACTTTCGACCGGCCGGCAGTAAGCCCCTACCGCCTCAGCACCGCTGGAAATGTCATTTCGGTATTTAGTTTTTCTAAAACATATTCCATGACTGGTTGGCGTCTTGGATATACGGTCGCGCCACCTGAAATGATTGGACTTATACAAAAGACATTCGAACCCATATTTGCCTGCACGAGCGGATCGATACAAATGGCTGGCGTAGCCGCCCTTGAGGGCCCGCAAGACTGCATCGAGACGATGCGATCCGCATACCAAGTCCGCCGAGATCTGGCAGCGGCCATGCTCACCGATGCACGCATTCCGTTCGCACTCCCAGCCGGTGCCTTTTATTTGTGGATTGATATATCGGCGTCCGGACAGACCAGCACCAAATTCGCCAGTGACCTGCTTGAAAGCCAACACGTTGCGGTCACGCCAGGAATTGCATTCGGTCCATTCTGCGATTCATTCATAAGGGTTTCGCTTGCGTCACATGAAGATGTAATTCGGGCGGGAGTGACTGGGATCGTCGCGGCGTTAAAGAATGCGTAATGGCACTGCCACCGTAACCGATTAGTTCTGATTACAAATCCAGAAACGTCAGCTAGCGATCAACTCCTCGAGCAAAACCGCCCGCCAAGCGCATTGCCTCGTCACGCGTTCCTGGATAAACATCACCACTAGTCCCCAATGTGATGGTTGCCATTGCTATTCCAATTCGAATACCACTAGCAAAATCACCGCTGAGCAACCCATCAATTACCCCCGCAGCAAATGCATCACCGGCGCCGATACGATCGACAATCGCGACCGAAGTCATTCCTTCGGCAAAGTTGGCGACGCCCTCGTCACACCATGCGGCACCGTCAGCACCCACAGTAATGACAACGCGCCGACTTTCGGCTAACTCGGCGAGCCGGCAGGCAACCTCGCTTGCCGGACCCTCAAGATCAAATAACTCCTTAGCGTCTTCCCTTGAGCAGATCACTAGGTCAGCACCGCGCATGAGTTGTCGCACTGTCGCTGCAGCTTCCGCCGGCGGCCACAGTTTCGCCCGGTAATTCACGTCCACTGACAACATCGCACCACTCGATCGCACTCTTTCTGCTGCTTCGAGTGCGGTAGCCTTGCAGGTCAGCGACAGCGCAGGGGTGATGCCCGTCAGGTGAACAAGGCGAGCCGAGGTGATTGCTGACCAATCGAGGTCGTTCGCTGTCAGGCCACAGCATGCCGAATCGACACGGTCATAGATTACGTGTGGTACCGAGGGCTCTCCTCGCAACTCTACGAAGAACGTACCCAATCGGGCATTCTCCACCCAGCGGATACCGGTTACATCAACACCCGCAGCTCTAATGGTGTCGGCAACCCTTACGCC